>PPYF01546984.1_pt1 | contig 12121 bp, 9 predicted proteins | sample 1559871 | NCBI WGS metagenome assembly PPYF01 (sample SAMN08240021, study PRJNA423297) | Human gut metagenome, whole genome shotgun sequencing project. | reverse complement strand
GGCATAATATACAAAAAAGTAAATGCAAAATTGTGCATTATAGGGAATGTGTTTGAAAACGCAATATGGTATGATTAAAAGCAATAAAGAGCGATGATTAAATTAACAAAAAATGTATACTTAAATTAACTTAATAATTCACATGTTTAAGGAGGAGAACAACATGAAATTTAAAAAGTTTATGGCACTTGGTCTTGTAGCTGCAATGACCGCAACATTATTCGCAGGATGTGGTTCTAAGGGAAATGATTCTGCTGATGCCACACAGAAATCAGACAGCGCTTCTGCAGATGGTCTTGTAAGCTATTCAGACATTGTATTGGGAGAAACAGGAAAAGACTTAAGCGCAACAATTACAATGTTCAACCACAGAACAGATATGGATACCGATGATTACGGCGGAAAGAACTGGAAATCTTATCTGGAAGACTTCAACAAAGAGTATCCGAACATCAAGGTTGAAATCACTACAGATACAAACTATGCCGATGATGCATTGACACATTTACAGTCCGGACAGTACGAAACCATTACCATGATTCCGGCAGTAGATAAGGCAGACCTCAGTACATATTATATGTCATACGGTACACTTGATGAGATGAGCCAGCAGATCAACTACGCAAACACATGGCTCTATGGAGATGATGTATACGGTGTTCCTTCCACAGCAACGACACAGGGTATCGTTTACAACAAGAAAGTGTTTGAGGATGCCGGTGTGACCGATATTCCAAAGACTCCGGACGAGTTCATTGATGCATTAAAGAAGATCAAGGACAAGACGGATGCAATTCCGCTTTACACAAACTATGCAGCAGGCTGGACAATGGGTGCATGGGATGCTTATATCGGAAACAATGCAACTGGTGACAATACATATTTCAACCAGAAATTCCTTCATACAAAGGATCCATTCAAGGATTATGGCGATGGCACACATCCATATGCAGTATACAAGATCCTTTACGATGCAGTTGCTGGCGGACTTACCGAGGATGACTATTCTACAACTGACTGGGAAGGCTCTAAGAGCATGTTAAACAACGGACAGATCGGATGTATGGTACTTGGATCATGGGCTTACCCACAGATGGAAGCAGCCGGTGAGAACGCAGATGACATCGGATATATGCCATTCCCGATTTCTGTAAACGGTGAGCAGTATGCATCAGCCGGAGCAGATTACTCTTATGGTATCAACGTAAACGCTTCTGATGATGAGAAGCAGGCAGCTTTAATCTTTGTTAAGTGGATGACTGAAAAGTCTGGATTTTCTTACAACGAGGATGGACTTCCGGTTGCAAAGTCATCTTCTGATACAAAGCTTGATTTCTCTGGTGTAACATTCCTTGAGGATGAACCTGCTGTAAAAGGCGAAGAGGATCTTTTAAATGCATTAAATGCTGATTCAGAGTTAAATGTTAACAATGGCGGTAATGATAAGATTCAGGCAATCATTGAGCATGCGGCAAATGGCGATGAGAGCTTTGATGATATTATGAACGAGTGGAACCAGAAATGGACAGATGCTCAGGAATCTGAGGGCGTAGAAATTACAGAGTAGTTCCACGCTACATAAAGGTATATCATCCAGTTGCCGGGCCGAAAAACTGTTTTCGGCCCGGTGGCATGATTGCCTGTTTCATATGGGAGGAACGTAGTATGAAATCAAAATCATTTAATTTTAAAAAATGGGCAAAGAGCAGAGCCGGCCAGCAGGTATTTATCTGTATCGGTTTTATGATTATCCCATTGCTCTTACTCTTTTTATTCACTTATTTTCCATTTGCGGAAATGATCAAATTCAGTTTTTATAAGATGAAATATACAACGCCAATAGACAGGCGCGAATTTGTCGGATGGGATAACTATCTTGATGTATTCAGAAGAAACGATTGTTTCGGGGCGTTGAAACTTAGTTTATTCTATATGGTCGGTGCATTGGTCCAGCTTGTGCTTGCACTGTATCTTGCAACAATTTTAAGCTTTAAGGTAAAGGGTGGAAATCTTTTCAAAGGGCTGATGTTTTTCCCTTACCTCATCAGTGGTATTGCCATTGGTTTTATCTTTAAATTCTTCTTCACCAGAGGATTCGTATTTGATACAATCCTGCAGTGGTGTGGGTTTCAATTAGAAAATCTTCCATACTGGTTAAAGGATCAGAGTGTAAACAACTGGTCCCTGACGGCGACTTCCGTATGGCGGTATACCGGACAGAATATGGTACTGTTTATTGGTGCCATGATGTCTGTGGATAGCGAACTCTACGAAGCAGCGTCCCTGGATGGTGCAAATAAATGGGAGCAGTTTAAACACATTATTCTCCCGAGTATCAAGACAATTATTACATTAAATGTTATCCTTTCCATCACCGGTTCCTTAAGTGCGTTTGAGGCGCCTTTCGTAATCACCACCGGTGCAAACGGAACAGGAACGTATTTCGTAATTATGAACAAGATCGCACATACCAGTCAGAAAGTAGGTCTGGCATCGGCAATGTCTGTTGTTCTGCTGATGATCATCTTTATCTGTACGATCTTACAGAATGTGTTCTTTAAATATGTGTTCAGGGATGCCGCGTCGGAGGATGAATCCTATAAGGCAAAGAAAGCCCGGCTGAAGGCAGAAAAACAGGTGATTAAGCAGATCAAAAAACAGGAGAAAATGAAGAAAGGAGCAGCGAAATAATGAGTAGTACAGTAGCAGTAAAACGTAAAAACATGAAACATTATTCCGTAGGAAGCATTATCTGGATTATTGTGGAATATGCATCGCTGATCTTTTTCGGATTCTGTGCAATCATTCCGATTGTTTCCTGTATCACAACGGCATTTAAGACAGATGCCGAGTACCAGAATACCAATGTTATGGCATTCCCGGGAAGCTGGCTGAATTTTGACAACTTTGTAAATGCATTTAAGACAGCAAATATGGGACGTGCATTTTTAAACTCTGTCATAGTTATGGTGGTTGTGCTTACCGTATCCGTTATTGTAGGTTCCCAGCTTGCTTACGTATTAAACCGGTTCAAGTTCCCGGGCAATGGGTTTATCCGTAACCTGTATACAATTGCCGCACTGCTTCCGGCAGTAGCAATGCAGGTTACCGTATACCAGATTATGTCAGATTTACATCTTGTAAACAGTCTGGGCGGTTACATCATTATGAGCTGTGGTACCGATGTTATTTCCATGTATATTTTCATTCAGTTTATGGAAAATATTCCACTTTCACTGGATGAGTCGGCAATTATCGATGGCGCAAATTACTGGCAGATTTATTGGAAGATTATGCTTCCACTGTTAAAACCGGCAATCGTTACATCCTGTATTTTAAAGGGTGTTGGTGTGTACAACGAATACTACGCAGCAAACCTTTACCTGATGAGAAAAGAGATCCGTACCATGGCACTTTCCCTCTACACATTCGTAGGACCAATGGGAAGCAAGTACAATCTGATCTGTGCAGGTGTTATTATCTCCCTGCTTCCGGCGCTGATCGTATTTGTCTGCTGCCAGAAACAGATTTACAGTGGAATTACTGCAGGTGCAGTAAAGGGTTAATGATTTTAGAAAAATAAGAGGTATCGGCATGAATAAGAGCATGATGAAAGAAGAAGTCACAAAGCATTTGACAGAAGGGATTATTCCCTTCTGGAAGGCATTAAGAGACGATACATATGGTGGTTACTATGGATATATGGACTATGATTTAAACGTAGACAAAACAGCAGAAAAGGGCTGTATCTTAAATAGCAGAATTACCTGGTTTTTTGCAACGATGAATACACTGCTTCATGTGTTTGAGGCTTACACGGAGTTTTACCGGGTTTCCCATGATGAAGAGGTGGGAGAGCGGTTAAAGTGGATTATGGATGTATTTGCGGATAAGGTATACAATCCGAAACTTAAGAGACAGGAAGTATTCTTTGACAAGAACTACAACACCATCATTGATCTGTATTCTTATGGTCATGACATTGAGACAGCATGGCTGATGGATCGTGGAGTAGAGGTACTTGGGGATGCACATTACAAAGAAAAGATGTCCCCGATTACCGAAACACTTGCGGAAAATGTATATAAGGTTGCTTTTGACGGTCATTCTCTGGCAAATGAATGCTGTAAAGGAGAAGTGAATGACCACCGGGTCTGGTGGGTACAGGCAGAGACGGTCATTGGATTTTTGAATGAATACCAGAAGCATCCGCAGAAAGAGAATTTCCTGGAAGCATCTGAGGCAGAATGGGAATTCATCAAAGAACACGTAATTGACAAGAGAACCGGTTCTGAATGGTTCTGGGAAGTACATCCGGATGGAAGTCCGATTGCTGACCGTCCAATCGTAGAACCCTGGAAATGTCCGTATCATAACGGAAGAATGTGTATGGAAGTAATAAGGAGACTTTAAATAATGCATGAAAGATATTATGTAGAACTGGCAAAGCAGGAGAAGCTGCTTTCCCGAAAAAATGAAAAAAGCGATTTTTATAACGGTGTATTTGACCGCTATGTAAATCCCGTTCTTACAAGAGATATGATTCCGCTCACCTGGAGATATGACTTAAACGAAGAAACCAATCCATTCTTTATGGAGCGTCTTGGAATCAATGCAGTCATGAATTCCGGAGCAATTTATTTAAACGGAAAGTATTATCTGGTTGCCCGTATCGAGGGAAATGACAGAAAATCTTTCTTTGGCGTAGCAGAGAGTGACAACGGAATTGATAATTTCCGTTTCTGGGATTACCCGATTCTTCTGGATGATGTATGTCCGGAAGAAACAAATGTCTATGATATGCGTCTGACACAGCATGAGGATGGATACATTTACGGAGTATTCTGTTCCGAGAGCAAAGACACCAGCGTAAACGATCTGTCTGCGGCAGTTGCAGCAGCAGGTATTGTCCGCACAAAAGATTTAAAGCACTGGGAGCGTCTGGAAAACTTAAAGACCCTTCGTTCCCCGCAGCAGAGAAATGTCGTGCTGCATCCGGAATTTGTGGATGGAAAGTATGCATTCTATACCCGTCCGATGGATGACTTCATTGATACCGGAAGCGGAAGCGGTATTGGATTCGGTCTTTGCGAGGACATCACACATGCAGTCATTGACGAAGAGAAGATGACCAGCATCCGTAAGTACCATACCATTACCGAGGCAAAGAACGGTGCAGGTGCTACTCCGATCAAGACTGACCGCGGCTGGATTCACATTGCACACGGTGTAAGAAATACTGCAGCAGGTCTGCGCTATGTGATCTATGCATTTGCCACGGATTTAAACGATCCGTCTAAGGTAATTGCAGAGCCATCCGGACTGTTAATCGGACCAAGAGGTGAGGAGCGTGTCGGAGATGTATCCAATGTTGTATTTACCAACGGTGCAATCGTAAACGATAAGAACGAAGTATTTATTTACTATGCTTCTTCTGATACAAGAATGCATGTGGCGACTACAACGATTGACCGTCTGATTGATTACGTATTCAACACCCCACAGGATCCGGGAAGAAGCGTACTGTGTGTACAGCAGAGATGCGACCTGATTAAGAAGAACTTAGAGTATTTAAAAAATCATAAATAAGAGGAGAGTTGATTATGAGTGAAGTAAAGATGCTGACAGCACCGGTACCAAACGTACCTTGGCAGGACAGACCGGCAGGACCACAGAACGGTGCACCGATCTGGAGATACAGTGAAAACCCAATCATTGGAAGAAATCCGGTAAAGGGTGTTGCAAGAATTTTTAACAGTGCGGTTATGCCATATGGCGATGCTTTCATCGGTGTGTTCCGTGGAGAGCAGACCAATGGTATTCCATATATTTATCTTGGACACAGCAAAGATGCCATCCACTGGGATTTTGAAGAAAACAAGATTCCATTCGTAGATGAAAACGGCGATCCATTTATGCCAATCTATGCATATGATCCAAGACTTGTAAAAGTAGAAGACACCTATTATATCATCTGGTGTCAGGATTTCTACGGAGCAGCAATCGGCATGGCAAAAACAACAGATTTCAAGACGTTTACACGGATTGAGAATCCGTTCCTCCCATTCAACCGCAATGCCGTGCTGTTCCCTAGAAAGATCAATGGAAACTTCATGATGCTTTCCCGTCCTTCAGACAGTGGTCATACACCGTTTGGTGACATCTTCTTAAGTGAAAGCCCGGATCTGGTATACTGGGGCAAACACAGACATGTCATGGGCAAAGGAAGCGAATGGTGGGAGTCCTTAAAGATCGGCGGTGGTGCTGCTCCAATCGAGACTTCCGAAGGATGGCTCTTATTCTATCATGGGGTATCCGGTACATGTAACGGATATGTTTACTCCATCGGTGGGGCAATCCTTGACATTGATAATCCTTCCATCGTGAAGTATCGCTGTGAGAATTTCCTTCTGACTCCGGAAGAGTGGTATGAGGAGAGAGGTTTCGTTCCGAACGTATGCTTCCCATGTGCAACCATTCACGACAGTGCATCTGGTAAGATCGCGATCTATTATGGTGCGGCAGACAGTTACGTTGGCCTGGCATTTACAAAACTGGATGAGATTGTAGATTACATAAAAACAAACAGTGTTGTAACACCTGCAGACACTGAAATCGGAAGGAGATAACTATGCATATTTCACCGGACGACAAGAGATTACAATATTGTGGAAGAATTGATTTTGATGATCCGAAAGCACCGGTGCTTGTCTATGCGGCAAGTTTTGTACAGATTTGTTTTACCGGAACAGAAATTTCCGTGACACTGGCAAATAAGCGTGCTTACTGGTCGAGCCGGATGGGATATATATTGGACGGGAAGCAGGGGCAGTTCTTACTCACCTCGGATCCGGGGGCAGAAACGTATGTGATTGCCAGGGATCTTGAACATACAGAGCATACCCTCACTCTGTTTAAAAGAATGGACTCCTGCCATATCGTCACTTTACTGGGATTTGAATTGGGAAGCGATGCCGAGGTACTTACTCCGGCACCGCTTCCGTCCCGTAAAATCGAAGTTTTCGGGGACAGCGTTTCCTGCGGCGAAGTATCAGAGGCCGTAGATTATGCAGGAAAACCGGATCCGGAACACGATGGGGAATATTCAAACAGTTGGTATTCTTATGCGTGGATGACCGCGCGAAATCTGCATGCACAGTTGCATGACACATCACAGGGTGGTATCGCCCTTCTTGACAAAACCGGCTGGTTTATGGCGCCGGATTATCTGGGAATAGAATCCTGTTATGATAAAATAGAATACCAGCCGGAACTCAGTGAAGTAAAACCATGGGATTTTTCACGTTATACACCAGATGTTGTGATTTTTGCATTCGGGCAGAATGATAACCACCCGGATGATTATATGGCAGAAGATTATAACAGTGCACGTTCCGAAAACTGGCGGCAGCATTACCGCAGATTTTTAGAGCATCTCATGGAAGTATATCCGAAGGCAACCTTTATATTGACAACCACAATATTGGAACATAACGAAAACTGGGACATTTCCATTGAGGAAGTGTGCAAAACAGTAAACAGTCCGCGGGTACACCATTTCCTGTATTCACAGAACGGAAAAGGAACACCGGGACATATCCGTATTCCGGAGGCAGAACAGATGAGTAAGGAACTTACCGCATTCATCGAAAGCCTCGGAGAGGAAATTTGGGATAGGTAATCAATTTTTTTAAAATTGATTATGTAGCGTCAGCCCATTTGCGTCAGCAAATTTTGCATGGGCTGATGTTCCCGTTACAAATCAAAGGAGTATAACAATGCAGATTGAATATGAAAGAGGTATTTCCAATCCGGGCAATCAGTACCGGATGAAAAAATTAATGGCAAGGGCAGAGGCCGGGGAAACATTAAGCATTGGTTTCCTTGGTGGTTCTATCACGCAGGGATGTCTTGCATCCGCACCGGAGCTGTGTTATGCTTACCGCGTATTTCAGTGGTGGGAGAAAACATTTCCACAGGCCAAATTTCATTATATCAATGCCGGAATCGGTGGAACAACATCACATTTCGGGACGGCCCGTGCCGAGTCCGATCTGCTTTCCCATAAACCGGATTTTGTTATCATTGAATTTTCGGTCAATGATGAATCGACGGAATTTTTCCGTGAGACATATGAAGGGCTGGTACGCCGTGTATGGCAGGATGAAAACGAACCTGCTGTGATGCTGGTGCACAATGTTTATTATAATAACGGTGGAAATGCGCAGATCATGCACGGTCAGATAGCCAGACATTATCAGCTTCCGGCGGTCAGCATGCAGAGCAGTATTTATCCGGAGGTCGTTGCGGGGCGGATTCCAAACCGCGAGATTACAGAGGATGATCTGCATCCAAACGACAAAGGGCATGAGCTGGTTGCATCTGTGATTACTTATGCCTTAGAGAAAATCCATATAACACAGACAAAGGATGCAAAACCAGAATTCCCAGAACCACTGACAGACAATTGCTATGAAAAAGCAGTGCGTCTGGATAATCGTAATTATGAACCTGAAAACCAGGGATTTGTCAAAGATACCAGAGTACAGGAAGAAGTCAAAGATTGCTTCAAAAATGGATGGTCCGCAAAAGAAAAAGGAGCATCGTTAACGTTTGCTGTAAATGGAAGTGAGATTGCAGCACAGTATAAGCGTTGTGTAACGAAACCGGCACCGGTGGCACTGGCTATTGTGGATGGGGATGAAGCACATGCGGTGACACTGGATGCAAACTTTGATGAGGATTGGGGGGATTCCCTGACGCTGACTCCGGTTCTGGTGCATGGAAAAGAAGGGGCACATACGGTGGAAATACGGCTGATTTCCGGAGATTCTACCATGCCGAGTGCATTTGAACTGATCTCTGTAATTGTTTCTGAAAAATAGAGAGAGGAAGAAAAATATGTTTCCAAAAGATTTTGTCTGGGGAGTGGCAAGCAGTGCTTATCAGGTGGAAGGAACCGATCCTGACGATGGCCGTGGAAAGAATGTGTGGGATGAGTTTGTGCGTTCCGGCAGGGTGTATGAACAACAGACTGCAGATGTTTCCTGCGATCATATGCACCGTTATAAAGAAGATTTTGCTTTGATGCGGTTACTTGGAATCAAAAATTATCGTTTTTCACTCAGCTGGTCAAGAATCCTTCCGGCGGGAACCGGGAAGGTGAATGAGAAAGCTGTACAGATGTATCGCGATATGATTCTTTGCATGAAAGAAAACGGAATTCGTCCATTTATTACGATGTTTCACTGGGAGTTTCCTTACGAATTGTTTAAAAAGGGAGGCTGGCTCAATGAGGATGTGGTGCAGTGGTTTGGGGAATATGCAAAAGTCGTTGCAGAAAATTTCTCTGATCTGTGTACCGATTTTATCACAATCAATGAGCCGCAGTGTGCGATTGGACTGGGACACTTAAGCGGGGTACATGCACCGGGAATGCAGTATTCCGTTCCAGAGACCTTTCAGATGGCACACAATCTGATGAAAGCACATGGTCAGGCAGTGATCAATCTGCGTAAATATGCAAAGCAGAAGATACGTGTCGGATATGCACCGACTTGTGGTGTGGCATATCCGGCATCGGAGGGTACAAAGGATATAGAGGCTGCAAAAAAGGTATATTTTGGTTTTGACAACCCAATGGATAACTGGACCTGGAATGTGGCATGGTTTTCCGATCCTGTCTTTTTAGGAGAGTATCCAAAAGAAGGACTGGAAAAATTTGCACCATATCTTCCGGAGATTACGAAAGAAGATATGGAACTCATTCATCAGCCGCTCGATTTTATGGGACAAAATATATATAACGGTTATATGATCCGTTGTGGAAAAGATGGGGAACCGGAATATGTAGACCGCGCCCCTGGGGCAGCTAAGACAGGCACAGGCTGGCCAGTGACACCGGAGGCATTGTATTACGGAATTCGTTTCTTGACAGAGCGTTACCATCTGCCGCTTTATATTACAGAAAACGGAATGTCCGATCTGGATAATATTTCCGCAGACGGACAGGTGCATGACAGCGAAAGAATCACATTTCTGGATGCATATCTGGGTGCTGTGCAGCGTGCGGTCAATGAGGGAATGCCGGTGATCGGATATTTCCTCTGGACATTTCTGGATAACTTTGAGTGGGCAGAAGGTTACAAAGAGCGTTTTGGACTTGTTTATGTAGACTACACAACCCAACGTAGAATTGCAAAAGATTCTGCCTACTGGTACAGAGAGGTAATGAAAATGAATGGAGAAAATTTAAGCTGTAACCAGCCATGTAAAGAAATTTTGTTTATGAATCCGGTATTTACCCACAACATCTGGGGCGGCACCAAGCTGCGTGAGGAGTTTGGCTATGTGATCGAGGGCGATGACATCGGAGAATGCTGGGGTATCGCAGCACATCCAAACGGCACCTGTACAATTGCAGACGGTGCGTATAAGGGAAAGAAATTATCCGATCTGTGGGAGGAACATAAAGAACTCTTTGGAAATACACAGGGGAAAGTATTCCCACTGCTGATCAAGATTATTGATGCAAAGGCGGATTTAAGTATTCAGGTACATCCGGATGATACCTATGCTGCAGAGCATGAAAACGGTTCTCTTGGCAAGATGGAGTGCTGGTATATCCTTGACTGTGAGCCGGATTCCAAGCTGGTTATCGGACACAATGCAAAGACACACGAGGAACTGGAAGACATGGTACACAACGGACGCTGGAGTGAGCTGATCCGTGAAGTTCCGGTAAAGAAAGGTGACTTTATTCAGATTGATCCGGGTACCGTGCATGCGATCAAAGGCGGTATCACCATCCTTGAAACCCAGCAGAATAGTGATATTACGTACCGTGTTTATGATTATGACCGTCTTTCCAATGGGAAGCCGCGTCAGCTTCACATTCAGCAGAGTCTCGATGTCATCAAAGTTCCGGCAGCACCGCTTTCTGAGTGCATGATAAAGACCGGTGAGGCAGAGGCAAACAAACTGCAGAAGCTGATCGAGTGCAAGTATTATCAGGTATTCCACATGAAAGTCGAAGGTCAGGCTGAATTTGAGCAGGAATATCCATTCCTGATTGTCAGCGTGGTAGAAGGAAACGGACTCTTAAACCATACCAGCGTGAAGAAGGGAGATCATTTTATTCTTCCGTATGGCTATGGTAAGGTTGAGATTGAGGGAAATCTGGAATTTGTTGCTTCTACGGTTTCCACGAAATAAATAATAGTGATTTTTATTTGAGGCATACTTTTTCTTCTGAGAACGTTACGGTTCATCGATGTTTTCTGCCAATAATATTTTCTTCATATTTTGGGAATAGGGATTCTATGAAAACCGGGACATATGAAGAAAAATTTGTATATTATGTCCTGCCTTTCTTGTTAGCCGGGACATATGTGAAAAAAGTACTTTATTATGTCCTATGCAAATGTCATAACAGGACATATTGGACATTTTCTTGTCCGTATGTCCCGTTTGACTTTTGCAGAAGGACTTTTTTGTTATCTTTTTGTCTATATGTCCCATACAGATGTCCCAACAGGATCTTTTTGACATCTTTTCGTCCATATGTCCCATTTGTCTTATACAAGAGGATATTTTTTCCCTTTTTTCGTCCATATAACACGGATGAACTGGTACTTTCGTCCCTTGGCAAAGTGCCCAATTAAAAGATTAAAAAAAGATTAAAAAACATTAAATTAAGTAATACTTTACAAATGTTTAATTTTCTATTAACTAAATATTGACTTAAAATTACTTTATGATATACTGAATTTATCAAATAAATAAAGCAATTGCACACTGGTTCCCATATTTTTACTGCACTCCCCAAGTATGCAGTACCCTCTCCCTGAAATATGGGAAGCAGCGTGCAATTGCTTTTTTATTAAGTGAAACCGGATAGGATAGATGGAGGGTGCTGGAAGGTTTTTACAACTAAAATGGAGAAGAAAGGAAAGGTAGAGCAAAAACATGAGAAGGGTAGGAAAACAGATTGTTGCCATCACGCTGGCAGCAGCAATGATGGGGTCACTGACACCGGAGGCGTGCACATTTTTACAGAACGAGATTGTGTATGCGGCGGAAACAAATGAAGCGTCAGCACCAACAGTAACACGTACAGAAC
>PPYF01470361.1_pt1 | contig 12126 bp, 14 predicted proteins | sample 1559871 | NCBI WGS metagenome assembly PPYF01 (sample SAMN08240021, study PRJNA423297) | Human gut metagenome, whole genome shotgun sequencing project. | reverse complement strand
TCTGCGAAGCTGCCGGACTTGATCCTTATAAAACGTGTGAAGAAACTCAGCCTATCTGTTTTGAAAACGCAAAATGGGCATACGTTGTAGGTACTGCAATTGCTCTTAAGAAGAACTGCACAAACGCTGCTGAAGCTGCTGAAGCTATCGGTATCGGTTTGCAGGCATTCTGTATCCCGGGTTCTGTAGCTGACGACCGTAAGGTTGGTATCGGTCATGGTAACCTGGCTGCTATGTTGCTTCGCGAAGAAACTAAATGTTTCGCATTCCTTGCAGGTCACGAATCTTTCGCTGCAGCTGAAGGTGCTATCAAAATCGCTGCAAAAGCAGACAAAGTACGTAAAGAACCATTGCGTTGCATCCTGAACGGTCTTGGAAAAGACGCTGCTCAGATCATCTCTCGTATCAATGGTTTTACTTATGTTCAGACTCAGTTTGACTATTTCACTGGTGAGCTGAAAGTAGTTCGCGAAATCGCTTACTCTGACGGTCCTCGTGCAAAAGTAAAATGCTACGGTGCTGACGATGTTCGCGAAGGTGTAGCTATCATGTGGAAACTCTGACGCTCAGTTCGCTGGTTCTTCATCAGTTCCTGCTCACGTAGAAATGATGGGATTCCTGGGAATTGGTAACAATCCTATGGTAGGTTGTACAGTAGCTTGTGCTGTAGACGTAGCTCAGGCTTTGGCTAAGTAATTTCAACGATTACTACATATTAAATCCCTGTAACTGATAAGGTTATGGGGATTTTATTTTCAATAGTTTCGTTAACTTAACTGCTGATTTACTTCTCTCCTACTTATCAAAATCAATCAAGAATACTGTAAATGGTTGGCTGAATTTACTGTATAAAATTGGCTCTTTAAGTCGTAAAGAGATTGCACGATTAAGAGTTAGTTTAGGGTAAATTGGAGCTAAAATGGCAATTATCTTGCGACTTATTCGCGACCACTTTCCTATTTTCTTACAAGTGGTCGCAAAACACAGGATAACCACCTATATTACAGAAAGATATAGCATATTAAAGGACTTCCAAATGTCTAATTTTAATTGATTAAACAATGGAAAGAAGTTCATTTTCAATTCTCTTCTCAATAAGAGAAAGTAAAGCAAGAAAGAATGGTAACACTCCTATTGAGGTTACAATCACAGTGAATGGAGAAAGATGCTCATTCTCAACTGGAAAACAAGTTAAAGTTACCAGTTGGGATAAGAACAAACAATTAGTAAAGGGGAAAGATGAAGAAGCTGTAAGCCTCAACAACTACCTTAAAGCAGTCAAAGCAAAGCTGTATGAGAAAGAAGCTGAATTATTAGACAGAGGATTCGTTATTACAGCTCAACTTTTATATGATGCTTACTTTGATAAAGTAGCGTGTTTAAAAGAAAGAAGTCTATTGAGCGTATTAGAAGAGCACAACGCAGAGCGTAAAGCAATGGTAGGTAAAACTGTTGCAACTGCTACTTATTGGGTATTTGAATATACAGGCAGGTTACTTAAAGAGTTCATTCTAAAGAAATATAACAGGGAGGATTTGTACCTAAGAGAGTTGAACATTGGCTTTATTCAAGGCTTTCATTCATTCCTATTAGGTGAAAAGAAGATGGGACAAAATTCAAGTACTAAACATTTGAAATTTCTGAAGAAGTTATTAAACTTAGCAGTTTCCAACTCCTATATTTCCAACAATCCTGTAAATGCTTACAAAATAGAGCGTACACCAGTAGAGATCGATTTTTTAGATGAGGAAGAACTAAGAAAGATTATTAACTTTGATACTCCCATCCCACGTTTTGAAAAGGCTAGAGATTTCTTTCTCTTTGGGTGCTTCACTGGATTAAGCTACATTGATATTAAAACATTAGCACCAGAACACTTTGAAAAAGATAGTGAAGGCAGAATATGGATTAAGAAGCGTAGAATCAAAACAGGTGTACTTTCCAGAATCCCCCTACTCCCTATTGCTAAACTGATACTAGATAAGTATAAAGGTGGCAATAGATTAATCCCAATCCAAGACCCAGCAGATATTAATAAGTATCTAAAAGATATAGCTATACTTTGTAATATCAACAAAAGAATTACATTCCATACAAGTAGACATACATTTGCAAGTACTGTTACGCTTGCTAATAATATATCTCTGGAAGTAGTCTCTAAAATGATGGGACATACTAATACAAGAATGACTACCCATTACGCCAAGTTGATAGATAAGTGTATAGGTGAACAAATGGACAAATTAATGGATACATTCACAGGAGAGACAGAATACTAAATTAAATAATCCCACTTATAGCAATATAGGTGGGATTAATTTTATACTTTTGTCTATCAGTAATTAAGATAAAATAGACCATGCCAATAGACAAATTTACAGAAGATTACTACATAGAAACAGAATACCAGTTACTTAATTACATGGAACAGGTCGCTTTAAAGTTTAATCCAGATATGGCTTATGATGATGAAGGTAATATGTATTCTTATGGCACGCAAGCACTAGAACGATTTAAAAGGAGATATAACAGGGGTAAAATCAATATCAACTTCAAGTATGAGGACTACTTACACAATAATAACATACAAGCAACATTACAGGAATTAGGAGTAGATATAGAGAAGTTCTGGTACTTACTATTGTTTGTAATGGATTATACTTCTGGTTGCTGTTGGGATGCAATAGAAGTTAAGGAATCACCAAAGGAACAATTAGATAAACTTATCAATCTTATAACAGATAATTGTTCTGATATAAACCATATATCTGGTGCAACATTCAGCACTCCTATAACTATTACTATTAATATCAAAGGCAAACAAACTTATACCATTGACAATCCTAATGCAATAGCTTATTTAGGAATGTTATGTGCAAATGGGATCAATGGGATTGAAGAAAACAGTATCCTTTCTTTAGAACATAGCAACCTTATAGACAAAATAACAACATCTGATTCTATGCGTATATGCTTATTCGCTAATATGCTTCTATACTTCTTTGAAACAAACAAGCAATTTAATAAGAGACAGAAAAAAGGCAGCACTATTTCATTAAGTAAGAATCTACTTATATCCAGACTTGCCTACTTTACTAAGTTAACAACAAACAAAAACTACCTAGAAGATGATGACAATTTAAAGAAAGTCATCAAAGATTATAGCCACAAAGAGCTATCAACTATAAACAATTTCTATTTCTAAGTAACATACTTCACTAATAATCAGCCTTATTCTTATGTTTCCTAATTAAAAGGGAGCATAAGGATAAGGCTTTTTTCTTCCCTATTGATCCTCCTAAATCCCCTCATCTTTGCAATGTCAAAACGATGACAGAAGAACAAAAGATTAAAGGGGAGCAAGACAAGCCCTGCAAATTCCTCCCTATTAATCAGTTCAAAAGCCAGTAGTTTTGCAGCGTAAACAAATCAATAACCCATTAAAATTAAAGAAAATGGAAACTAAAGGTATCACAACAGTAGAGAACGTAAACGAAGTAATTAACAATGAAAATGAAATGAACATGAAGAATTTGAACTTATTATTTATCGAGGGAAATCGTACAGAAATTGACAAATCAAATGTAGTTGAAGCATTTAACAAGATTAAGGCATTAGGCTTTATTGAGACAATGCCTATCGAATACTTCCCTATGAATGAAGCCATTAACAATTTAGGTGGTCGCAAGCTGTTAAAGCCAACAGTTGTACGTTCTAAAGGCGAAGGTAATCCTACTATCAGTAATTTCAAGATTGTAATGGAAGAAGTAAATCCAGAAGACTACATTAAATTTGATGGAGTATGCGAAGATGGACAACACAGAACTATCGCTCTGATGTTTGAAGACCTCAAAGAAGTTGAAGCTAAATATGCTACAATTACCCTACCTAAAGACATGGACATTTTAGCTTATATCTCCCTTCGTAATAATGGCAAGAAATGGAACAATGAGGATTTTTATGGTTCTAACATTTCTACAGGAGACAAGAGAACAGATTATATTCTTGGTAAAATGAAAGAGGGTTATATCGCTGCTTTCCTCTTTAACGTGTACACATTTGGAACTTCAAATCTCACTGCATCCCAGATTAAAGCAGTTCAGCAAGGATATAAGAAGCTCTCTGATTTTGGAAAAGTACAAATAAGTGCTGACACACAGAGTAAAGGAGACAGTATTTTAAAGGCACTTAATGAAAATGAGTTTATGAGCAAAGATAGATTATCTGGTAGATTTGGAACAGGCTTAAAGCAATTCTATGGTGAAATTGAAAAAGACATAGATAAAGTCATAGCCACAATAAGCCTACTTAACAAAGATACTTGGGATGCTTACTTTACTCCCAAAGCAGGTCAAAGTATGGAAGCCAAATCATATAAAGAAGCATTGATTGAAGTCTCTAAGAAGATTGGGTAACAGTATTAAGAGCCTATGTGACAGATAGGCTCTATTCTTCCCTGTTTTAATCAGTAAGCCATTAATAATTTGACTTTAGATAATCCTAATATAAGAGTTCTAAGGTTGTGGTCTTTTCATTTGGACACCCTCTAAAAGTTCAGTATCTTTGTATTACTTCAAGCAAACAAAATACAGATACTTCCCCACTTGACAAGATACACCACAAATAACCTATCTAAAATCAAATTATCACAATGGAAGAATTTACGTATGAACAAATAAGAGTAAAAGCACTAAAACAAGGAGTACCAGATACTAAACAGCACATAGGTATGTGGGCTACCCTTAATAATTACATGAGATGCAGAAGAATGAAACAAGGAAAGAGATATACCACTTATATACCATTACAAAAACTAGCTTATTAATAATATGATAATCCACTTACCAACAGGAAAGAAATTCAGTAATAGAAAAGAAGCTAAGATATTCTTTGGTACAGCTTACTATCTTAAGATAGAACGAGAAAAGAAAGATTTGCTATTTACTAATGATATTCAATCTGCTACCAATGAATATGAGAATACCTCAAAAGCAATTACAAAACAGAATAAGTAAAAGGCAACAGTATGCTACCATTAATAAGTCAATGCTAAATAAGCTCAACCCACCCAACCTATACAGGTTCTTCTGCTTATCCTTGTACAGAAATGAGTACTATAATGTGCGATTAAGAATTAGTGATATAGCTAAAGTTACAGGTGAAGATGAAGAGGCATTAAAGAACTTCAATAAGGATATGGATAAGATACTAACAAGAAAGAAATACCCTATTCCTATTAACCATCCTGTGTATGAATTTACAATGAGAAGCCTTTACAAAATACCAGTAATGGAGGAATCTAACTATATAACGCTATCTTATCTCCTTATAAGGTTAGATTTAAGTGTAAAGGTAAAAGGGTATTATATTAAGCTCTTACTGATTGCAGAAGATAGCATAATTCCTCTTAAGCCTAAAGATTTAGCTGAAAAGTTAGGAATGGGTAAGAAAGCAATAGAAGATTACAACATAGACCTATATAATGCAGGATTACTGAAATATCTTTCTAAGGGATTTAGACTTACTCCAAACGAGCTATTATTAGATAATGATATTGCAGTACAACGTAAAGAGTGGTTAGCCATATCTGGAAATCCATTACCTAACATTAATATGAAGTCCCAATAATAGATTTAGGGGATTATTTATACTGGTTATTAATATAATAATAAACAGTACGAATAATCCTCAATCAGTAACAATCATACTTTAAGAAGGTGTAAACTCACTAATTCTTAGTAAGTGCTATCCACCTTAGTAAGTAGAAGTGTAGAAAGGCGACGCAACATATATACTACCCCAGCACATAATCCTCTCTACCTTCTATAATTGAGAGCCTTTTCTTCTATAGTTATTCATTTAAGAGATTAGACAAATAATAAATACAATGAACATATTCAAAATAAAATACTATATTTGCATCATTAAGAAAAACGACTAATGGAACAAGAAAAGAAGATATGTTTTGTTATAATGCCTATTAGTGATGCTGATGGCTATGAAAAGGGACACTTTACTAGAGTATATGAGCACCTAATTAAACCTGCAATTGAACAAGCAGGATTTAAACCAGACAGAGCAGATGATACATCTAAGGCTAATTATATTGTAGTAGATATATTACAGAAAATTTTAGCTTGCGACATAGTTGTCTGTGATTTGAGTTCTAGAAATCCAAATGTATTCTATGAGCTAGGTATTAGGCAAGCTTTCAATAAAAAAACAGTACTTATTAAAGATGGAAAGACTGTCATGCCATTTGATATATCAGGAATTAGAACTCTATCATATAGTGAAAATCTTAGGATAGACGAGGTTAAGAAGGATATTCCTAATATAGCTAAATGTATTAATGAAACTTATGAGGCTGATGCTAAAGAAGTAAATTCATTATTACAGTTGTTGTCTATAGAAAAACCAGCATCATTGCCAGAAAAAGTAACTTTATCACAAGACTCCAATTTGATTCTTGGTGCTATCGAAAACCTAAATAAAAGAATTGATTCCATAATACCAGCTAATAGATTTGTAGAGTATTCAAAAAACACGAACAAAGGGAAAACCATTATTCTCCCTAATGGTGTTACAGCAGAAATTGGTGCAGATATATATATAAATGGTAACTGGGAAACCCCATTAGGTAAATTAGCAGGAGAAACAGATAAACATATTTTAATAAGAAATGAAAATAAACAATTAACTGGAATTACCAAGAATAGTGAAAAAGGTATGTCATTAACAGATTTACCTTTTTAACACAATAATTATATTTATTCTGATATTAATCGTATTAGCATAAGACTTATAAAATTAAAAACCTTACACGATTAGTATAGTTCATAAAGTATTCAATATGATTAAATGATATTTTTTTATAAACACATCTTATATTAAAAGAGATTCAGTGAATTAGTTAACCTTAATTGCTTCTACCTATGGTATAAGTGCTTATTTACGTGTTCTCAGTAAATCCCCCTTCCCATTAAAAAGAAAGTGCTGTCTCCTATAAGATTATTCCTGTATGAAATTACAGAATACTAAAAATTATGACTGCAACGAGCAGCCAAGCAGTGTAACCTATTAAGCCCCCCACCTAGAATTGAGATAAATGGAAACTTATACGTGAAAGTCCATAGAATCAATCGCTGAAAGTAGTACCTATTTTAGTTCATCATAGCGAATGTTATGAATGACTTAATAGTGGAATGTACTTTCTAGACTGATTAATGGACTTTTTTATTTAAGTTCTCATTTACTCAAAATTCACCTATTATTCATTATTAAAATTAGAGCTTATGCAGGAAATTGGAATTATCATCTTTCTTCTTTTAGCTATTGGACTATGTTTTGCCATTTGTCCTGTAGGAGGTATGCTTATACTATTATTATGTGTGATTGGACTATGTCAGAAACCAGAAACAAATCATTCTAAAGATAAATATTATGAGAACTACATCAAATTTATTAGAGACAAGAAGAAGTGATTTACAAGAAATTGCTGAAACAGTAGATTACATGGAAGTGGAACAATCTAAAAAGGATAATCCCCACTTCATAGAAGCTAACACTAAAGAAGTGGAATTACAACATCTAAAGAGCGATTGTATAGTTCCAGTCTTTTCCAAAGACAATGAACTTACTATTTCTCATGCAAACTTTATTGAGACTGTTTGGGATGCAGCTAATTCATTCTTTAATGGTGAATCTATCGACAAACCAGATATTAGAGTTTCGCACATTGTCAAAGGTCGTGTTCCAGAAGCTATTCACAAACCAGTGAATCAACTTTTGGAATCTGATAAGACAATCTACTACGAAAGGATGATGTTCTGTTTTGAAGTGCCAACTATCTACGAAACCATTGAAGGGAATAAATTAACCTTGTCTATTGGTGGCGTTCGTGCCTATAATCACATGAATCTTTATTCTAAGAAAGGATTAGAGAAATTCAAAGTCTTTATAGGGTTTAAGAATCAAGTATGTTGTAACCTATGTGTGTTTACAGATGGATTGAATAGCTGTTTGGAAGTTTCTAATACAAATGAATTATATCGTATTGTATTGGAAATGTTCAATAGTTATAATCCAGCCAAGCATATACATTTGATGCAAACGCTTACTGATTCTTATCTTACAGAACACCAGTTTTGCCAGTTACTTGGAAGAATGAGACTTTATCAGTCATTGCCACAAGGTTATCAAAAGGATATTCCTAGAATGTTGCTTACTGACACACAAATCAATAGTGTATCTAAAGCATACATACAGGATGAGAATTTTGGTAGTCTAGGTAGTGATATTAGTATGTGGAACTTCTATAACCTATTAACTGGTGCTAATAAGTCCAGTTACATAGATAGTTTCCTAGACAGGTCACTAAATGCTACAGAAATGGCTGTTGGTATAAATTCTGCTTTACATGGTGATAGCAGATATAAGTGGTTCTTAGATTAGTGATATTGGGGAATATTCAGTATTTGGATATTCCCTATTACTAAAACATTCACTAATGTACAAAGTGAATATTCTACTATTATCCAGTTAGTTAGATTATATCTACCTATTGACTGATATGTGGAATATTCACTTTCATTTACCAATTACTAAAACTGAATATTATGAGTTTAAAGTATAGCCAAACGACAAGCGATTACCTACAATGGGGAGAAGCGATAAATCTAATACGTTCTCTTAGTAAAGATAGAGACTATAAGATGTCGCTACTTATTGCGATAGGTTGCTTTTGGGGATTACGTATAAGTGACATTCTTTCTTTAAGGTGGAATCAGATTCTTAATGTAGACGAGTTTTCTATTATTGAACACAAGACAGGAAAGCAACGTACCATTAGAATCAATCCACAATTAAAGCGACACATTGCTAATTGCTACAAGCAAATTAATCCTATTGGAATTAATGCGCCTATTCTAGTAAGTCAGAAAGAAACTGTTTACACAATCCAGAGAATTAATATCATCCTTAAAGAGATTAAAGCGAAGTACAAGTTATCAGTTAAGAATTTTAGTTGCCATAGTCTACGCAAAACATTTGGTAGGCAAGTATATAACCAAAATTCAGATAATGCAGAACTAGCTTTAGTTAAACTGATGGAACTATTCAATCATTCCAATGTAGCTATTACTAAACGCTACTTGGGATTAAGACAAGAAGAACTATTAAATACTTATGATTGTCTTAGCTTCTGATAATGGAGATTTGAGACAAAATAAATTAGAGTTTACTTATTAATACTCTGAATAGTTCTGTCTCAAATCCCTAATAATCTTAGTAGAAACGCTTCTCTATTTTTAATAAACAATAGTTCTTGCTATTCAAAATGCTTTTGCTATCTTTGTGTCGTAATCTTTCACCCTAAAACGTTAGGTCACTGAAAGACGACTTATTAAGTTAACAGAGCGTTATTGATATTATCTTGCATTGGAATCTGGACAATTCTATTACCCAAGATAGTAAGCAAGAACGCTCACGTCAATGTTATATACTCATCTCACAGGTGAACTATATATCGTTTGGCGTGGGCTATTGTTTATTATTGGGTAAGGGCAGTCCAGAGCCTCAATGCAATAATATTCAGTAGTTCCCACGCTTTTCATTTATAATAGCTTCCATAGGGAACAGGTAAGCACAAACAAATCATTAAATATGTATAAGATTAGATTATGGGCAACTACATTATTAGTTGCATTATGTACAGGATTCTACTCCTGTAGTGGTGATGAAGATAAAGATGTGAACTTTGTTGGGGGGTATTTTGCTGTATGTCTAGAATATGGTATCACAGATTATGAAAATATTAAGTTACTTAATTCTAATATGTTCGATTTGTCTCCATCTATTATGGATAGAAAATATGCAAATTTCTGTGGAGTAAAGAATAATCGTCTATGGATGGCTTCATTCGATATTAAAACAAAAAAGAAGTTGATGGAGTGGATGGATACTAAAGAATTTGAGATAGTTCAAAGGATAGATTTAGGATATGGAGAATATAAAGAGATTGTCGTTTCATTTATTTGCATAGTTAATACACTTATATGCAACGATAGTTTTGTTTCACAACTTTTGATTGACAAGACTGATAAACGAGAACTTTTGAATATATTTAAAACTCCAACCAGCTTCAAAGAAGTAAAGGAAGAAGTACAAGGAAGCAGATTAATGCTGTTTAAACACTGGCATCAAGATTCATACTTTGCAAATAACATATGTTATTCCTTTGATGGAAGCATAAGATATGTTTCCAAACATTCTCCTAATGGACTCCCTATTTCCTATGAAGAAGGAATAGAAGAATCTACAACTTCCATTACACGATACAATTATAAGGAAGGAGAGATCATTTGGAATACTTCAATCACACCTCCTTTTGACATTCCTTCTGATGCTAGAAGTACTATTACTCTTCTTGATAATTCTACTAACATTTGGAAATATAAAGTTGACTATACATTCTATGATGGAACAAAGAAAGAACACACATTCTCTATAAACATAGATAATGGAGAAATTCAATAACTTAACAATTTAGATTTATGAGAACATTAAGATTAATTGGAATGACCTTATTAATGGTCATGTTAGCTGTAAACTTTGCAGCGTGTAGTAATGACGATGACGATAAAGAAGACGCTAAACCTTCTATTGTTGGAACATGGAAATTAGTTTCCAATGAAGGATTATCTGCTACTCATGTAGCATATAATAGTAATGGTACATTCAAATACACAAGTACAAAAGAGGCTGATTATGAAGAACATGGGAAGTATAAGATTGAAGGAACTAAACTATACGAAATGTTCAGTGATGAGGATGAATGGTCTATAAGTGAAATCCTATTACTCAATTCTACGACATTGACATTACAGGAAATGGAAGATGATGGGGTAACTCCTTATGGTAAACCATACTCATTTCAAAGAGTGGAATAAACTCCATATATTATAATTGCCAAAGGCAGCATTGATTTACTCTTTGCTGCCTTTAGTTCTCTTAGTTAGTTTCTTATCTTGCATAACTTCTTTGTAAATAGATGGGAAATACTTCTTTAGTAATTGAATATCCATAGCTTTATATGTCACATCTGTTATAGTTCTTTCTTTTATCTCATCTCTAATATACACGACAGACGATTCTTTCTGTTTAGGTACTACTTTCATTGTAATGTCAGATTTTAGGTTAATACTTGTTTTACATCTAGTACAAATTTACTGATTATTAGATAGTAAACCAAATGAGACACTATGCCAAATAAGGCTATTTTAGGCTTATATTTGAGACGTGATACTAGATAATATAAGTTATCAATTATAGGAATATACTCGCTATAATTGAATGATAGAACTGAATTAGATATGCTTTACTACCTAGATTACCAATACCAATTTTCAAATCAATCTATAATGAATAACATCTTTCTTACTACGAAACAGACTAATGCAATTAAAGTACTAATAGATAACCTAGATTCAGATAATGAAGCAATTCAAAGAATGAGATATAATTTAAGAGATACAGATACAGGTAACATGACCTTAGAAGAAGCTCAATGTATAGTAGATAGAATGAAGCTAGAAAAGAGGGATGCAATAGATAAGATGTTACTTGGAAATATACAAGTCTCTCCCAATACGTATTATAATATGGAGAAGAACGCTAATGAGATATACAAGAGTTGGTGGTTTATCCTTATAATGTGGGTATTCATTATAGGAATGATAGCTTTAGGAATTATGCTAGTTTCTATTCTATCAGTAAGTATATATGGATACTTCTATGGATTACTCAAATTCATGTTATTAATTTAGCTTGGAGTTAGTTCTTTATAAGAAATATTCTATCTTTGCACCATAGTTATGATTCTATAATTTTGAATTTGTGACTTATTCACGACCACTTATTCAAAACAGAGAGATTTATAATCTGGAGCGTTCTTTAAATTATTTCAATATTTATCTGTAAAACAATCATTTACGATTGATTTGATTAAATTACAGGGATGCTGTGTCGCTGCTTCTTATGGTATGACAGACACAATGGGTCGTATGCACTCTGACGCTCAGTTCGCTGGTTCTTCATCAGTTCCTGCTCACGTAGAAATGATGGGAT
>PPYF01029087.1_pt1 | contig 12129 bp, 9 predicted proteins | sample 1559871 | NCBI WGS metagenome assembly PPYF01 (sample SAMN08240021, study PRJNA423297) | Human gut metagenome, whole genome shotgun sequencing project. | reverse complement strand
TATCCAGTTCCATTTCATCATAGCTCATGATCTCACGAAGCTCCGCAATATCAAATGGAGCAAGTCTGGCTCCACAGCTAATCAGAATCGACTTCGCTGTTTTGCCGGCGGCTAATTTATATTTCTTATACTGACGTACTGCAAAGTGTTCCGGTTCTTCTTTCTCCAGTTCCTCAAACAGCATATCTACTGCATTTTTGAATGTCTCATCATCTTCCCTTGTTTCCGATGCGTTGATAAATTCAAGCAGCGTTGCAAAGTTCTGTTCCTCCTCCGGTGCTTCATACCAGATATAGCCAATCAATGCACAGTACAGAAGCCTTTCTGCCTTCGTCCAGAAATCCTCACTGGACTTCTCCCCTTCCCCTTTGGTGTTTACCATGATAGTATTCACCAGTTTCAGAATATCTTTTTCTGAATGGATATAGTGGAACGGGTTATAATGCATACTCTTGGAAAAATTGATCGTATTCAATACTTTCACTTTATATCCATGCCGTACCAGCATCTTTCCGCACTCAATGATGATCGTTCCCTTGGGGTCCGTGACCACATAACTGATATATTTTCCCATCTGCATCAGATTTGGTTTTACATAAAACCGGGTCTTTCCGGAACCAGATCCGCCAATTACAATCACGTTCTTGTTCCTTGCAAATTTCGGATTCTTGGGTCTGCCGTTCATAGTCAGCCGTTCGGTCATGGTAAGGAGAATATTGTTCTCAAATATTGGGTCGATAAAGGGTGCAATGTCTTTTGCTGTCCCCCATCTAGCCGAACCATACTCCACTCCCTGCCGGAACTTTTTGGCATTTTTCATCTTCATCATAACCAGAAGTTTTACAGCCAAGGCTCCGGTAAAACCTGCCAGAAGTGGCATCTTTTCTATACTTGGCAGAACAGAAGTAAATGCCATTTGAAAATTCAAAAGCAACACCATCAGCCGTTCCACCGATGAATCTCCCTGACAATATTGATACAACCATGCTTCTTTGTCTACCAGATAAAAGATTATGACATAAGGAGTATTCAATGCCAGTATCCGCAGGGAATTTCTTTTCAGATATTCCCCTAAATCTAAGATTTTTTCTCTCAGCCAGTCAGCTCCCCATTGAAAGCTTTGTATAAGCAGTGGTGGGATTCTCTCCAGATACCCCTTGCATACTTTACGCATCTTCTGAAATCGGTTCATAGTGTCGGCTCCTTTTCTTTCTGCTTCGTTTTCTCCCGTTCTCGGTTCTTATCCTTCGCCTGTGTGATCGCATCCTTCAGTTTTGCCCTTACAGACGGTTTCTTTGTCTTATTGAGAGATTTACCAGTGTATTCCTTAAATGCTGCGGTCATGACATCTGCATCCCTTGCTTTGAAGAAAACAAAATATCTCGGCGGCTTTGCTGTCGTATCTTTTTTCAGACTGAAATCAATACTGTACTTTTTCGCCACCCGTTCAAAAGATTTGATATTCCCATCAGTAATTTCAATATTGGAAAGCTGTACATTCTGCCGCATCAGCTTCTCCATGGTTTGTTTTCCACGATAAGATTTATCCTTCGCCTTGTCATCCTGCTGTTTTTGTACTTTGCTCTGCTGCTTCTGTTTTGCTTTCTCCTGTTCCATCTGGGCAAGAGCTTTTCTCATGGCAGCTTTTAGCAACTGGGCAGTTATCTTTCCACCCCGGATACACAGGGATACCGTTTTTTCATTTACTTCATCTTGCACCGTTGTCCTCTTCTTTCTTAATCTGTTCTTTCTTTACCAGTTCTTTCAGATAAGCCTGTACTTTCTCATAACAGTCATATCCCTGGCTGATCAGGTTCTCACTGTATTCATACAGTTCCTCCACCGTTTTACCAATTTTGTTTCTTGGAACTTCACCAACTTTTTTAATGACGTATCCATGGGCACCTGTTGCATCCATGCACCACAGGTAGATTGTTGCTTTTTTATTCTGCTTGGCTGTATGTACTCCACTGACTTCTACTTCAAAACGGTTCCCAAAGTCCCTGTAAATACAAAGTTCCAGGTCAATCTCCATAAGTTTATAATTTTCGCCTAGACCATCACATAATGCCTGAAGCACTTTATCCTTTTCTTTCATTTTCGTCTGCTCCTTTATGTTAAGTTTATCTTCATTACATAGTTTCCAACGTTTTTTTACTTCCCTTCTCCTTTCTAACACCTTTTGCAAGTTCATCATAATTCTTTTCTGATTCTGCCCCTACTTTAATACAGCAGTACATGACAAATCCATGTACCAGAAATACAATGATGGCTGCAACGATTAATAATGTTTTCATCTTATTGATTCCTCCTGTTCCTACTTTTCTACGAATCTGCCACTGGCAGTTTTCTACAGATTATCCATTGTCCCAAAAAGGGCATTTATGAACTGTTTTGCCCATAAATGCCCTATCCTGTTTCAAACCTTACAGTTACTTATTTTTTTCTTTTTTTACGTAAATATACCGCAGATGTTCCAAATCCGATTATTCCTAATCCTGCAAGTAGAATCCAGAACATCACAGGTGTGTCATCACCTGTTTTTGGTGCATCAGTAGATATTGTACCGGATGGAGTATCCGTTGTTTCCGGTGTCTCAGAAGGAGTTTCTGTTGGTGTCTCCGTTGGCGTTTCCGTCGGCTTGGCTTCATCCTTCATCACAACTTTCTGAATTTCTCCGGTATCTTTTACAGTGAACTTCACATCCTCTGCCACCAGATAACCGTCCGGTGCTGTTTCTTCACGAAGCGTATACGCTCCGATTGGAAGCATCTCGATATAGTGTGCTTTCTCTTCAGAAGTCCAACTTTCTACGACCTTTCCGTCTTTGTCAAGAATGGTCAGCTTCGCTCCCGGAAGTTCCTTCCCAGAAATATCCGTTTTGGAAATCTGCACTTTCGTCACATCATCCTTCATCTCGATTTTTTGTGCTTTAGAAGAATCTTCTACTGTAAAAGTAATACTCTCCGCAGTTACATAGCCATCTGCCGGTTTTGTCTCCGTCAGAGTGTACTTCTTTCCTGCAACAAGTTCTTTAATGATATGAGCCTCTTTCCCGGAAGTCCATGAATCTACTACCTTGCCATCTTCATCCGTCACTTCCAGTTTCGCCCCTTCCAGTTCCTTTCCATCAGTCAAAGAAGTTTTTGTAATCTCCACAACTGTTGGTTCATCTTCAAAGGTAAACTCATAAGACAGTGTTTCCTTATCTGCACCATCATATTCAAAAGTAAACTCCTGTACCTGATCCGTTGTTGCGAATCCCGGTGCCGGGGATGTTTCTTTGACATAGTAAGTGTAACCAATCGGAAGATCTGCCGTAAATGTCAGTTTTCCCTCTTTGTCCGTAGCCTGCTCCTCAATAACGGTATCTGCTTTCAGAATGACATCACCATTTGCATTTACAATGTCCTCTTTATTGCAAAGAGCGAATACTGCACCTTCCAGTACCCTGTCAGAATCCTTTTCTTTTTTCAGCACCTTTACTTCCGCTTTCTGACGATTATTCTGCCAGTCGGAAGAATAAGTTACCTCGGCAGTATCCTGATCCCGGTATGTCAGGTCAATCTCACGAGCTGTACTATCCAGTACATAGCCGTTTGCCGTTTCCTTTTCTTTGACATAATATTTTCCAAGCGGAATATCTGTCAGTTTTGCTACTCCTGTTTCATCTGTCGTAATCGTTGCTATCAGATCATCTTTCTTGTAATAATCTTCACTCTCACCATCCGCAGCTTTAATATCTTCCAGTGCATAAACCTCAAAAGTAACTTCTTTCAGGGAACCGGAAATATATTCAAATAAATGGCTGATCCATCCACCTACGGAATCAAGTGCAGATACTTTTTCCAGAAATTCACCCTTCTTATTGATAATCAGAGTTCCAGTCGGCACATCATCTTTCATTTCCACTTTCTGGATTTCAGCAGTATCCTCTACAGTAAAGGTAATCTCCTCCGCTTTCAGATAACCATAAGGAGCCATTTCTTCACGAAGAGTATATGTTTCACCCACAGTCAGCCGCTCAATCAGATGTTCCTCACCCTTTACAGATTTCCATGTATCTATTACATTTTTATCCTTATCGAGAACTGTCAGTGTTGCTCCGGAAAGTTCAACTCCTGTTGTAATGTCAGATTTTTTCACTGTGATTTTGGTCGGCTGATTTTTAAATTCAGATGCAAGTTTTATTACTTTCACATCCTGTCCCTGATAAGCCGCAGTGACATCCAGTGTTTCATCCGAAGATACATAACCTGCCGGTGCTGCAAGTTCTCTGATATAATATTTGCCAAATGGCAGGTCAAGGTCAAAGACTGCATTGCCATCTTCATCGGTTACTGCTTTTCCAAGAAGTGTATCTGCTTTCACAAGCACATTTTCATGTGCCAGAATATCCTCTTTCGCATACAGACCAAACTCTGCACCAGCAACAACCGCATCCGTTTCTGCATCTTTTTTTACAACAGATACTTCTACCTTCTGACGGTCATTGTCAAAGGCTGCTGTCTGCTCGATCACTGCTGTATCCTGGTCTTTATAAGAGAAAGTAACTGTCTGTGCTTCCTCATTTAACACAAAACCATCTGGTGCTGTCTTTTCGACAGCTTTATAAGTTCCAAGAGGAAGATCCGCAATCTGTGCCTTTCCATCTTTATCAGTTGTAACCGTTCCTACCAGTGTTCCGGCAGCATACTCTAAGATACGGTTTCCATTGTCATCTTTCTGGAAATCCGCAGTATAAATATCTTCTGCCGCATAAACCTCAAAGACTGCGCCTTCCAGATTCTCACTCTGGTAAGTAAAATCATCTTTAAAACCATCAAGAACTTCACCTTTTTTCACAATATTCAGTTCACCCTTTACCGGATGGTTCTCATAGGAAACCTCGATGATCACATCCCCGGAAGTACCGTCCATCTGATATGCTGTATTGGAATCTACATCAACCTCATAGTAATTCTCATTGAGCGTATATCCATAAGGTGCATTTACTTCCTCAATGCGGTAATGCCCGATTTTCAGATTTTGTGGAAGGATCAAATATCCATCCTCATCTGTAAAATAAGACTTATGCTTCACAGTAGTCGGATAAGTCGTTACCTGCTCCACATATTTTCCAGTGTCCATGTTATAGATTTTGAACTCTGTATTTTTCTGGAGTACCGCTTTCTTTGTTTCATCATCCTTTTTGATAATTTTCAGTTTGGCTTCAAATTCATCATCTAAAAGCACACGCCATGTCTGCGGTGTGTTTGGATTATTTTCTGTAATGCTGACTGTAAAATCATCTACCGGAGTATAATTATGCGGTGTTGTTGTTTCACGCACTACATATGTTCCATATGGGATTGCAATACTGCAGGCATATCCTTTTTCATCTGTAAAGATTTCCGTTGCACCATTGTCTCCGATCACTACTGGTTTTGCAGAATCAAAATCATAACTGCCATCCTCTTTCACCTTCAAAGAAGATACCAGATAAGCACTAAATCCTGCCCCTTTCAGTAAATCCGCATCGGTCTTTCCATTATTGGCTGCTTTGATGATCTGAAATGGCTGTTTCATTACCTGTTCCAGCGAAGTACACTCACGCTTCACCTCAGCAGTCATATCACCCTCATAATCACAGGAAAGGTCATATTCATTCTCATCTGCCAGATAACCGGTTGGTGGTGTAATCTCTTTCACATAATAACTTCCAAGATACAGCCCGCTGACGGAAGCCTGTCCATTTTCATCCGTAGTAAGTGTTGCCACCTGATCTCTTGCTTTATACATCACACCGGTTGCACCATCCGGATAGACAATGTTCTCTCTGGCATACAGTCCATAAACTGCTTTTTCCAGAGTCGCATCTCCCTGCGGAACTGCTTTCTTTGTTTCTGCATCCAGCTTCTGTAAAGAGATCTTTGCTGTCACACGTTCATTTTTAAAAGTATGGTGAAATGTCACCTTTGCTTCCTTATCGTTTGTATACGAAAAAGCAAACTGGTAAACATCTTCTGTATTTCTCACATATCCTGTTGGAGCCTGTTCTTCCTTAACTTCATAGGAAAATCCAAGCGGAAGATCTGCACTGAATTTTGCTTTTCCATCTGTTCCAGTGGTTGCCTTTTCAATCAGTGTGCCTTTCTTTACAACTACAGTACCATCCACATTTGTAATGTCACTGGCAACATAAATTCCAAAAACACCTCCGTTCAGAGGATTTTCTGTATCCTTATCCTGCTTTGTCACAATAACTTCTGCTTTCTGTCTGTCATTCGTAAAAGTTGTTTCAGAAAATACCACTTCTACATTCTGTCCTGCATAAGCAAGTTTTACTGTCTTTTCTTCCCCTGCATTATAAAAACCGGACGGAGCCTGTACTTCCTTTACAACATATGTACCAAAATGCAGATTTTTAAGAATTACAGCACCATTGGAATCTGTTGTCAGATTCTCCTTTACCAGATCACCTTTACTGTAAACTTTTGTACCATAAGCAGTTGTAATATCCGCTCCGGCATAAACATTATAAACAGCACCTTTCTGTCGGCGTTTTTCATATCGGAATGTTGTTCCGTTTTCTGTCACCTCTGCACCTGCGAGAACTTCACCCTCTTTATATACAGTAAGCTGTCCAAGCTGTTCTTCATCCGGAACAGTTACCGTAGTCGTCTTGCTGACTTCCAGCTTCACATTGTAGGCTGTAGCATTAATACGATAACCGCTTGGTGCAGTAATCTCTTTCAGATAAACGGTATCCTGTGTCTTAACGATCTGTGCAGATGCTTCTCCATTCGCATCCGTTGCAGGCAGTTTTGTAATCAGGTTCTTACAGTCTGCATCACTGTATAAGCCAAATACAGCTCCGGACAGTTTTGCATTTGCTTTGGAATCCTTTTTAATGACTTTCACACTGGCATACTGTACCCATGTCACTTTAAAATCCACATACTTTTCATCATCGACACCCTCACCAAACACCAATGCCAGATCCTGTGAACCAGAACCGGTACTGATCTTATAAGCAGAATAATCTTTTGTGATATTTCCCTTCATTGTAGCGGACCAGCTTCCTGCTACATCACTTACCTGAGTAAGCGGTGCAGACAGATAGAACTTTGTTCCGCCACTGATCACTACGGATTCTCCTGCCTTGCTTGTCTTTCCTGTTGTCACATTATGAAGCTTTACTCCACTTGGAAGTTTCATTGTGATACTCTGCAGTTCATCTGCCTTAAAAGTAATCTCCTTTGTTCTCTGGCTGCTGCCATCCACATAGGCAGTTACATTCGCATCTGAAAAGCTCATCTCAACATCTGGAATATTTGGCTGCGAAATACAGTAATTGTACAGTTTCATAGCAAGTGTTTTTGCTTTGCTGCTTGCACCGGAAAAAGCAGAATCTCCGCTGTTGGCATAAGATGCTGCCAGATGCACCAGGATAAATCTTGCTCCTGTGCTCAGATTTCCATAGCCATTCTCTTCTGTAAAAAATCCATCATCACCGGATGCCTTTGTTCCGTAATAGCAGACTTTCGCAAGTTTCTTACCATCACTCAGCTTGATAATATCATAAGTTCCACTTCCTGGACTGGATTTTTCCGGTTGAATACAGTAAGCAGTAGCAGAAACACTTCCAAACTTTACAGTATACTGATAAGTCAGATAACTTCCGTAACCATAATCAGAATACTGATAGCAGGCTCCTCTTGTCACTGTTACTTTCTTGGTGCTTGTCGTAGATGCTACCCTTGCCATAAAAGTAACTGATTCCCCTTCATCTAAGGAATAAAGGTCAATCCCTTCCTCGTCAGCCTGTTCCATCACATCAGAAACTGTCAGTCCAGTTTCTTCGTCTGTCGTTGTTTCTGATTCTTCTGTGAGATCAGTCACTACTTCTGTTTCTGTCTGCCTGTCCGTCTCTTCATCATCTGCAGTTCCAATATCCTCCGTTTCTCCGGCATTACCTTCACCCGTAGTATTCTCAGAACTATTTGACGTTGTTATAGCTTCTGTTTTCGGTTCTTTCACTGTAATATTTCTGCTGACTCTATAAGCAGGATGACCGCTGACTGGTTCTACTGCATAGACAGCTTTGTAAGTATCTGGTGTATGTGTATCAAAATCTGTGCCAGCTTCATTCTTTGCTTCATGGAATAAAATCTTGATCTTACTTTCATCTACACCTTCGATTCCAGACAGATCAACTTCTACATCAAATTCCTGAACATAAGAAAGTTCAATGTCATTTGCCTTTACGATTTCATTCGGATCAAGGGAATCCTGAACATCTTTTAATTCTGCATACTGCTGTTCAAATGGTATTTTTTCTGGTTCTAATTCGGAAGCTGAAACTGTTACTGGTTGAATAATGGTAGAAGCCAATGTTGCAACTGCCATAAAACCGGATAAGAATCTTTTGAATCTCATTTTCATTTTGATCGAATCCTCTCTTTCTTCTATTATCTGTTCTGTTGTCACGCAGGCTCACACCTGCATTGTTCAATCATTTGAACCACCACCCACCTCTCATTACTGTCATTCTGCAAAGCAGAAATGACACTTGGATAAAATTCAGGATTAAGCATTAAGCCGCAAGAGATAATTCGTAATCTTTCCTATAAAGGGTGCCTCCCATCTGTATCCCTTCACGTTCTCACCGGATTCCCGCCGCAAGAATGCGTAGCTGAAAAATTCCGGGTATCCTCTCGCTGCTGGTATGAAATTGTCAAGGTTCAATTTTTAGGGGAGTTATTATCTCGAATTGAAAATAGACATTTGCCCCTTCACTAACCGCATGTGTGAAAGGGCAAAAATTAACCTGTTTGAAAAAATTTTTAGAACTTTTTATTCCAATATGTTTTTATAGCTTTTCGAGTTGTTCTTTTAATTTCTCCAATACCTTCTTTCTCCGGTTTCTGATTGTCTTTGGGCAACACCCAAAATACTGTGCTGTTTCTTTTACTGTAAATTCTTCAAAAAACAATAGCGTTATCAGTTCTGCCTCTTCTTTAGCTAAACATCTCATAGCTTCTTCGAGTTCCTGTATCTCTGACATCCTGATAACGATTTCTTCCGGTGATAATACCGAAAAAGAGCAGTCGTAGCCTTTTTCCTGTAATTCCTCCATGCTGCATACTCCATGCCTCTGCATTTTTTCAACCTGGTATCGCTCTTTTCTTCCAGCCTGATACCAGGCCAGATATACTGCTCTGGTAACTTCCACAAGCGTGTCATTCACACGCAGCATATAGCGTTGTCTTTCTTTTGGCTTTTTACCAGGCATACTTCCAGTCTCCTTTTTCCAATGCTCTGGCAGAGTCATCCGAATTATTCCGCATTTTCTGCATTGCCTGTGAAATACACTTTGATACTGCCGGAACTGTAATACCCAGTTCATGCGAACAATTATTATGTTCTCGTGTTTCCCTGTTTCTCCACAGCCGGTCTTCGCCTTCTAATATCAGCCTTACATACCAGGGTTGATCATCGAAAAAATCCTCCTCAACAACTGCTATTTTTCTTTCTGCTTCATACACATAATCTCGACAGGTAAATAACGGAAAAACTGTTGCATAGTCCCCCACACAATAGAGAACATATCCGGTCTGATATGCGATAATTTCCGCACAATCCATCAACCTTTGCTTCGCAACTGCTACCTCATTTTCTCTTAAATATTTAGCGGACGGAACCTTTCTTCTTTCTTCCCTGTTACTTACAACCTGTTTCAATTCCTGCAATGTAAGCATAATTACCACCTTTCTGCCTGCTGGCAACAGATGCCCATCGGCAGAAAGGATAAGATTCTTACTGATCAAATGACAAAAGGGCAGTAAAAAACAGCTTCCGGTACACCCGTTTTTTTTAACGAGAGCCTGAAACTTTCTTACTGCCCTTTCTAATAGTTACAATATTCTCTACTTTATTTTCCGTTTGATGCCAGGATCAGACTTCTTGGCATTTCTTTCTGCTTTTATGTTCTTTTCATTTTCCATCAAAACAGAATAGTCTCCCATTGCGTCATAGGGACACTGCCTCCGATAAAGCAAATTTTCTTCTCTGGTCATCCATCCTATCTCCCTTCTTTGTTTCTGTCTTTTTCTCTCTGTTTTCCATTTTAACAATACAGGATTCTATTATCCTTAGCATATATGAGGAGTTTTTTCATTTTGCACCCCATATATGGTGAAATTTCACCTGTATTCATTAAAACTGTCTATCAGAGAATCTATGGTCTGCATGATAATTTTCTGCTCTTTCCATTCCATCTTCTGAATACGGTAAAGCACTTCCTGAAATGAGTCCTGCTTTTCTGTATCACCTTCCTCTTTCCCCAGCAGGATATTAGCATCTATTTCCAATATCTCAATCATCTTCCTGAAAATCTCAACAGACATTGCAGTTTGCCCGCCTTCAATCCTGCTGACCGTATTGACACTGATACCCGCTTTTTCCGCAAAAGATTCCTGTGACAACTTCATTTCCTGTCTGCGTTTTCTGATCCGTTCTCCCAATTCAATAAGTTCTGTGGAAATTGCACGATTGCTCAATACGGTGTCTCCTTTCCTGCAATTTGTCCCAACTTTACGCCATTGTGTCGCAAAGTTCCCCGAAAAAAAGCAGCTAATTTTTGTCTTAGCTGCTTTTCAAAAAATCTATTTCATTTTATTCTCGGTATTTTATGTATCCCTGTAAGAACTGTAATCAGAAAAACGCAGAGATAAATGATCGCCTGTCCAATCATTGCCAGAAGAACGATGCTTCCGATCAATCCTCCGATCAGAAGATTCATTGTCCAGACTGCTAGCGTTCCTCCGAGGTCAAAACCTTTTGGAACCATCCAGACACACATTTTTCCGATTCCAAACGGTATCCCCATCAGAAGTAACAGCAAGAAATAATTGCACTTCCCATCCTGGATACAAAACGGTCTTAATACTGCAAACAATACTGTAATCACCAGCACTGGTGCTATCACTTTTTTAATCATCTTCTTCATGTTCCTTTATCCTCCATACATATCGTGATTAACTTCTGCCTGATAATAACTGTTTATCGTTGCCGGAGCATTATACAGGGCGGTCAGAAGATACGCTTTAATATTCCCAATCTTGGTCGTATTCCGATTCAGACAGAACAGCACATATTCGATATGCGAATAGTTCAATTTCATAAACCTGTTTTTTACCAAAGCAACTGGTTTTTCTACTCCCGCAATGCGAATCATACTGTCCTCCGGCATCATCATAACTTCGATCATCAACTCCACCAGTTCATCTACATCTTCCTTGGCATGATATTGATAATCTATGTTTTCATGAATCACCTCACGATATGCTCTCATCTTCTCCATCACATCTTTTTTCTTTTGGGCATTACCTGATATGATTGGATAAGATTGATTTATCTCAGTTTCACTAATATCAGTCTTGTTAATATCAGTATTATTAGATTGTGATTTCGGGTATTCTGGATTTGTGATTTCCACTATTCCGGAATGATGATTTTCACTATTTTGGAATTGTGATTCTGGAAATTCTGGATTTGTGGTTTCCACCATTCTTGAATTGTGATTTTCATTATTCTGGAATTGTGATTCCCCATAATCCTGAATTGTGGTTTTCACTACTCCTGAATGATGATTTTCACAATTCAGAGAAATGCCTGTTTTTCCCTTGTTTTCTGCTTCTTGTTGCAAATCTGCACATTCTTTATATCTTTTCTGTCTTGATTGCAAATCTGCACATTCCTTATGTGTTTTCTCTTTTGATTGCAGATCTGCAATTTTTTTATGCTCTTCATGCTCAGCTTGCAGATCTGCACAGCTACCTGTCGGCTTTTGATCTGGAACCTCTCTGATCATAAAATTTTTCACATAAATAACATTTGGTTTTCCCAGTCCCAGGCGTTTCTTCTCGATCAGCCCGATCCCATTACTGCTGTCCAGCTCTTTTACCAGTTTCACTGCCTTTTGGGTTCCGCAGTTCATCAGCTCTGCAATTTCTTCCACAGTGAAAATAATGTATACTCTGTCCTCTGAATCCAGCCATCTGTTCTTAATGCTCAGGCTCATACGGTCCAGCATCAGACCGTATAATACCTTTGCTTCACAAGAAAGAGTTTTAAAGCAGGATT
>PPYF01545781.1_pt1 | contig 12130 bp, 6 predicted proteins | sample 1559871 | NCBI WGS metagenome assembly PPYF01 (sample SAMN08240021, study PRJNA423297) | Human gut metagenome, whole genome shotgun sequencing project. | reverse complement strand
CACCTTGGCCTTGCCACCCTTGAGCACTGTCTCGGGAGCCTCGATCTCAGCATTGAGGTCGTCGGTCTGCGTGTCGCGGATGAAGAGGCGGTCGATGTAGAGGTCCTTGTAGGCTTCGGCCTGGACGGCGAAGTCGAAGGTGATGAAGGGCTCATTGGCCCACGGGCTGAGATCGATGCCAGAGGCGTGCCATTGGTCTGCCTCGAGGTTGGCATAGTCGATCACGCCAGCCACATGGCTCACGCCGTCGGGAGTCTCCACCTCGACGGTGATCTTGGCGTTGCTGCCCTCGGCGGCCTTGTGATGGAACATCAGTTTGGGAGCATCAACGCCACCCAAACGGATCTTGCCCGAGCCGAGGTAGGCGATGTCCTCCTTGTTTTTTGACACGATGTAGAAGCTACCGCCGTCGTTATCGACAGAATTGGTAGAGAGCTCGAAGTCGGACTTGCCGGTGCCCCAGGAGGACCACAAGATGCCATAAAACTTATAGTTCTTGACGCTGGCAAAGAACGGAATCTCGTAAGGTTTGCCCTGGATGTAAGAAGGCAATGGGACGTAGGAACTTTCGCCATACGAATTCTTTGCTTTGACAAAGAGTGTCTTCACGGTCTGCTCTGCTCCGTCGTTGGGATTGACGGCGTAGTCAAAGAAGGTCTTGCCTGTGGTCTCGCCGACTGGGGTGTAAGTGGGCTTGAAGTCGGCTCCATCCGACTCGGCGAGGGTGTAAGTGATCTTCTCGGGGTTGAGATAGCCACCCAAGCGACCTCTTGCGGGTGCTTCCCAATTGAAGCGGATGGAGTTGTCTCGGGTTTCCGTGTTCTTTTTGACGGGAGCGACGGGAGCGTCCTCTCCCACATAGATGGCAACGGGGGTGCAATAGAAACTGGCGCCCTTGTCGTTGACAGCAGCCACGCTATAGACATTGATGCCGTTGGTGGCGGTGTTGTCTGTGAAGGTCACCTTGCTGCCCGGAGCAGCAGCAGGAATCTCGGCAACCACCTGGCCCGTGCGGCGGAGCTGGAAGCCCGTGATTTTGTCTAAGGTTTCGCCGTTGAGACGCTTCGTAGGAGCGGTGAACGTGATTTGGGTGGAGAGTGCGCCCTGTGGGTCGGCCTCGGCTTCAAGACCTGTCACCTGGTCGGGAGCGAAGAAATCTACTCCTGCAGTCATTACAACATCGTCAATCTTGACACCCATAGCCTCGGGTTTCACGGAAAGGGCATGGAAGCCGAGATAGATGGTCTCGTCCTTGTCGGCGTCCAAAGTGAGGGTGACGGCCTCGAAGTCGGAACGCTTGATCATGGTTTGGGGCATCAGGGTCTTGGTCATTGCCTCTGGGGTAGGTGCAGTGCCATACTTCACCTCAAATTGCTCCTCATAGTACTTATATCTTCCTGAAAGACGGAAGGAAATCTTATACTGATGGTTGGCTTTGACGTGGAGGGCTGGAGAGACTAACCAGTCGTCGAAGGAATGTTTCTCCTCTCCGCGCAGTATTCTGGCGTAGCCGTCATTGTCGTTGAACATTCCAGGTTCCTCTATGCCCCAAGTGATACCGTCATTGTCGGCGTCGATCACTTTGAAGTAGGCCAAATCGGCTTCCGACTCAAAACCATTGGCGAAGGGCGGTGTGATAGGAGCGCCGTAGGAAACGTAGTTGCTGACCATCTCCTCACCCATCGTGCCGTGGTTGTTTGGCGTGATACCGTAGCCATAGACGGCAGTCTCACCCTCGGGGAGTGTATCCTCAAACATAGTGCCCACATGGCCGGTCTTGATGACCTTGCCCTCAGGGTAGCGCTTGATGTCGTAGGTGAGTTCACCGACGTAGCCCTCGTTCTGGCCGCCTGCAGGAGCTTCCCATGTGACGGTAGCCTTGCCCGTATTGGTATCTACCGAGGTGTGGGCGTTGACGACGGGTTTCGGGGTGTCGAAGCCAGCATAGTAGCGGCTTGCAAACTTAGGACTGGGGCCTTCGCCGTTGCTGACAATGATGGTGATGGTGTTGTAGCCCTTGTTGAGCGTGACAGGTTGGGAGACAGCAGCACCCGGCTTGGTCCCGCCCTTGGCTATCTCTTCCTTGTCGTTGAGAATGGTGTAGGTGAGTTTGGAGTCGGTCAGGTTGCCACCAGCGAAGTTCTTGCTGGGTGCGGTAAACTGGATGTGGCCCGAAAGCGATCCGTCCACAAAGTCGAAATGCATCTGGTCGATGGCGGCAGGTGCGCCGTCGGCAGCCTTTGCCTTGGGAATAGTAAGAAGGGATATGATATTGTTGTTGGCAAAGTCGCCGATCTCTGTCAGCTGACCTGTTGCGAGATCGACGGTATAGAGAGTGGATTTCTGATTGCTATCCACGCAATCCCAATAGAACGTGTTGGTAGTCTGGTCGATCTCACCACTTTGGTAGTAGAAACTGTCATCAGCCTTCTTCAGTTGTTTGCCCGTGGGGCCTACCAGAATTTCTTCGGCGGTGGAGGTGTCGATCTTATAGAGGTTGCCGTCCTCGGCAATACCATAGAGAACATTGTCGCTGGTAATACCCATGGCTACATAGCTATGGCGCAGGCGGCCAATGGTGGAGCGGGTGATGTTCTCGTAGTCGGCTATACCCAACTCGTTGTTCGAACCATTGCCATCGAGGAAGCAGCCATAGACCGTGCCGTCGGCAGCGACGGCTGTCTCACAAGCGATGAGGGAGTAGTCCTCGATTCGTTTTTCGACCTTCTTCTCCCAGGTGTTGGTATCATAATGGTAGAAGTAGATCATATCGGTGCCCCAGAAGTTTTGGTACATGACGAAGTAGAGGTTGTCCTCAATCCATGCGCCCGCACCCGTGGCACGGAAGAATTCATCCTGGAACTGCTTCTTGACGGAGATGGGAGCTTCGGTGCCGAAGGTGTATATACCATACTCGGGAGTCTCGGCACCCCAAGTGGCATCATAGAGCACATTTCCCCAAAAAGTCATGGGCTTTGCGTCTTTGGCTCTTAATATAGGAACTTGGGGAGTCTGCTTTGTCTTGATGCCGGCCTCGATGTTGCGGTTGAGACGCACGAGGCTGTCTCTCTTCGCCATCTGAGGCACGAGTCTCTTGTGCAATAACGGGTGCTTGGTGATGTGTTCGTTCATCTTTGCCTGGCGCTCCGCGGGCGTCATCTTCTTAGAGACCCGGAGTTCGGTAGGAGGATTACTATCTTTAAGCCCTGATGGAGTTTTCTGGGCTTTGGCGTTGAGCGGCAGCAATAATACCGATGCTACTACTCCAATGGCCATGAATGGGTTTTTGTTTTGCATAAGTTTTTTTAAAAACCCACCAGTGGAACAACTTGCATGCTAAATGAATCCCACCGGCAGGCGATGTATTGGTTGATGAATTGACGCTGCAAAAGTAAGCAATAGGCCAATAGGGCGCAAATCGCCCTTCTCCACTTTCACGAAAATGGAGAGGAACGACCTAAAATGACACGATTTTAAAGCGTAAAAAAGATCAGATTTTTGTACAAAATAAACCGATTTTTCGATGGAATCGGCAAAAATGGTAGATTTAGGTGACTAAAACGAAGAAGCGGGAGAAAGTTATGCTCCCGTTTCTTTGTTGCGTCTGTCCTCGGCGACAAACTTCTGATAGACGGAGGGGGTGAGGCCCGTACACTTACGAAACTGCTTGACGAAAGTGGTCTGCGATTTGTAGCCGACGCTCTGTCCGATGGCGGCAATGGTGAGCTGCGCATACTTTGCATTATTGGTTGTCAGACGCTCGCAGGCCTTCTTGATACGGTAGTCGTTGAGCACCTCGGTGAACGACTTGCCGAAGTGGTCGTTGACGACCATGGAGACGTAGCGCTCGTTGGAATCGATGAGTTTGGCGAGGGTGGCGACGGTGAACTCTGGCTGGCAGTATTCGTCGGTCTCCTCCATCACTCTCCGTATGCCGTCGAGCAGCAGCTGTTTTTGGTCTTCCTTGAGAAGGTTGGTGGCGCGTGGGGCTTTCTTCTCTCCCGTCTCCACGTGACTGCGGTTGATGTCGTAGAGTTTGCGGTAGCTGGCCTCCAAATCACGTTTTTGGCGCACCACATAGAAGAGGAGCATGGAGACAAGGACTATGGCGAGGATGCTCACGAGGAAGAGCAACTGGTAGAGGCGGGCGTTTTGGCGGTGTATCTCCTCCTCTTGGTGGAGGCGCGTGATCTCCTTGTCGGTCTTATCGACTTCGTACATGAACTGCTGGTTCTTCACGACGTTGAACCGCTGCGAGTTGTAGATGGAGTCCATGAGACTGAGGTATTGCCTCTCATACTGCTGAGCGAGCGTGGCATTGCCCGTCTTGCGCTGTATCTGGGCCATGTCGCGCAGGGTCTCGGGGATGTAGTGGAGCATCTTCTCTCGCTCCGCATGATCGATGCAGAGGCTGATATAGTGCTTGGCCTGATCTATGTCGCCTAAGTTTTGGTAGTTGGAGTAGAGTTCGGCGTAGGCTGAGCAGATATAGGTAGGGGGCAGTTTGTTTCGGTTGCAGAAATCGGCGAGGTTGACCAGGATCTTGTTAGACTCGGCGTAGCGTGCCTCTTGTGAGGCCATCAAGGCGGTGGAGAACGAGAGAAAGAACTGGTCGATGGGAAGGTTGGGGCGAGGGGCGGCAAACAAGAGCTGGCGGTATTTTTTTGCGCCTTCGAGGTCTTTGCGGTTGATGCATACGCCAAAGAGGTTGGCCAGGATCCTGAACGTGAGTTCGTTGTCGTTCTTCGGACGGATCTGATAGGCTTTCTTGTAATAATCGAAGCCTTTGCCATAGTCCTTGAACATACAATAGACGTTACCGATGTTCTTGTAGATCAAAGGCAAGTGGGTCTTGGAGGCAGAAGTCTCGCTGAGTTTCAGACCCTCCTGGTAGTTTTCCAGGGCGTTGATATAGTTGCCGCGGGCGTAAAAGATGTCGCCCACCTTGAGGTTGGCGAGCGAACAGTCGGTCAGTTCCTCGTCGGTCATGCGGTCGTTGGTGCGGGAGCAGACAAGCATGTACATCACCAGGGCTTTGTCCTCCTTCTTGTTTTGCAAGAACTGGTCGCCCTTGGAGAGGATCTTTTCCGACGCCCATCCCCTCACTTGGCGGATGAGGGGTGTGTACTTACTTTGGCTGGAGGCCAGCGATGTAAGCGAATGGATAAGTAGTATGAGGACCAGCAGCGTCCTGCCAATATGATTTTTCATTTTGTATCGTCTTATGAAGTGGGGCCTTGGGGCGGATGAAGTTGCCTGGCCTTCGCTGTGTAAGTGTTCTGATTTCGCCACATCGGGCAGGAGTGGCGCAACCTGTGTACAAAGTTAGCATTTTTTAGTCAAAAAAGAGCCCTTGGGGAAATAAAATCCCCATTATTGAGTATAGGAATCAATTATTTTTTATACCTTTGTACGCGAATATGGACACGGCGTTGCGTTGGTCCTTTCACAGGGTAACATCAACAAGATAGCAGCCTGTCTTTTGATAAGTGAACGGTATAAATATTATCAATACAAAACATTAATAATTCTATTATGATTTATTCATCGGAAGTAAAGAACATGTGCGTTGTGGCCAAAGGCCCCAACCATGGACCTGCTCCCATTCCTGAGGAGGGAAAGTGGGTTTATGCCAAGGAGATCGCTGATATTTCGGGTTACACCCACGGTGTGGGATGGTGCGCTCCCCAGCAGGGAGCCTGCAAGCTGTCTCTCAACGTGAAGGACGGTATCATCCAGGAGGCGCTCGTGGAGACCATCGGTTGCACGGGTATGACCCACTCTGCCGCCATGGCATCCGAGATTCTTCCGGGTAAGACGATCCTTGAGGCGCTGAACACCGACCTCGTCTGCGACGCCATCAACACGGCTATGCGCGAGCTCTTCCTCCAGATTGTCTATGGACGCACGCAGAGCGCTTTCTCTGAGGGCGGTCTGACCATCGGCGCCGGTCTTGAGGACCTGGGTAAGGGTCTTCGTTCACAGACGGGTACGCTCTATGGCACGGTGGCTAAGGGTACGCGCTACTTGGAGCTGACCGAGGGCTACATCACACGCCAGTTCCTCGACAAGGACAATCAGGTCTGCGGCTATGAGTATGTTCACCTCGGCAAGATGATGGAGGCCATCAAGAACGGTATGGACGCCAACGAGGCTGTGAAGAAGTTCACGGGCAGCTACGGTCGTACCACTGCCGAGCAGGGTGTTGTTAAAGCGATTGATCCACGTAAAGAATAATAAGGAGAAACATAATTATGATTAGAAAGGTAAGTTACGAAAGTCAGGAGCGTCGTGAGGCGCAGGTTCTTGCAGCTCTCAACGCTGAGGGCATCAAGAGCGTAGAGGAGGCTAATCAGATCTGCGACGAGGCAGGTGTTGATCCTTATCTGATGTGTGAGGAGACGCAGCGTATCTGCTTCGAGAACGCCAAGTGGGCCTATGTCTGCGGTGCTGCTATTGCCATCAAGCGTGGATGCAAGACTGCTGCCGACTGCGCAGAGGCTATCGGTGTGGGTCTGCAGGCATTCTGCATTCTTGGTTCTGTGGCCGACGACCGCAAGGTGGGTCTGGGTCACGGCAACTTGGCTGCCCGTCTGCTCCGCGAGGAGACGAAGTGCTTCGCCTTCTTGGCTGGTCACGAGTCGTTTGCTGCTGCCGAGGGTGCCATCAAGATTGCTGAGATGGCCAACAAGGTGCGCAAGAATCCGCTCCGCGTTATCCTCAACGGTCTGGGCAAGGACGCTGCCATGATCATCAGTCGCATCAACGGCTTCACCTATGTGAAAACGGAGTTCGACTACTACACGGGCGAGCTGAAGGTCGTGGATCGCACGGCTTACTCTGATGGTCCTCGTGCCAAGGTCAACTGCTACGGTGCTAACGACGTACGCGAGGGTGTGGCTATCAACTGGAGCGAGGATGTCGATGTGTCTATCACTGGCAACTCCACCAACCCGACCCGCTTCCAGCACCCGGTAGCTGGTACGTACAAGAAGGAGCGCACCCTCGCTGGTAAGCCCTACTTCTCAGTGGCTTCTGGTGGTGGTACGGGCCGCACGCTCCACCCGGACAACATGGCTGCTGGTCCTGCTTCCTACGGTATGACCGACACCATGGGCCGTATGCACTCCGACGCTCAGTTTGCAGGTTCTTCTTCAGTGCCTGCTCACGTCGAGATGATGGGCTTCCTGGGTATGGGCAACAACCCGATGGTAGGTGCTACGGTGGCTATCGCCGTCGCCCTCGATCTCGCTTTGAACAAGAAGTAATCTCGCTTGGAGCAAGAAATAAGGCTTGCTTATTGCAAGAAATAAACTAAAAAAGAAAGGCTGGTTCCCAAAAGGAGTCAGCCTTTCTTTTTGCAAGCGATTCTTCCTGGCCCTTGTGTTTAGCTCGAGTCAATGAAGGATGGCTTGCTGGCGTGCTATAGGAAGGCCTATTGGCAAGAAGCCCCGACGGTACAGGAGTTTGTACAGTCGGGGCTTCTCGTGCTGGTAGAGCGGGTGTGGGCGGTCGTTAGTCTATGTTTGGCTCTGGCTCGTGCTGCTTCACGCCCATGCGCGCCTCAACGACATTGACCACATAGTCGCCCAGGTGCTCACACTCGTTGATGAGGTCCATATACATCGTGCCACTGGCATAGGAGTACTTATGCTCATTGACATCGTTGATGTTCTGGTTCTTCAGTTGGTTGCGGTAGTTGTTGATCTCGTTCTCGATGTTGAAAGAACGGTTGACGTCCACGCTGCCGCGGTGGGCCACCAGGGTCTGTGTCATCTGCTCCAGCGCATCGTCGGTCAGTTCAAACATCTGGTGGAGATGGTTGTACTGATCCTCGGTAAACTCATCTTTGCCCGAACGCTTTCTGCTGATGATGCGCGCCATGTTGTAGCAGGCGTCACCGATAGACTCCAGTTCTGAAATCTCGCGCAGCATGGCGCGCACCTTCTCCTTGGTGTCGTCGCTCAGATGGGCGTCGCTCACCTGGTCGAGATATTTGGCAATCTCTATCTCCATGTTGTCTGAAATGCCCTCGTATTTCTCGATGCGCGAATAGAGTTTGACGAAGGCCTCGCCATCTTGCTCCCCGAGCAACTCGCGCACCATTCCAAACATTCTATGGATGCGCCCAGAGAAGGAGTGGATCTCCTTGGAGGCTTCCAGTACGGCAAATTCTGGGGTTTTCATGATGCCAGCCTGGATGAAGCGCAGGCGGAAGTCCTCCTCGTCTTGCTTGGCCTTCGGCTTGATGATCAGGCAGACGATACGCTCTATCTGGGGTATGAACCAGATGAGCAGGAAGGTGTTGGTGACATTGAAGCAGGTATGGAACGCTGCCAGCACAATCGGAAGGAGGACTGCCTTCTGTGTCTGAGAGGTACCAGCGCCCGTTGGATCGTAGCCTACAAAAGAACAGACCGCATCGACAAAGGGATAGAAAAGGCAGAGTACCCAGACCACGCCAAAGACGTTGAACACCAGGTGGGCCAGGGCCGCCCTTCGGGCTTGTGTGTTGGCTCCCAGCGCCGCGAGGTTGGCCGTGGCCGTCGTGCCGATATTCTCACCCAGCACGAGGGCAATACCGAAGTAGATCGGAAGGACGCCCGTGGAGCACAGCAGGATGGTGATGGCCATGACGGCGGCACTGCTCTGCACGATGCAGGTGATGAGGGTGCCAATGAGCACGAAGACCACTATGTTGAAATGGCTATGGGTGTCAAAGGAGGAGAAGAAGTGGATGGCGTCAGGATTGTGTTCCAAATCAAGTTCTTTGCCAGCTGCCGATAGCAGGACAAGGGCAAAGAACAGAAACGCAATGCCAAAGAGAAAATCGCCGATGAAGCGCCGTCGCTTCGAATAGATGAGCATGATGCCGATGAAGAAGGCCGGAAAGACGACCATGGTCAGATCGACGTTGAAGCCAAGCGACATGATCCACGCCGTGAGCGTGGTGCCGATGTTCGCACCCATAATGACGGAGATGGCTTGGGCAAGGGTCAATAGACCGGCATTGACAAAGCTCACCGTCATGACGGTGGTGGCGGAAGAGGACTGGACGGCACAGGTGACAAACATTCCCGTGAGCATTCCTGTGAAGCGGTTGGTGGTCATTGCTCCCAAGATGTGGCGCAGTTGAGAGCCGGCCATCTTCTGGAGCGCCTCACTCATAACCTTCATGCCATAGATAAGCAGGGCCAACGCGCCCAAAACTTTCATGAAGATGATCAGATAGTCGCTGGTGTGCATATTGTGTGATGTTGTTGTGATGATATCATCAATAGGAGCTGGTACACATTGACTGTTTCAATTCCGTTGCAAAATTACAAAAAAAGACTCGTTTTCCATCATGTCGTGCTTCTTTTTTGTTGGCAAAAGGTCATAAAAAGGCCAATGGTGCAATAATTCGGTGCAGATTTCGTTATCTAAAGGCAGTTATTTAAAAATTCAAAGATATGAAGCTACAAAGATTGAAGTCTGTTCTTTTCTCTGTTTTCGCCGTTGTGACGGTTTGTCTGTTGGGCAGCTGCCACCGTGCGACCCCGCGTTGGACCAATAGCTATTTCCATCGGGAGGCTAACGTGAAGCGGATCTGCGACACGATGGCAGGCACTTACGATATGAGCTACTTTCGCATCTACCGCACTGGCCTGCGTGGTGGGCTGGTTGTCTTCAAGGATAGTGCGCTTCGGGCCATGCTCCCCGATTCTGCTGCGTCGCTGCAATATGTCGTAGGTGGCTATGGGGACCAGCGCATTACCATCCCCAATTTCCCCATCAGCCTCGTGGCGCCCTGTCTGAAGGATACGGCCCTGGCGCGTGCTGTTGCTTCTGCGCCGCTGCAGAACCTGTTGGTCAGATATGGGTTGTCCGGAGGCCTTTCGGACAAGGAGTCGGAGGGTTATGTGCGCCTTGCACCTGAGCCTCTGTCGCTGTCGCTCAATGTTGGTGGCAAACAATGCGTCGTGGAGTTTGACTTTGATTGCGCTATCTTTATCGGTATCGATGGTGAAAATCCCACTACGCTGAAGGTCTCCCCGCTGGAATTTTCCCTCGACGACGTGAAGATCTTGGGAGGCAGCAATCAGGACTTTGGCGACGGTTGGTCGAACGGACCGACGTTTGATATCTATATTAGCGGTGAACGAGTTGACCAGGCCGGTCAGCCCGTGCGCCGTAGATAAGGATTACATCTAAAGATAAAGTATAGAAAACCTAAGATAATGCGTATGGCTACCCATCCCCTTTGGAACGATGACTACTGGCTGCTCGTGTTGCAACTCTACCTGAAGCGTCCTACGGGCGTGAAGGCTGTGTATGCGCGTGAGGCTGTTGACCTTGCTGTGGAACTACATCTTCCGCCCCCATTCATCCACCAGCAACTGCAGGAGATGGACCGTCGTGACCGCCTGGTGCTACAACTGGTCTGGAATACTTACGCCCAGAAGCCGCGTCGGCTTGCAAAAGACATTGCGCGGTTGAGAAAGATGAAGGGGTTCGGTTGTGAGCAGGCTTTCTACGAGGGGGTGGAGGTGCGCAACACGTTTGAGAACTTCTTTCTGCCATTGACCGAAGACCACGAATTGAAACCAGTCATGCTGGTCCTCGTCCTCGATCTCTACTTCCGGCTTGTGCCCCATACCATGGTGGTGGACACGCCCGAGGTGGCAGAACTGGCTCGTCTAATGAAACTGAAGCCCGAGAAGGTGGTGCAGGTGCTGGAGACCTTCCAAGCCTGCGACCCTTATCTGATGCGTACTACCGACTCTCCCCTCCCCCTCTTGGCTCCGTGTCAGCAGGTGTGGAACCGCTACGCCAATAGTCAGCCCACCCTGCTGGAGGAGCAGGCAGAGGCGTTTCGTGCCTATTTTGAGTGAAATGTTGTATTGTTTTGCAGTACAATACAAGCGCAATATAACAAACTACGCTTCAACAATCACCATACAACAAACGACGATATAATAAGTGGTAATACAACAAAAGGATTCCTTTCCTAAGAGAGGAATCCTTTTGTCTGTTGTCCTAAGCGGATTCGAACCACTACAAACAGAACCAAAACCTGTTGTGCTACCATTACACCATAGGACAAAATCCAGGTGCAAAGTTACGGAGATTTTCTTATATTGCAAAATTTTGTGGTCAAAAATGCAATAGATGGCTCCATCTTTTGCCCAGCGGAATCATTTTCAGAACATCTTGATGACGCGGCGTAGTCCTGCTACGAGCGTATCGACCTCTTCTCGCGTGTTGTAGAAGGAGAACGACGCACGGACGGTGCCGAGTATGCCGAGGCGGTCCATGAGGGGTTGGGCGCAATGGTGGCCTGTGCGCACGGCAATGCCCAGTTGGTCGAGGAGCGTGCCGAGGTCGGCATGGTGGATGTCGGCGACGTTGAAGGAGATGACGGCGTCAGCCTCCATGCCTTTGCTGTGGCCATAGATGTGCATTCCTTCGATCTCGCGGAGCTGCTGCAGGGCGTAGTCGGTGAGATCGTGCTCATACGCCTGAATGTTCTCCATGCCAATGGCTGAGACGTAGTCGATCGCCTTGGCAAGTCCGTTGGTGGCGATGTAGTCAGGCGTTCCGGCCTCAAACTTCAGTGGCGGACGCTCGAAGGTGGTGTGGTCGAAGCTTACGCGCTCGATCATCTCGCCACCCCCTTGGTATGGCGGCAGTCTGTCGAGCCACTCCTCTTTGCCGTAGAGCACGCCTACCCCCGTGGGCGCATAGACCTTGTGGCCGCTGAAAGCGAGGAATTCACAATCCAAGTCCTGCACGTCGACCTTCATGTGAGGGATGCTCTGCGCGCCATCGATCATCACGGGCACTCCGTGGCTGTGGGCGATGCGGATGATCTCCTTGACGGGATTGACCGTGCCCAGGACGTTGCTGACGTGCATGACGCTGACGAGCTTTGTCTTCTCGCTAAACAACTTTTCGTACTCGTCGAGGAGCAGCGCACCGTCGTCGCTCATGGGAATGACCCGCAGGCGGATGTTCTTGCGTTGCTGCTGCAGTTGCCAGGGGACAATGTTGGAATGGTGCTCCATCGTGCTCACGATGACCTCGTCGCCCTCCTCCATGCAGCCCTCCACGAAGGACGAAGCTACGAGGTTCAGGCTCTCCGTTGTGC
>PPYF01612479.1_pt1 | contig 12131 bp, 10 predicted proteins | sample 1559871 | NCBI WGS metagenome assembly PPYF01 (sample SAMN08240021, study PRJNA423297) | Human gut metagenome, whole genome shotgun sequencing project. | reverse complement strand
GCGGCTGGGGCGCAGTTGCTGAAAAACTTTCTGGAGATGTAATGATTATTCCGGCATTAGATTTAATCGACGGCACGGTAGTGCGTCTTCATCAGGGCGATTACGCAACGCAACGTGATTACGGCAACGATCCGCTCCCCCGTTTGCAAGATTACGCCGCTCAGGGGGCCGAAGTACTGCACCTGGTTGATTTAACCGGCGCGAAAGACCCGGCGCAGCGCCAGATCCCGCTGATTAAAACGCTGGTCGCTGGCGTCAATGTTCCGGTACAGGTTGGCGGCGGCGTGCGTACGGAAGCAGACGTGGCGGCGTTGCTTGACGCTGGCGTGGCGCGCGTGGTGGTGGGGTCGACGGCGGTAAAATCCCCCGAGGAAGTCAAGAGCTGGTTTGCTCGTTTTGGTGCCGACGCGCTGGTGCTGGCACTGGACGTTCGTATTGACGAGCGTGGGAACAAACAGGTAGCGGTTAGTGGCTGGCAGGAAGACTCCGGGGTTTCACTGGAAGAACTGGTTGAGACCTATTTACCCGTCGGCCTGAAGCACGTGCTGTGCACCGATATCTCCCGCGACGGCACGCTGGCAGGCTCAAACGTCGCGCTTTATGAAGAAGTGTGCGCCAAATATCCGCAGGTGGCGTTTCAGTCATCTGGTGGTATTGGTGGAATCGAGGACGTAGCGGCCCTGCGCGGGACCGGTGTTCGTGGTGTTATCGTCGGACGAGCCTTGCTGGAAGGAAAGTTCACCGTTGAGGAGGCCATACAATGCTGGCAAAACGCATAATTCCTTGTCTGGACGTCCGCGATGGGCAGGTAGTAAAAGGCGTTCAGTTCCGCAATCACGAGATTATTGGCGACATTGTCCCACTGGCAAAACGCTATGCCGATGAAGGCGCAGATGAACTGGTGTTTTACGATATCACCGCCTCCAGCGATGGCCGCGTAGTGGATAAAAGCTGGGTATCACGCGTGGCGGAAGTGATCGATATTCCGTTCTGTGTTGCCGGTGGCATTAAATCCATCGACGATGCGGCACGTATCCTCTCTTTCGGGGCGGACAAAATCTCCATCAACTCCCCGGCGCTGGCCGAACCGGAACTTATCACCCGTCTGGCGGATCGCTTTGGCGTGCAGTGTATCGTGGTGGGCATTGATACGTGGTATGACGTCGAAACCGGCAAATATCACGTTAATCAGTATACCGGGGATGAAAGCCGTACCCGCGTCACGCAGTGGGAAACACTGGACTGGGTGCAGGAAGTCCAAAAACGCGGCGCGGGCGAAATCGTCCTGAACATGATGAATCAGGACGGCGTACGTAACGGTTATGACCTGGAACAGTTGAAAAAAGTACGTGACGTTTGCCACGTCCCGCTGATTGCCTCCGGCGGCGCGGGCACCATGGAACACTTTCTCGAAGCCTTCCGGGATGCCGACGTTGACGGCGCGCTTGCCGCCTCCGTCTTCCACAAACAAATTATCAATATTGGCGAATTAAAAGCGTACCTGGCAACACAGGGCATGGAGATCAGGATATGTTAACGAAGCAACAATGCCGCGAGCTGGACTGGGAAAAAACCGACGGGCTGATGCCAGTCGTCGTGCAGCATGCGGTTTCCGGTGAGGTGCTGATGCTGGGTTATATGAACCCGGAAGCGCTGGATAAAACGCTCGAAAGCGGCAAAGTGACCTTTTTCTCGCGGACTAAGCAGCGCCTGTGGACCAAAGGAGAAACATCCGGTCACTTCCTGAATGTGGTGAGCATTGCGCCTGACTGCGACAACGACACTCTGCTAGTGCTGGTTAACCCGATTGGCCCGACCTGCCATAAAGGGACTTCAAGCTGCTTTGGCGACGCCAGCCACCAGTGGCTGTTCTTGTATCAGCTTGAGCAACTGCTGGCCGAACGTAAAACCGCTGACCCAGCCAGTTCCTACACCGCGAAACTGTATGCCAGCGGCACCAAACGCATCGCACAGAAAGTGGGTGAAGAAGGCGTAGAAACCGCGCTGGCTGCGACGGTGAACGACCGCTTTGAGCTGACAAACGAAGCCTCTGATCTGATGTATCACCTGCTGGTGCTGCTGCAGGATCAGGACCTTGACCTGACGACGGTGATTGAGAATTTACGTAAGCGTCATCAGTAAGTTGCAGAGCAGATATGAAAAAACCGGGCACTGCCCGGTTTTTTGTTGTCAGGTTCAGGTTTACTCTGCTTTTGCGTTGTAACCACGCAGAGCATTTCGCCCCAGCACCACACCGGCACCAATCATCCCACCGAGCAGAACCGCCAGCACCAGGGTAATCGCTTTTTTCGGGCTGTCACGACGAATCGGTAACGTTGGTTTCATCACATAGCGATAGGCGTGTAACTCGGCCCCCTCAAGCTTAAGATTTTCGATATCCAACAGCTTTTGCTTAGTCTGAAAGTAGTTGTCAGATAATATCAACGGACGCGTAGATTCGTGTTCAATCATGGACTTCAGGGCATCACTTCCCAATAGGAACATACTGTCCTGCGTAACATCCTGAGTTTGCTGAATCTGCGGCTTGGTCACACCCGCCTGCAGTGCATAACGCAGCGCTTCCTGGATTTGCTTGATTCGCAGATCTTTTTGCTCCTGAGCGACCACTTCCTGAGTTTTCAGAGAGTCTTGCAACGTAGTTGTTTGCAATTTGATGTTATCAACCAGGTCAAGTTCCAGCTCTTTGGCAACCTTTTCATCTGTTTGTTGAATGTATTCGGCGAGCTGACGCTGAGCGTCTTCTGGTGAACCACCCACATAAGAAACCGCCAACGGTAATGGTTGCCCTTTTACAGACTGCTCAATCGATAGTTTTTCAGGCTTTTCCTGATTATCCAGCATTTCCGCCAATGCGGATAAAGAGGTGCTGAAACGACCGATCACATTTTCCTGAAGTTCAGTAGCCTTAGGCGCACTGGCACCATACAACACATTGAGGGCGTTGTTATATGTGGCTATCTGTCCGACATCAGGTTGAGTGATAATGGCTGTTGAAGTCCATTTCTCCTTAGCAACTGCCAGGTAGCCCACAGCAAGCACTATGGCAATAACAATCGCAATAACGATTGTTACTTTCCCGCGCCACAACTGTACCAGTAAATCAATCAGATCAATCTGTTCCGGATTATGACTGCGCCCGGACATGTTATTATCACTTACAGACATAGAAACCCTAGATAAGGAAAGTCTTAAACTGCGATTAGTTTAGCTATAAATTGAAGCAATGCCATAGGATTAATGATAAAAAATCAAATTGTTTGAGGGATTTTGATTGGTATTTCAATCACTACTGAAAATCAATACGATTAAACAAAAGTGTAATTACTCAAAGAACACTTTCATGAGCAAAAAAACAGCAACAATCAGATTTCATGTCCGCCAATCGTTGCCCTTTACAATTCATTTTAATGAATCCATGTCATGAATATTTACCGTCTGACCAGTAAAAATGGTAAGCGTAAAAAATATAACAATTAGCTTTTTTACCATCTAACGGTATCATTCCACTTTTTAGTAGCGCCTGTTGGTGCCTGGCTATTATTTAGCCAAAAAGAGGAATAAACATGAAATACCTGGTTACGGGTGCCGCTGGTTTCATCGGCTTCCACGTTAGCAAACGCCTCCTTGAGGCTGGCCATCAAGTAGTCGGTATTGATAATCTGAACGATTACTACGACGTCAGTCTTAAACAAGCTCGTCTGGAATTACTGGCACAGCCTGGTTTCCATTTTCATAAAATTGATTTAGCCGACCGCGAAGGCATGGCTGAACTCTTCGCATCCGGGCATTTTGAACGTGTCATTCATCTTGCCGCACAGGCTGGCGTACGTTATTCACTCGAAAACCCGCATGCCTATGCAGACTCAAATCTCACAGGCTTTCTGAACATACTGGAAGGGTGTCGCCATAATAAAATTCAGCATTTACTCTATGCCTCATCCAGTTCAGTTTACGGCCTGAATCGCAAAATGCCTTTCTCTACGGATGATTCCGTCGATCATCCCGTGTCGCTGTATGCAGCAACCAAAAAAGCCAACGAGCTGATGGCTCATACTTATTCCCACCTGTACGGGTTGCCCACCACCGGGTTGCGTTTTTTCACCGTGTACGGTCCATGGGGTCGACCGGATATGGCGCTGTTCAAGTTCACCAAAGCGATGCTGGAAGGGAAAAGTATTGACGTCTATAACTACGGCAAAATGAAGCGTGACTTTACCTATATCGATGATATCGCAGAAGCGATCATTCGCCTGCAGGATGTCATTCCACACGCAGACACACAATGGACCGTTGAAACAGGCACGCCAGCAGCCAGCATTGCGCCCTATCGCGTCTACAATATCGGCAATAGTTCACCGGTTGAGCTAATGGACTATATCCAGGCTTTGGAAGATGCTCTGGGGATTGACGCGAAGAAAAACATGCTACCACTACAGCCAGGTGATGTACTGGAAACCAGCGCAGACACTAAAGCACTGTATGAGGTAATTGGTTTTAAACCTGAAACCACGGTAAAAGATGGGGTGAAGAACTTTGTTGACTGGTACCGCAACTTTTACAACATGTAAGGTTACCCTTGGTGTGCAGGAAAGTCCTTAGCACTCAAAATAATGTTAGAGGTTTAGATTAATGAACGACAACTCACCAGAAGTGGTAATTACACAAGCGAAAAGTATTACCGGAAGGAGCATAACACTAAGAAATGTCGCACCTTCGGATGCTGATTTTATTGTGAAGATCAGAACGAACGAGAAGAAAGGACGTTTTATTAGCGCTACTTCTAGTGACATCAGCAGACAGAAGCAATGGCTTGAAGATTATTTAATCAGTAAAGGGCAAGCTTACTTTCTGATTACTGACCTTGATAATAACCCGCTAGGTACAGTTAGAATGTATGACCAGCAAGGTGATTCGTTCTGTTGGGGATCATGGGTGGTTGCAGAGGATGCACCTTCATACTGTGCGATAGAGTCAGCCTTACTGGTGTATACATACGCCCTGGAACTTGGATTTGAAAGAGCGCATTTTGACGTCAGAAAAGGCAATCTATCCGTCATTAAGTTTCACGAGAGATTTGGGGCCGAATGCACCGGGGAAACAGAAGAAGATTTTCTTTACACAATTACCAAGGAGCGCATTTTATCAACATTAGAAAAATATAAAAAATATCTCCCCGAGAAAGTTGAGATTTATTATTAATTAAAGAGGGTGGATTCCCACCCTACTTAATTCAGCTATCGTCAGTCGCTGCCGAACAGATCTCGCGTATACACTTTTTCAGCGACATCAGACAACTCTGACGTCATGCGGTTAGAAATAATAATATCTGCTTCGTTTTTAAACGCATTAAGATCGCGAACGACCCGAGAGTGGAAAAATTCATCTTCCTCCATCACGGGTTCGTAAATAATAACGGGTACACCCTTGGCTTTAATACGCTTCATGATTCCCTGAATCGATGATGCCCGGAAGTTATCAGAGCCACTTTTCATGATCAAACGATACACGCCAACTACTTTAGGTTTACGCGCAAGAATAGAATCTGCGATAAAGTCTTTGCGCGTGCGGTTAGCATCAACAATCGCGCCAATAATATTGTTCGGCACAGAGGCGTAGTTAGCCAGCAACTGCTTAGTATCTTTCGGCAGGCAGTAACCACCGTAGCCAAATGACGGATTGTTGTAATGATTACCAATTCGCGGATCCAGGCATACACCTTCAATGATCTGTCGGGAGTTCAGACCAAGACTTTCAGCGTAGCTGTCCAGTTCGTTAAAGTAGGCCACGCGTAACGCCAGGTAAGTATTAGCGAAAAGCTTAATGGCTTCGGCTTCGGTCGAGTCGGTAAATAATGTCGGGATATCTTTCTTTACCGCCCCTTCCTGCAGCAATCCTGCAAAACGCTCCGCGCGTTCGGAACGTTCACCAATAACGATACGAGACGGATGCAAATTGTCATACAGCGCACGGCCTTCACGCAGGAACTCCGGCGAGAAGAAAATATTGTCGATGCCCAATTGTTCTTTAATCGAATTTGTAAAACCAACCGGGATAGTAGATTTGATGACCATCACCGCATTTGGGTTAATTGCCACCACATCACGGATAACAGACTCAACGCTTGAGGTATTGAAGTAGTTAGTCTTCGGATCGTAATCTGTAGGCGTCGCGATAATAACGTAGTCTGCATCGCGGTAAGCATCATACTTATCCATCGTTGCACGGAAATTCAGTTGCTTCGCCGCAAGATACTCTTCAATCTCTTTGTCAACAATCGGTGATTTCTTCTGATTCAGCATATCGACCTTCGCCGGAACGATATCCAGGGCAACCACTTCGTGGTGCTGGGCAATCAGAATACCGTTCGACAGACCTACGTAACCTGTTCCTGAGATAGTTATCTTCATTCGCTCTGTAACTTCTTCCGGTTAAACATTTTAGGGTAAACAGACCGCCAGCATTGTGGCGAATCGGCTCAGCATGACGTCAGTATATCGTGATTTGCTACAACACCGGATATCAGACCTGACTGAATCCCATTTTTTAGCAATAAAAAAGCCCGGAGGAACGCTCCGGGCCTGGATTTACAGCAGGGTTAAATCAGATTAATCCAGCCATTCGGTGTGGAACACACCTTCTTTATCAGTGCGTTTATACGTATGCGCACCGAAGTAGTCACGCTGGGCCTGGATCAGGTTAGCCGGCAGTACCGCAGAACGGTAGCTATCGTAGTAGGCTACTGCTGCAGAGAAGGTCGGTACCGGAATACCATTCTGCACGGCATAAGCCACTACATCACGCAGCGCTTGCTGATATTCGTCAGCGATATTTTTGAAGTACGGAGCCAGCAGCAGGTTCGCGATGCCTTTGTTTTCAGCATAAGCGTCGGTGATTTTCTGCAGGAACTGCGCACGAATGATACAACCCGCGCGGAAGATCTTCGCGATTTCGCCGTAGTTCAGATCCCAGTTGTATTCGTCAGACGCGGCACGCAGTTGAGAGAAGCCCTGGGCATAAGAGACGATTTTGCCCAAATACAGCGCGCGACGGACTTTCTCAACGAACTCTGCTTTTTCACCAGCCAGTTTAGCCTGCGGGCCGGACAGCACTTTAGATGCCGCCACGCGCTGATCTTTCAGAGAAGAGATGTAACGAGCGAATACGGACTCAGTGATTAAGGATAGCGGTTCACCCAGATCCAGAGAACTCTGGCTGGTCCATTTACCTGTGCCTTTGTTGGCCGCTTCGTCGAGGATCACATCAACAAGATATTTACCCTCTTCATCTTTTTTGGTGAAGATGTCTTTGGTGATGTCAATCAGGTAGCTACTCAGCTCACCTTCATTCCACTCGGTGAAGGTGGTTGCCAGCTCATCGTTCGACAGGTTCAGGCCGCCTTTCAGCAGAGAATAGGCTTCAGCAATCAGCTGCATATCGCCGTATTCGATACCATTGTGCACCATCTTCACGTAGTGACCTGCACCATCCGCACCGATATAGGTCACACACGGTTCGCCATCTTCCGCTACCGCAGCAATCTTAGTCAAGATAGGAGCAACCAGTTCGTATGCTTCTTTCTGACCACCAGGCATGATGGATGGGCCTTTCAGCGCGCCCTCTTCGCCACCGGACACGCCGGTACCAATGAAGTTGAAGCCTTCAGCAGACAGTTCGCGGTTACGACGAATGGTATCCTGGAAGAAGGTATTACCACCATCAATGATGATGTCACCTTTATCCAGATACGGTTTCAGTGAATCGATGGCAGCATCGGTGCCAGCGCCCGCTTTAACCATTAACAGGATACGACGTGGGGTTTCAAGAGACTCGACGAACTCTTTCACCGTGTAATAAGGCACCAGTTTTTTACCCGGGTTCTCGGCAACAACTTCTTCAGTTTTTTCGCGGGAGCGGTTGAAGATGGAGACGGTATAACCACGGCTTTCGATGTTGAGCGCCAGGTTGCGCCCCATCACTGCCATACCGACGACGCCGATCTGTTGCTTGGACATTACATACTCCTGTCAGGTGTGGTCACCGCGGCAGAGCGCGGTTCAAAAGTCGTGTTATAATAACCCATGTAAATACATCATAGAAAGTAGCTTCTGCGCTCTTTAATCAGCGATTGATTTTTATCTTTCCTGGCTATCTCTCGCGAAGTATACATCCTCATACTTCATAGCTATTTTATCCCAGCAGTACAGCTCATCAGCTATAAGCTTCATATTAACTGCACATTTTTCATCATCCAAGACACCTGATTCAGCATCTGACAACAAGCCAAGTAGCTGTACAGAATTAGCGAAATAAAATGCGCGTTCGTCAGTGGTATATCGGTTGAAGGTACAATCGAATGCAAAAACTGGCTTGGCAAAATGCATAATCTCTACCAGCGAAGGGTTTGTTCCTCCCGCTGAGTGACCATGAATATATGCACGACAATTACTTCTGAGCTTAAAAAGTTCATCCAACTCATATACTGGTTTAATCATTTCAATATTACTAAAAGAAGAATACTTGCTCAGAAGATTTTTCCCGTATTCACTAGCTTCCCAGTTACCGATAAACTTGAGTCTCTTATTTGAACCAGAAAATGCTTCAAGTATCATATCAATATTATTTTCTGGTTCAATCCGACACAAAGATAAGTAATATTCATCAGTCGAAGGAGTATCGTTATAATTTGTCGTTTCTACACAAAGTACATGATCTCCCCCATAGGCTATTGTTTTTGCCTCAACGCCATAACATTGTTTAACATATTTAGTAATTTGCATGTTATCAGCAATAACAACATCTGAAAATTTTACTGCAAACCATTCAGATAACTTCAAGAATCTTTTTACATTGGTTGACCATTTATTTCGTTTCCACTCCATCCCGTCAATGTTAGTTATAATTTTTGCTTTTGTAAAAAATTTCAGTATTGGTAAAATCGTACAGCCAGAAACACCCAAGATTAATATTACATCTGATTTACGCGCCTTGAATAAAGAAATAATATCATATGGAATGCTTTGCAAGCCATTTGCGCGCAGGTTAACATATTTTAATGATGCATTATTATAAGTTTTCTTTTGAACTTCGTATAATGGCGAAGAACAGTAAACAACATAATTGCATTCAGGAGACGCATGTTTAGTAAGATTTTCCACTAATGTTTCAAATCCACCATAACATGCCGGAATTCCAGCTGCGCCAACTACTGACACTGTTTTCTTCATGAGTAAAAGTACTCTTCCTATTTTATTTTAAAATGCACTGTAAATTTTCCCGGTACTGCTCAAAAAAGTACCTTTCACTCGCATCCCGAGCATTACGAGAAAACGCATAAAAATTTTCACGATCATTAAGTAAAGTAATTATTTTATTAAGAATTTCGTCATGTCTATCATGAGATATAGTATAACCAAATGCTGATTTAATAATTTCTGCAGGGCCACCTGTAACGGGACCAATTGGGATCGCGCCGTTGGCCATCCCCTCTACCAATGTTAACCCAAACGTTTCTATCCACTCAGGTGTAGATAAATTTAATACAAAAGACGACATTTGATATAGTCCCCTTAAATTTTTTGGTCGATTATACATAGTCACATTTCGCGGTATCTCCCTCTCTTTCAAAAAAGAGTTGAACTGTGTTACAGAACAATTCAAAACCATATGAAAATTAATATCTTGACTCTTAACAATTGCCATTTTTGCAATTGCAAGGAAATCATCTAATCCTTTATAGGGAACGAGAGAGGACAAAAACAATACATTGCGCCCATGGTATTTCGCATCAATATCCAATTCATCTATAGGAGTAATAAGTGAGTTGCTTAGTGGATTATAGATCACATATTGATTAGTAATATTTTCTAATTTTTCTGTTTCAAAAAGATAGTTTGAAACAAAAATAGTTTCGCTAGCACATTTATTGATACAAAAACGAAGGAACTTTTTAAGTAATTTCGGTTTTATAGATGTTTCATGAATATATACTGTTGTTCTGACTTTCATTATTCGCGCAGCAAACATTGCCCCAAATGGCAGCATTGTATTTACTATCACATGTTGTTCCCGACCTTTATTAGCCTTTAAGAGGCGATAAAGCATATGAAAAATGATAATATTTGCAACTACAAACTGGTAAAGCTTAACAAATTTATTTCTGTTCGGTATATAACGAAATTGATGATATTCCACACCATCAATATCTGATAGCACACCTTCGCCATCGCTGGTAATCAAGTGTTTTTCAGAGGAAACAGTGCTGATCATCTCCCTCAATACTCGAGGGCTACCACTGAAGTCATTGTACAAGTGAACAAAATAGTAAAGAACAGGATTTTCTATACATTGGGCCATTAGCGATCTCTAATCAGTTTTGCTGGCACTCCGCCAATTAAAGAAAATGGAGGAAAAGACTTATGAACGACGGCTCCTGCAGCAACAACAGAACCCGTACCAATTGTGACATTACTTAGAATCGTAACGTTGCAGCCGATCCAAACATTATCTTCAATCGTTACATTACCTCTTACAACTCCTTGTTCTTTAATATTACGGGTTTTATCAGTGAAAATATGATTTTCACCGATAATTGTTAGATGAGGGCCAATAATAACATCATCCCCAATATGAATATACCCAGAGCAACCAATAAATGAGTTAATCCCTATAGCACTTCGATTACCAACCCAAAGCCCTTCTCCCTTCATTCCTCCATAATAGCCAGAAGGACGAATACTAGTTCCAGAACCAATAGTGCATTTCTCACCAATATTGATCCCTTTAGTACAGTCACACTGGATTATGACATTCTCCTCTATCTTTGTCATTTTACCAATTGATAGTTTTTTTCTATCACCAATAATTTTCACTCTGGAATGGAAAAATAAAGGATATGAATAGCGACCTCTGCGGCAAAATGTTTTCATGAATGCTCGAGAAAACATCATTAAAATTCGATATAATACTCGAAAATTATATGACTCATCGTTATACGCTAAAGATCTCAAAAATGTACGCATTATTTACACCGCTCTATATTATCTACCCTACTTTTAACCGACATTGCTATTATTGGCAACATGATAACAGCACTGACATTTTGAAAAAGCGCAACATACAGTATCAGTAACAAAAATATATATGATTGATTTCCATCTTTTGAAAGCACCGCAGAAATCTTGATGAGAAAATATAGTGCAATAACAAGACCAATATAGCCAGCCATATATATATACGCAATAACATTTGAATCAGGCCATTTTTCTAAACCAACCCCGGCAAAGCCAACTCCATGACCAAGTGGATTACTTTTAAGATCAGTTAAAACATCTGTCCATTGGGTTACTCTACCTAATGATGATAAGTCGCCGCTTAAATTAACAATGATAAATAATGTCCCAATAAAACCGATCAAAACGAGCAGTATGTAACTATAAGTTTTTAATTTATAATGCATTCTGATTTTGTATAAAAAAAGCAAACAAAAGAATAATACAGCAACAAGGAAGATGGTCCGGGTTCCTGATAGTAGTGCAGGGATAAGGGAAATCAACATCACTAGTATTTTGGAATTTTTAGAATAAACGCTAGAACCAACGAAAATGAAGAAACAAAAAAAAGCCAAAGATAGGGTATTACTAAAAAATCCAAACGGTCTTACAAAGCCTTCACGAAAATAGTCCCACTCATTCAACGCTAAATCCATATTCATGAATGAATCATAGAACCAAAAATCCTTTATCATATGATAATTATAATATTGATATAATGCGAATATAGCGTTTGGCAGAACAATCAATATAAAACAAGCATTAATATAGTTTTTTTTATTAACAAAAGCATCCGTCTGACAAATTGCGATGAGAAGAAGTAACATAGGCACATATGAATTAAAACCAATAAAATAATTGCTTAACCCATTATTCATTATGCCTAATACAGAGATAACTATCAGAATGGAAAGCGTCAGCAGGACTTGTTGATATTTATTATGATTCAAGAATAATCTTCCCATATAAATCATACACAATAAATACACTGCTATCTCTTTTGCATATCCAGATATAAGAACAATACTATGATTAACATAGTCTTTTGCTAATAAATAGGTC
>PPYF01268841.1_pt1 | contig 12134 bp, 9 predicted proteins | sample 1559871 | NCBI WGS metagenome assembly PPYF01 (sample SAMN08240021, study PRJNA423297) | Human gut metagenome, whole genome shotgun sequencing project. | reverse complement strand
GCTATACTGTATGCAGTTACATAAGAAATCTGGCAGAAGAGTGGACGAAAGTTCACTCTTCTTTTTGCCAGTCATACAACCAAAATCGGACAGATTTTTGGAGCCTGATTAAGAAAGGAAGTTGCAGATTGTCAAAAAAAGAAGTATATGAACAGAAAACAGAAGAGATTCTGAACCCAATCGTGGAAAAGCATGGATTTGATCTCTGGGATGTAGAATATGTAAAAGAGGGCGGAAACTGGTACCTGCGTGCTTATATTGATAAGCCGGGAGGAATTATGGTCGATGACTGTGAGGTTGTAAGCCGGGAACTTTCAGACATTCTGGATGAGAAGGATTTTATCGATGAAGCGTATATTCTGGAAGTGAGTTCGCCGGGACTTGGCAGACCGCTGAAGAAAGAAAAAGACTTTGCAAGAAGCCTGGGAGAAGAAGTAGAGGTTCGTACTTACCGGGCAATCGACAGACAGAAAGAGTTTATTGGAATCTTAAAAGATTATGATAAAGATACAGTTACCATTGAATATGAAGACGGCGAGACGATGACATTTGATAAAGCAGACATCGCACTGATCCGTCTGGCGTTCGATTTCTAGTGACAGGAGGAAGAAGGAAATGAATACCGAATTATTAGAAGCACTTACAATTCTTGAAGAGGAAAAAGATATCAGCAGAGATACTCTGATGGATGCCATTGAGAATTCACTGATCAATGCATGTAAGAATCATTTCGGAAAAGCAGACAATATCAAAGTAATTATGGATAAGGAGACATGCGATTACACTCTGATCCAGGAGAAGACCGTTGTAGAAGAAGTAGAGGACAAAGTAGAACAGATCAGTCTTGCAGATGCGAAGATGATCGATCCTTCTTATGAGATCGGTGACATCGTACAGATCCCGGTTGAGTCCAAATCTTTCGGACGTATCGCAACACAGAATGCAAAGAACCTGATTCTTCAGAAGATCCGCGAAGAAGAAAGAAAAGTTGTATATGATCAGTACTTTGAAAAAGAAAAAGATATCGTGACAGGTGTGGTTCAGAGATATATTGGCAAGAATGTCAGTGTAAACCTTGGAAAAGCAGATGCGATCCTTACTGAGAATGAGCAGGTAAAAGGTGAGAAATTCGAGCCGACAGAGCGTATCAAACTTTACGTTGTAGAGGTGAAGAACACGACAAAAGGACCAAAGATCCTTGTATCAAGAACACATCCGGAACTGGTTAAGCGTCTTTTTGAGGCGGAAGTAACCGAGGTGCGTGATGGTATTGTAGAGATCAAGAGCATTGCAAGAGAAGCAGGTTCCCGTACCAAGATCGCAGTATGGTCTAACGACCCGGATGTAGATCCGGTTGGAGCATGCGTTGGTATGAACGGTGCCAGAGTCGGAGCTGTTGTAAATGAACTCCGCGGTGAAAAGATTGATATCATCAACTGGAGTGATAACCCGGCAATCCTGATCGAGAATGCACTCAGCCCGGCGAAGGTTATTTCTGTAATGGCTGATCCGGATGAGAGAACAGCAAGTGTAATTGTACCGGATTACCAGCTTTCACTTGCAATCGGTAAAGAAGGTCAGAATGCACGTCTTGCAGCAAGACTGACCGGATATAAGATTGATATCAAGAACGAAACACAGGCGATCGAGTCTGGCGAACTTCCGGCAGATTATATGAATATGGCTGAGAATTATGAAGATGATTATCAGGAGGAAGAGTATTCAGACGAAGAATATTCTGCTGATGAAGAATCAGAGGAAGAAGTAGCAGATGATCTTGATCTGTATGAAGAATAGACAGAGGTGATTATTTGAGTACGACCAAAAAGATCCCGATGCGTAAATGCGTGGGATGTCAGGAAATGAAGAATAAAAAAGAAATGCTGCGTGTTCTGAAAACAGCAGAAGGCGAATTCATTCTGGACGCAACCGGACGTAAGAACGGGCGCGGGGCATATCTGTGCTTTTCCGGAAAATGTTTGCAGGAAGCAATAAAGAATAAAGGACTGGAACGTTCTTTCAAACAGGCGATACCAAAAGAGATATACGAAAATCTGGAAAAGGAGCTGGAGCAGCTTGAACATAAATAGAGCATTATCGATGATCAGTCTGGCGACCAAAGCCGGCAAGACAAAGAGCGGGGAATTCATGACAGAAAAAGAAGTCAAGGAAGGACGCGCGCATCTGGTGATTGTGGCAGACGACGCATCGGACAATACAAAAAAGAAATTTCAGAACATGTGTGATTTTTATAAAGTGCCAATATACTTTTTTGAAGATAAAGATACCCTGGGCCATGCGATGGGAAAAGAGTTCCGCGCTTCGCTTGCAGTAACAGATGCAGGGTTTGCAAAAGGAATCAGAAAACATCTGGATATGGAAGAAGGATAATAGGAACTGTATACAGGAGGTAGATTTATGGCAAAATTAAGAGTATATGAACTGGCAGAACAGATGAATAAGACAAACAAAGAAATACTCTCTATATTAAAAGATAAAGGAATTGAGGTGGCAAGTCATATGAGTACACTTTCAGATGAACAGATTGATGCAGTAAAAAGTGAAAAAACTTCTGAAGATACCCCGAAGAAGAAAAATATCGTTCAGGTTTTCAGACCGCAGAACTCACAGGGCGGCGGAAGAGGTCGTAATGGTCAGGGACGCCCGCAGGGCAGTCGAAACGGACAGCGCCCGCAAGGCAATGGAAATGGTCAGGGACGCTCACAGGGCAATGGAAACAGACAGGAACGTTCACAGAATGGTAACAGCCAGGGACGCCCTCAGGGAAATGGCCAGGGACGTCCGCAGAACGGAAACAGACAGGAACGCCCGCAGGGTAATGGAAATGGCCAGGGACGCCCGCAGAACGGAAACAGACAGGATCGTCCGCAGGGAGAAAACCGTGATAACAGACAGCGCAGAAATCCAAACGGACCAAGAAACGGTCAGGATCAGAGACAGGGACGCCCGGGTGATGGAAGAAGAGATGGCGGATTCCAGAACCGCGGAGACAGAAGAGATAATCGAGAAAACCGTGATAACAGAGACGGAAGAGAGATGCGTGATGGCGGACGCCGTGACGACAGAAGAAAATCCAGCCCGTCTATTCCGGCACCTGCAATCGCAGAACAGAAACCAAGCCGCAACAAACCAAAAGATGCGCACAAGAAGAAAGAATATAACAGAAATGAAGAGAACGAAGACAGACTGCAGAAAGGCAAAAAGGGCAAAAACAATAACGCTCAGCCGAAAATGGTAAAACCACAGCCGAAGAAAGAGGTTGTGGAGGAGCAGATCAAGCAGATCACAATTCCGGAAGTACTTACAATCCAGGAACTTGCAGATGCAATGAAGATCCAGCCATCCGTAATCGTTAAGAAACTCTTCATGCAGGGCAAGATTGTAACAGTCAACCAGGAAATTGATTACGAGACAGCTGAAGAAATCGCTCTGGAATTCGATGTGCTCTGTGAAAAAGAAGAAGTAGTCGATGTGATCGAAGAACTTCTGAAAGAAGACGAAGAAGACGAAAAGAAAATGAAGAAACGTCCGCCGGTAGTCTGCGTTATGGGACACGTTGACCACGGTAAAACCTCTCTTCTTGACAAGATCCGTGATACTCATGTCATCGCAGGAGAAGCAGGTGGAATCACACAGCATATCGGTGCTTCAGTTGTGGAAATCAACGGTGAGAAAATCACCTTCCTCGATACACCGGGACATGAAGCATTTACCGCAATGCGTATGCGTGGTGCAAATTCTACCGATATTGCAATCCTGGTTGTTGCAGCAGATGACGGTGTCATGCCGCAGACTGTAGAAGCGATCAACCATGCAAAGGCAGCAGGAATCGAGATTGTAGTTGCGATCAACAAGATCGACAAGCCAAGTGCCAATATCGACCGTGTAAAACAGGAACTGACCGAATATGAACTGATTCCGGAAGACTGGGGCGGAAGCACCATCTGTGTACCGGTATCTGCTCATACAGGAGAAGGAATCAAAGAGCTTCTGGAAATGGTTCTTCTTACCGCAGAAGTGATGGAACTGAAAGCAAATCCGAACCGCCGCGCAAGAGGTCTTGTAATTGAGGCTGAGCTTGACAAAGGAAAAGGACCGGTTGCAACCGTTCTTGTACAGAAGGGTACACTCCGTGTCGGAGATCCGATCGCAGCAGGTTCTGCATATGGTAAAGTACGTGCCATGATGGATGACCAGGGACGCCGTGTAAAAGAAGCAGGTCCTTCTATGCCGGTTGAGATCCTCGGTCTTAATGATGTGCCGAATGCAGGTGAAGTATTTGTTGGCTGCAAGAATGATAAAGATGCAAGAAGCTTTGCAGAGACATTCATCAGTCAGAACAAGATCAAGAAACTGGAAGAAACCAAGTCCAAGATGTCTCTGGATGATCTGTTCAACCAGATCCAGGAAGGCAACTTAAAAGAACTTGGAATCGTTGTAAAAGCAGACGTACAGGGATCTGTAGAAGCGATCAAGCAGAGCCTTGTCAAACTTTCCAATGAAGAAGTCGTTGTCAAGATCATCCATGGTGGTGTTGGTGCGATCAATGAATCTGACGTTACGCTTGCAGCAGCATCCAATGCGATCATTATCGGATTCAATGTACGTCCGGACGCAACTGCAAAGGAAACGGCAGAACGTGAAGGCGTTGATGTGAGACTGTACCGTGTCATCTACAATGCGATCGAAGACGTTGAAGCAGCCATGAAGGGTATGCTTGAGCCTGTATTTGAAGAAAAGGTACTTGGCCATGCCGAAGTACGTCAGACATTCAAGGCTTCCGGAGTCGGAACAATTGCAGGATCTTATGTCCTTGACGGTACATTTGAACGTGACTGCCAGGCAAGAATCGTTCGTGACGGCGTTGTGATCTATGATGGAAAGCTTGCTTCATTAAAGCGTTTCAAAGATGATGTGAAGGAAGTTAAAGCCGGATATGAATGTGGTTTCGTATTTGAACGTTTCAACGATGTCAAAGAAGGAGACCAGGTAGAAGCATTCAAGATGGTGGAAGTTCCTAGATAAAGAAGGGTAGAAAATGAGAAAAAACAGCATTAAGAATACAAGAGTAAACGCAGAGGTACAGCGTGAACTGAGTACTATTCTGCGTGGAGGGATCAAGGATCCGCGTGTTGCACCGATGACTTCGGTTGTAGCGGTAGAGGTTGCTCCGGATCTTAAAACCTGCAAAGCATATATCAGTGTCCTGGGCGATGAAAAAGCCCAGGCTGATACCCTGAAGGGATTACAGAGCGCAGAAGGCTATATCCGCCGCGAACTTGCTCATACACTGAATATGCGTAACACACCGGAGATCAAGTTCGTACTGGATCAGTCCATTGAATATGGTGTCCGGATGTCAAAGAAAATTGATGATGTAACAAGAGATTTACGGGAAGAGGATGATTAGTATGTTATTAGATGCAATTTCTAAAGCCGGGACGATCGCACTTGGCGGACATGTCCGCCCGGATGGGGACTGTGCAGGTTCCTGTATGGGATTGTATAACTATGTCAGAGAGAATTTTCCTGAAAAAGAGATCGATGTTTATCTGGAAGAGCTTCCGAATACACTGAAGTTCATGAAAAATACAGATAAGATCCGGCATGAAGTGACGGAAGAAAAAACCTATGATCTGTTTATCGCACTGGATTGCGGGGATAAGGGAAGACTTGGATTTTCGGCAGTCCTTTTCAAAAAAGCGGCAGTAAGATTCTGTGTAGATCATCATGTGAGCAACCAGAGTTTTGCAGATCAGAACTATATCATGCCAGATGCAAGCTCGACAAGTGAGCTGATCTACAATCTGCTGGATTATGGGAAGATGTCTGTGGAGACTGCCGAGTGCCTTTACACAGGAATGGTACATGATACCGGTGTGTTCCGTTATTCCTGTACCCATCCGTCGACCATGCGCGCAGCAGCAGCACTGATGGAAAAAGGGATCGATTTTACAAAAATAATTACAGAGACTTTTGATGAAAAGACCTATGCACAGAACCAGGTTCTGGGGCGTGCATTGTTGGAAAGCTTTCTTTTTATGGACGGAAGATGTATTGTATCTTACGTTACAAAAGAAGAGATGGATTTCTACCAGGTAAAAGCGAAACATCTGGATGGAATCGTAAGCCAGCTGAAACTCACAAAAGGTATCGATGTTGCAATTTTTATGTATGAGCTTGAACATGGAACCTTTAAGGTAAGTCTGCGATCCAATGAAAAGATAGATGTAAGTGTAGTTGCAAGCTATTTTGGCGGCGGCGGACACACAAGGGCAGCCGGATTCTCCATGACTGCCACACCACATGATATCATCAACAATCTGGCAAGAAGACTGGAACTTCAGTTTAACAGTGGGAGCGAAGCGGAATGATACATGGTGTACTGAATGTATATAAAGAAAAAGGCTATACGTCCCATGATGTGGTCGCAAAGCTGCGTGGAATCGTAAAGCAGAAAAAGATCGGGCATACCGGAACCCTTGATCCGGATGCCGAAGGAGTACTTCCGGTCTGCTTTGGGAAAGCAACAAAGCTTTGTGACCTGCTGACAGATAAAGATAAAACCTATCAGGCGGTTCTTCTTCTCGGTCAGGTGACGGATACACAGGATACTTCCGGTCAGGTTCTGGAAAAACATAGCACAGAAGATCTGACCAATGAAAAAGTGGAAAATGTGATCCGCAGCTTTGAGGGAGAATACGATCAGATTCCGCCGATGTATTCGGCACTCAAAGTTAACGGGAAAAAGCTTTATGAGCTTGCCAGAGAGGGCAAAGAAGTAGAGCGGAAAGCACGAAGAATCACGATTCATGAGATCCGGATCCTGGAGATCAATCTTCCGGAGGTAAAACTGGAAGTGACCTGTTCAAAGGGAACGTATATCCGTACACTGTGTCATGATATCGGTCAGAAGCTTGGCTGTGGCGGATGCATGAAAGAGCTTTTGAGAACACGTGTAGAGCGGTTTGGACTTGAAGACAGTATCCGGCTCGGTGAAATTGCACAGCTTCAGAAAGAAGGAATTCTGGAGGAGAAGATCATCGCGATAGATGAAATGTTTCCAACGTATGCACAGGTCGTACTGCCAGCAAAAACGGCCGCGGCAGTACGGAACGGGAATAGTTTCAGAAAAAGAGATATTTCACAGGAAACAGCATTAAAGGAGTATGAGAACGATGAGAGAGTCCGCGTGTACGATGAATCGCATCAGTTTATTGCGATTTACTGTTACTGCAGGAAAGACGATCTCTTCAAGATTGTAAAAATGTTTTTTGATGGAAATGAAAAAAAGTAATTAAAGAGGAAAGAACATGGACTATATCAGAGGTCTGGAAGCCTATCAGGATTCCAGAGAGGCAGCAATCACACTTGGCAAATTTGATGGAGTTCACAGAGGACATCAGAAGCTGATCAAAAAAGTATGTCAGCTGAAGGCGAAAAAAGGCGTTCGTTCTGTTGTGTTTGCATTTGATATGAATCCGCTTTATGAAAAGCTTGGAAAATCAAGAGAAGGGATCATGTCCAATGAGGAGCGCAGATGTCTTCTGGACGAGAAAGTAGATGTACTGCTGGAATGCCCGTTTTCCGAAGATGTTACAAGTATGTCGGCAGAGGATTTCATCCGGAAGATCCTGATTGAGAAAATTCATGCCCGGTATATTGTGATCGGAACGGATTTCCACTTTGGGCATGACAAGCGTGGTGATGCAAAAATGCTTGCAGAATATGCCGATGTGTATGGATATGAACTTTTTGTGATTGAAAAAGAGATGTACGGAAAACGGGAGATCAGCAGCAGCTATGTCCGGGAAGAGCTTCGAAAGGGAAATATGGAAGCTGTGAATGATATGCTGGGGTATGCATATACTGTACGGGGAAAAGTAGAGCATGGCAGGCAGCTGGGCAGAAAACTGGGATTTCCGACACTTAATGTACATCCGTCAAGGGATAAACTTCTTCCACCGAACGGAGTTTATCTGGATAGTGTGAGGATTGATGGAATCTGGTACAACGGAATCGGTAATGTCGGGTTTAAGCCAACGGTATCCGATGAGAAGCGGATGCTGATCGAGAGCAATCTGCTGGATTACAGTGGTGATGCCTACGGAAAAGAGGTAGAGATCCAGCTTTATCATTTTAAGAGACCGGAGCAGAAGTTTGAATCGATAGAAATGATGAAGGCTCAGATCGATCAGGATATTGCTTACGCAAAAGAATTTTTCCGTTATCATCATAAGAAATAACAGAGCCGGTGAAAAAGCTCCGGAAATGCGGTTATTTACAGGCAGCCTGTGAACAGGAATATGAAAACCTGTCAGATGCGGGAAAGATAAAATCCTTCTTGACAGGATTCGGGGCATATGGTACACTAGGCAAGTATGAAAAACCGATGTTCGGCAGATGGAATCTCCAACCACTGCTTAATATCAGGCAATTAACAGTATATTTAGGAGGTAGTGACAAATGATCACAAAAGAAATGAAAGAACAGATTATCAAAGAATACGGAAGAACAGAAGGAGATACAGGATCTCCGGAAGTACAGGTAGCTCTTCTTACAGCAAGAATCAATGATCTTACAGATCACTTCAAAGCTAATCCGAAGGATCACCACTCAAGAAGAGGACTTCTTAAGATGGTTGGACAGAGAAGAGGACTTCTTGCATACCTTAAGAAGAATGACATTGAAAGATATCGTTCACTGATCGAAAGATTAGGTTTAAGAAAGTAAGACGTATTTTACAGGGAGCGAAAGGCATCAGCTGGATGTCTTCGCTCCCTGTTTGTTTACGCAAACAATGAGCCGAACCGGTACAACATGCATCATCCATGCCAATCAGCATAGTGATTGACATGGGAGTGACCAATAACCGTGTTTTGCCACATTTTAAAGTTAGTTATATAGAATCTTGCAAGAGATGTAAGGATATGATATAATACAAAAGATTGTGGGTAGAGATTGCGTCCGAGACCACTGAAAAGTATATTTTGAGGAGTGTATTTTTCAGTAGTTTCGGAGATTTTACCCGTCAGATAAACAGATAAAAAAGGAGAACATTTATGTACAAAAAGTTTGAAATGGAACTTGCAGGCCGTACACTCCGCGTAGATGTTGGAAGAGTTGCCAAACAGGCGAACGGCGCAGTACTTATGCATTATGGTGATACAGTTGTGCTTTCAACAGCAACTGCATCCGACAAACCAAGAGAAGGAATTGACTTCTTCCCGCTCAGCGTTGAATACAATGAGAAGCTTTATGCAGTAGGAAAGATCCCGGGAGGATTTAACAAGAGAGAAGGAAAGGCATCAGAAAATGCTGTTCTTACCTGCCGTGTGATCGACCGTCCGATGAGACCGCTTTTCCCGAAGGATTACAGAAATGATGTAACTTTGGAGAACTTGGTTCTCTCTGTTGAACAGGACTGCTCACCGGAGCTTACTGCTATGCTTGGATCAGCGATTGCAACTGCTATTTCTGATATCCCGTTCGATGGTCCGACAGCTTCTACCCAGGTAGGACTTGTTGACGGAGAACTGGTATTCAATCCAACCGCAGAGCAGAAAGAAAAGTCTGACCTTGCACTGACTGTTGCATCTACAAGAGAAAAGGTAATCATGATTGAAGCCGGAGCAAATGAAGTACCGGAAGCTAAGATGCTCGAAGCCATCTTCGCGGCGCATGAAGTGAATCAGAAAGTCATCGCATTCATCGACCAGATCGTTGCAGAATGTGGAAAACCAAAACATGATTATGTAAGCTTTGCAGTACCGGAAGAACTCTTTGAAGCGATTCAGAAGATCGTAACACCGGAAGAGATGGAAGTTGCAGTATTCACAGATGACAAGCAGACAAGAGAAGAAAATATCCGTAAGATCACAGAAAAGCTGGAAGAAGCTTTTGCTGATAACGAAGAATGGCTTGCCAAACTTGGTGAAGCTGTATATCAGTACCAGAAGAAGGTTGTCCGCAAGATGATCCTCAAAGACCACAAGCGTCCGGACGGTCGTGCAATCGAAGAAATCCGTCCACTTGCCGCAGAAATTGACCTGATCCCGAGAGTACATGGTTCTGCTATGTTTACACGTGGACAGACACAGATCTGTACCATCACCACACTGGCTCCGCTTTCAGAAGCACAGAAGGTAGACGGACTGGATGAATCTGAGACATCCAAGAGATATATGCATCACTATAACTTCCCGTCATACTCTGTAGGTGAGACAAGACCTTCCAGAGGACCGGGACGTCGTGAGATCGGACATGGAGCCCTTGCTGAGAGAGCACTGGTACCGGTACTTCCGTCAGAGGAAGAATTCCCGTATGCGATCCGTACCGTATCTGAGACATTTGAATCTAACGGTTCTACTTCTCAGGCAAGTGTATGTGCATCTTCTATGTCACTTATGGCAGCAGGTGTACCAATCAAATCTGCAGTTGCAGGTATCTCATGTGGTCTGGTAACAGGTGCTACTGACGATGATTATCTGGTACTTACAGATATCCAGGGACTGGAAGATTTCTTCGGAGATATGGACTTCAAGGTAGCAGGTACACATAAAGGTATCACAGCGATCCAGATGGATATTAAGATCCACGGACTGACAAGACCGATCATCGAAGAAGCAATTGCACGTACAAGAAAAGCAAGAGTTTACATTCTGGATGAAGTTATGGCTAAGACAATCGCTGAGCCAAGAGCACAGGTTGGCAAGTATGCACCGAAGATCATTCAGATGAATATTGATCCGGCTAAGATCGGTGAAGTTGTAGGTCAGAGAGGAAAGACCATCAACGCAATCATCGAAAAGACAGGCGTTAAGATTGATATCACAGATGAAGGAAGCGTATCTATCTGTGGCGTAGATGCAGACAGCATGGAACAGGCAAGAAAGATGATCGCTACCATCGTAACAGACTTCGAGGCAGGAATGGTTCTTGAAGGTGATGTTGTAAGCATCAAAGAATTCGGCGCATTCATCGAATTTGCACCGGGCAAAGAAGGAATGGTACACATTTCCAAAATCGCTAAGCAGAGAATCGATCATGTAGAAGATGTTCTTTCTATCGGAGATCACGTCAAAGTGGTTTGCCTTGGAAAAGACAAGATGGGACGTTTGAGCTTCAGCATCAAAGATGTTGCAGAATAAAGTTTTATAAAATCAGAAGGACTTTACCAGTATCGGTAGAGTCCTTTTTTAGTTCTATTTTTCTCCTGCCTTCCATATACATTCTTTAAAGAGAGGTGGACAAGATGAGAAGAGAAAAGAAAGATCAAATTCTGGCGGTGCTTCCGGAGAAAATCCGAGGGATCCTGTTGAATCATGGACTGGATTTTGAGAAGATCCAGGAGATCCGGCTTCGGGAAGAGCAGCCGCTTGCAGTGAAAAAAGAGGGAAAGGAAGAACTTTTTACCCATCGGGTGACAAAAGAAGAACTGCGTGAAACGATGGAATATGTATCCAATTATTCCCTGTATGCCTATGAAAATGAACTGCGCCAGGGGTTTCTGACGATTGAAGGAGGGCATCGGGTCGGAATTTCCGGGAAAATTATTTCGGAAAAGGAACAGATCCGGAATTTTCAGTATATTACATCGATCAATATCCGAATCTGCCATGAGATTACAGGTTGTGCGAATAAGCTGTTTCCTGTGATCCTTGAAAAAGGAAGACTTTGCCATACCATGATCATTTCCCCACCAGGTGGAGGAAAGACTACACTTTTGCGGGATCTGGTGCGGCAGATTTCGGATGGGAACCGCTGGGTGGAAGGAAGAAATGTGGGTGTGGTGGATGAACGTTCAGAGATTGGAGGATGCTACCGTGGCGTACCACAGAACCAGCTTGGGATGCGGACAGATATTTTGGACAACTGCCCGAAAGCAGAAGGAATGATGATGCTGGTGCGGTCTATGGCGCCGGAGGTGATCGCGGCAGATGAGATCGGGACAGCGAAGGATGTAGAGGCGATCGAGTACGCCATGCACTGTGGGGCAACCATGCTGACGACGGTGCATGGTTCCGGTATGGATGAGATCCGTGAAAAGCCACTGGTCAGCAATCTGGTAAAGGAAAGATGTTTTGCCAGATATGTTGTGATGAAATCCGGGA
>PPYF01130359.1_pt1 | contig 12135 bp, 15 predicted proteins | sample 1559871 | NCBI WGS metagenome assembly PPYF01 (sample SAMN08240021, study PRJNA423297) | Human gut metagenome, whole genome shotgun sequencing project. | reverse complement strand
CTGTGGGAATGTGGTAAACCCGTAGGGTTTTCCATCATTTCCACAGCCGGAGCAAGGGGGGAAAGGGGGAGGTGACTTTCTCTTTAAGGCCCCGTAGGGGCCGCTCTTTGGCTCCCCCTTTCCCCCCTTGCCGCCCAACGGGCGGTTCCCTCGTCCCCGCCGTAGCGGATTTTTTTCTTTTTGCTTCTTTTTCTTTTTTGTGAGAGGTGGGTTTATGGGTAAGAGAAAAAAGGGCATTAAGCCTGTTGATAGCAAGACTGTTCGTCAGTGGGCCTTATTGGGGCGTATTCCGCTTGATGGGGCGATTCCCAGTTATATTTGGGATACGTTTGAGGGGCCTTCTTCGATTTATTACTTGGAAAAGGATACGAGAGCTATGACGCAGGAGGAGTATGCAGCCTTCCTGGTGGATATGAAGGGCTATTCTGGGCGGTTTTTGAAGATGTTTTCGCAGAATTGGTTTAAGATTAAGAGAGGGGAATGGCATGATAGTTAATTTTCGGGGAACGGTTGAGGAGTATCAAGCCTTGTATAAGGAAAAGAATGCCCACCTGGAGCAGTTTTTAGAACAGGTTTCGCCGTTTGAGTTTTACCGGGAGATTTTCCCGGAAGGGTCTTTTGAGCGAAAAGGGCATTATGAGGATAAGAGGCCAAATGGTATCGCTGTTTCTCTCCCTGGTAAGGGCGGTTCTGTCAATGGGATTGCCCTGGGGATAGAGGGGGACGGTAAGGCAAGGCGGTATATCATTACGGATGATCTGAAGAAACTGGAAGAGTTGATGGATACCGATTTTACCATCATGGCGCCAATCTCATATTACGGGAAAAAGAGATCAGGAAAATTTGCCCGGTTTCTGTATGCCCTGGTTTTCGATATTGACGGGGTTGGTATGCCGCAGCTCCGGGATGTGCTACATCAAATGAACAAGGATATTTTGCCGAAGGCTACTTTTGTGGTGAACAGCGGGACAGGGTTGCATCTGTATTATGTTCTGTCCGAGCCGGTTCCTATGTATCCGCAAAACCAGCATTATCTGAAGGAACTGAAGTATTCCCTCACCCGGCAAATTTGGAACAGGTACACGTCCTCTATCAAGCAGCCGCAGATGCAGGGTCTTATGCAGGGGTTCAGGGTAGTCGGCTCCGGGACGAAATTGGGTAAAGGCTATCCTGTGGTGGCGTTTCAGCTTGGGGGCCGGGTGGAGCTGGATGATCTGTTGGAGTACATACCAGCATCAAACGGAGAACGGCAGAAGTTGCAGGGCATTTTGAAAAAGAGCAGTATGCCTCTGGCGGTAGCAAAGGAGAAGTATCCGGACTGGTATGAGCGCCGGATTGTGAAGGGCGAGCGGAGAGGTCGCTGGACGGTGAAGAGAGATCTCTACGATTGGTGGTTGCGCCGTATCCAGGACGAGATCCGTGTGGGCCACCGCTATCATGGAATAATGACCTTGGCGATCTATGCGAAGAAGTGTGGGATTGAGGAGGAGGAGCTTCGCCGGGATGCCTATTCCCTCCTTCTGCCTTATGATGAAATGAGCGTTGAGGAGGTCAACCGCTTTACTAGGGAGGATGTAGAGGCGGCTCTCTCGATGTTCAACGAGGATTATGTGACGTTTCCCAGGGATGATATAGCAAGGCTTTCTGGCATGACTATGCCGGTCAATAAGAGAAATTGGAGAAAACGGGGACTTCATGTCCAATTTATGAATCTGAATAGGCAATTCAAAGTGGCATCGGGAGAGTGTACGAATGGAGGAAGACCGCCAGTACAGGGGCGGGTATATGAATGGCGGCAGCAGCACCCGGAGGGACGCAAGGCCGACTGTCACCGGGAGACCGGCCTTGACCCTAAGACCATTCGGAAGTGGTGGGACTGTCCGCCTCCGCCGCTGCGGTTTAAGGATGGCCACATTACGGTGCCGGTTGAGCCGTCCCAGGAGTTGAGCGACTGGCTTCTGGATGCGCTGCATGATGGAAACCAGGATTAGGGCGGGAAAGGCCCTGCAATGCTTTGAGGGCCTTTTTTGGTCTTTTGAGGGTAAACATACCGGCCACCTCTTTACTACACCCGGAAAGCCGTATAAATCAAGGGGGGGGGGAGGTTGACCTCTAAATGGTAACATATCGGTGTGTTCTGCTGTGCTTCTGGATTGCTATTGACAAAAATGGAAAATGGGGATATAGTAAGTTTACTAAGTATTTTAACTGAGTTAATTGGTGCGGAGGTAGTTGCTATGAGTGATAATACAGTGACCTGTTCTTTTACGATGGATAGAGATGTTTACAATGCTTATAAGAGCATTGTTGCATCGTATGGGGAGAACGTGAAAGGGAATATTGTGCGGTATATGAAGTCTGTTATTATGTATGAAACACCTAATGCAGAAACGATACAGGCAATTAAAGAAGTGCAGGAGTTGAAGAAGAATCCGCATAAAAAATCTTATAGTTCATTTAGTGAGATTCTTGCAGAGATGGAGGAGGACGATGAAGTATAAGATTGTGCAGACCAGTAAATTCAAAAAAGACTTGAAGCTAGTAAAACGAAGAGGGTATGACCTATCTCTTATGGAAACGGTAGTGGATACATTGGCCGCAGGGAAGGAATTACCGCAGCGGAATCAAGACCATCCGTTAAAAGGAAACCATGTGAATTGCAGAGAATGTCATATTACTCCTGATTGGCTGTTGATCTATGAGATTGTTGAGGATGAACTTTTTTTGTATCTGACTCGGACAGGTACGCACAGTGATTTGTTTTAGAGGGCCATAGAAAATGACATACCAGGAGTACAATGAAAAACTGAAAAGAGGGCTTGCCCAGGTTCGAGCCGGTCAAGGCATTGTCAAAACCATGGAGGAATTAGAACGTATGGCAGAGGAAACAAGATTTGCACAGCTTCAGTTACCAGACCCGACGGACGCTGATCCGCACCCTCGGCTGCTTCTGGAGGGCCGGGGCATTCATGCTGGCGAGTGTTTCACGGCGCTGTTCCCGGATGGGTTGCATGATATTACCCTGGAGGTGAGCTGGGAGCCGACCGGCCCTGGCTGCTGGTATATCTCAACACCAGGGTTTAGGGATATTTGTCCTATAGGATTGTTTGTGAAGACATAATTTATATATTAAGATTAAATTATATAATATAAATAATTTGTGTATATGAAATAAAAAAGCGGTGTCTCCATTCCTGGAGCACCGCTTTCTGCTTGACAATTTATAGAACAAACAATATAATTTATATAACTTAAATAGCAAGCGTAGACTATATAAATGAAATAAGGAGTGAAGGATTTGAAGGTTATAGCAATCGCAAATCAAAAGGGCGGCGTGGCGAAGACCACGACGACGCACAATCTCGGCGTGGCTCTGGCGGCTAAGGGAAAGCGGGTCCTCTTGATTGACCTGGACAGCCAGGCCAGCCTGACGATCAGTGTGGGCCTGGAGCCGCTGGAGGTAAAGAGGACGATTGTAGACGTTCTGAGAAAAGACGGGGTGCCGGTCGGCGAGTGCATCGAGCGGATCAGCGACCGGCTGCACATCGTTACGTCCATCATTGACCTGGCACCGATGGAGATGGAGCTGCTATCCAGGGCCAGCCGGGAGAAGATTCTTGACCGGGCCCTGCGGCCGGTTCGAGGGGAGTATGACTTCATCCTGGTAGACTGCCCGCCGCAGCTCTCCATCCTGACGATCAATGCGCTCTCCTGCGCTGACGGTGTGATTATCCCGGTTAAGACGGATTATCTGGCCTATCGTGGCTTGACGCAGCTTCAGGACAGCATCCAGGAGATCCAGGAGCTGATCAACCCGGAGCTGAAGGTGCTGGGGGTCATTGCGACGCTTTATGAAAAGCGAGTGGCAGACGATAATGAGATACTGGCTGCTCTGAAGAAAGAGTATAACCTCCTGGGCGTGATTAAACGGCTGGCGGTCGCCAAGAAAGGCATTTATGATGGACTGGCGGTGGTGGAGCAGACACCCGGCAGCGAAATTTCCATAGAGTACAATAAAATTGCAGACATGATCATTGCAGAAAAATTTGAAAGGACGGAGAAAGAGAATGGCTAAGTTTGAGGATAGAGAGAGCCGCCGGAGGGGTTCGGTTGTAGGAAGCATCGTTGATGGTGCGCCGGCTGCTGTCGGCAACGGGAGAGGCCGTCCAAAGGAGGGCCGGGAGATCAAGAAGCGGGTGAGCTTGTCGGTGCTGCCGAGTCTGTATGAGGATATACAGAAGATCGCCTATGTGCAGCGCAGGAGTATCAGCGACGTGGTTGGTGATTTGATGGAACAGTTTAGGGCGGGACATGAGAAGGAGCTTGTCGAGTATAGAAAGATAAAGAATAACGAGGGAAAATAGAAAACTTGGTAGAATATTTATAGAAACAGAGAACAGGGGGGGGATAAATTTGCTGGTGTTCTTGTCTATTCTTGAAACCGAAGAAGATAGAGATGTTTTTGTCGAGTTATATAATGAGTATGGAAATGCGATGCTTCGAGTAGCAAAGCGGTACTTCCCTGATGATGCGAATGCTGCTGAGGATGCAGTTCAAAATGCATGGGTAAGAGTAGCTGAGAACTTTAAAAAGATATTAGACGTTCCCTGTAAGAAAAGAGGTGCATATCTCGTCATTATAGTAAAGAATGAAGCGATAACGATATTAAGAAAGCGCCGAAAAGAACTGCCGATTGATGATAATTTTTTAGGATACAATGATGGACCGGAGACCGACAATGTAAAAGATGTTATAGAGATAATACGAGAAATGCCAGAAATATATCGGGCAATTTTAGAAATGCGGTTTGTTGAGGAGCGCAGCACAAAGGAGATTGCTGCTGCGCTGTCTTTGAAAGAATCAACGGTCGATGTTCGGATTCATCGTGGCAGAGCGTTACTTATGAAAAAGCTACGGGAGGAGGGGTATGTGCAATGATGGAAGCGGTCGAGAATCTAGCTTTGAAAAACATTCTGTTAGATGCAGCTGCCAAGGAATTTGAGGAGGAGCTTCATGAAAAAGAGCCTGTGGTTGTATCAGATCGTTTTAGATGGCAGATGTTGCGCATGCTCTCTAATCCAAATAAGTGGGCTAAGGAACAGCATCGGGGGTCGGCTTGGACGAGGTGTCTACAAAGTGTAGCGGTATTTTTTTTGATATGTTCTGTAGCGGTTGGATCGATTATGGTAGTGAGTCCGACTGCCCGTGCTGCTATTATTACCTGGGTCACTGAGTGGTATGAATCCAGTGTTATATATCGTTTTTTTGGAGAGCCGTCATTTACGAAAATGCCACAATATAAAATTGCGGACTTGCCATTTGGATATAAGGAAACGGGGATGCCCGTTGAATCGCCGAACGATATAGAGATATTCTACGAAAATTCGGAGGGGGAAGTAATCCGATTTGAGTATATGAGAGTGGAAGAGGGAACTGCCGTAGAAATAGAGACCGACAGTATGGATATTATTGAAATAGAAGATAATGATTTTTGGGGCCATGTATATATATCAAAAGATGTAAATCAGAGTAATTTAATAACGTGGCTTGATGAAAAGGACGAAGTTCAGTTTGTAATTGACGGATTTTTTGACAGTATAAAGCTGGTTGAATTAGCGAAAAGTGTTGAACGAATAGGATAGTAAAGAAATTTTTGTAAAATTTATGTAAGATAAGCACCCTTTCTCTGCGTTAATATGGTGACTGCGAAAAGCAGCGCCTTATTCAATACAGAGAGGGGGTGCTTTTTATGAAAAAACGGATTGTGCCTATGCTGATGGCAGTTCTTCTCGCCGTGTCAGTCATGGCTCCGGCTGCATCTGCTGTTAGCGCAAGGGCGATTTCTGGTAGGCCAACACTGAAGATCAGTGGGACAACGGCATATTGCTTCGGGAAGTATAGTAGTGGTAACCAGGAGGATGAAATTTCAATTACTGTTACCCTGAAACAAGGCGCTCAGACCATTACGTCATGGAGCGCGTCAGGAAAGGGCTCTGTCACGATTTCTGAAACCTACACTGTTGCAGAAAAGCAGACATATAAACTGGTCTTATCTGCGACGGTGAATGGCCAGGTCAGACCGGACATAACTGTTACGGCGACTGGAAGATAAAACCGGGCCTGCCTATAGGCAGGCCCAAAGGGATGTATCCCTTTGGGCCAATAATTTTAAGGAGGAGTAAAAATGAAAAGTTCAGGTAAACACTTATTGGCTATGTTATTAGCGATTGTCCTTTGCTTTTCTTTATGCATGCCTGTTCTTGCTATCCAAGACCAAGAGGAACCTTCGGAGGAAAGCGTTTTCAGCGGCACGGATATTTCTGAATTGCTTTCTTCATTGGGAGATACAGATGGTTCTGGAACCGAAGATCTTTCGTATGAGTTGTATCAGGCATTTGAGACCAATCCGAGTGGATTTATCAGTGCTGCAGCAGAACTTCAAAGTGATGATTTAAAAGCAATGGCTGAATTGCTTGTATATTTTGCTGGTTATTTTGATTTAGATGATTTTAAGGAGCAGGTTACTTCGCATAAAGGTGACATGTTGACGGAATCAGAACAGAAAGTAATCGAAGAATTATTGCAAGAAATAGACTTTCAGAAAAATAAGGTGGCAGATGTTGGGCCTGTAGAAGAGCTGCCAGAGGTGCAGAAATACAACCCATACTTTCTGGAAAAGCTTGTTTCTGCTCATGTTGATAATGATAATTTGGAAGATGAAGAATTTTTTGAAACCTTGAGCGACGTCTTTGTTGAAGACCCTGCGGTATTTTCAGCAGTGATAGCAAATACTTCGACGGTTGCGCAGAAGGCCATTGTCGATGGTGTTGCGGAAGTGTGTTCTACTAATGGAAAGTATGCTTTTTCTATAAATGATGGAAAACTGACTGAAGAGCAGGCGGCTATTATTTCCGCAGTTCAAGAACAGATTGCGGTTATAAACGATGATATTTCTGAGGAAGATGTATTGGAAGGACAAGATGTTGCAGTTCCGTTGTCAACACAAGTTCCAACCATCGGAACAATGACATATGCAGGAAAGTTGGTTTGCGGAGAAGCGACGACCTTAACTGTTAGCTTTTCCGAAACAACAGCGACCTCGAGTGTAAGAACATATTGGACAGAGGTATATGCTGTTAGAAATGGAAAGGAACACTTGAAGAGCAGCAAGAGCATTACTATTCCAAGGGGGGCTACGAGTACAACTCAGAAATATTCAATTACTTATGATAATACGGGTGTTGTGTATACATTGGTAAAAGTATATACAGCAAAAAATGGAACACTGTTGACTCAGCGGCAGGGTAAGTATTCAGATACAATTACTGGACAATGGTCTATTATTGTTAATTTACCTATAAATAGAAATTACAAAGGTACACTTGCACTATATCATGCAAATGGGGCTTTGCAGATGTCTTGTAAGTGTTTGGGACTGGCTGAATACAATAAAGCGATGACGCTTGAGAATGGGAATACTCCAACAGGAACTTATAGTGGAGAAATTTGTGGAGCAAGTTCAAATACCTATTCATATGGACCATATAGGCGAATTAGTATGGTGGGGAAAAGCGGATTAGCAAAGACTACTGGAAGGACAGGGATTATGATTCATGGCGGAGACCCTGCAAAGGATACAAGTTTGCCAGGATACCCTTTACGGTGTACACATGGATGCATCCGTGTTACAAATTCAGATCAAAAATCTCTTATTGACTTGGTGGATACCTTGATTTCTGATTTTTACGCAGATAGATATGGCGAGGTAGTTGTTTCCGAAACTTAATATAAGAGAAATCTTCAATTTTTCAGTTTCATGGCAATTTTACTATGATTCATTCAAAAGCGCATACCATATTTATCTGGTTGTTTATATTGGCTATAATATCATACTTTTCGCTTTTCTTACTCATGTTTTACATTCCTTTCGCCGAACAGCGAAAAGAGACAGACCCTCCCATCTCAACAATGCAGCAAACAGATACCTATTTGCGTAACTGGAATATATCCATTTCCGCACAAGAGAACTATTACGCAAGTTCGGATCATTCTTCCTTCGGGGAGGGCTTCCGATATTCTGTTTTATCCGGTTCAATCGGCCAATCAAATCCAACCAGAGACAAACAAGGGAACCTCCTTACAAAAACAGTTGGTAGCGGAACCGACATGAATATTGCATGGTTCCTTTGTGATGTTTGGGATGCGTTAGAAGTACCTGAGGAAGAGCGATGCCAAATTTCACAATGCAGCTGGACACTTTTTCGCACAAGTAATGGGAATAAACTCCTAATTGCGTCCTTAAAAAATAGCAATACCGTATATATTGCAGAACAGATTTTATAACAATGAAAGGAGTGCGCAGATAAGAAAACTATCTGCTCTACTACGCTATGAAAAAGGTCTTTTTCAGAATCAGTTCCCTTTTCCTGGTTCTTGCCATGTTTTCAACCTGGTCTATTGCTTTTGCAGCGGAGCCTTCTGACCAAAAGGTAACTTCCATTGAAACGGTAGTCTCTGATATCAATGGAGAATTGCAAGCAAGCGGGACTTCTATCGAAGCAGAATTGTATAATCTGCGGTCTCAATACAGACTCAATGCTCTACAGGCAGAAACCACATCAGATCGAGAACATTGGCTTAACCTTGCAGCTGGTGTCGATACCCTAATTGCTGATTACGCCAATTACAGGTCTTCTGAATCTGACAATATTATGCCGCAAAGTGATCCCATCAATGATGCATACTTAAAAACAGCCGTAGCTGCAGTCGTCACCTGGTTTTCAAGTAAACGGTACTTTTTATCAGCAGAGCTTCTGGTGACCGCAAGAAATAACGATGATGAAAGTCATGTTTATATTCCATCGAACCAAGATATTATACGGAACAGCTCTGTTGTGAAGGGCCTTATTTAAAGCGGGCGTCCCTCTGGTAGCGGAGAATTTTCGTCCAGTGGAGAAATGGACTTATACTATTCTATTCATCTATTCAGATATGAAAAAAAGAACAATGTCTTTACTCTCACTGATACATATGACTATGAACATGGAGACCAGTCTTATGGAGACTCGATTGCTGATGTAGCCGTGAATACGATGGCAGATGCGCAGTCGGCCGGTATCATTGTCCCTTATACAGTTCGTGTTAGAATCCCCTATTAAATTGACGGCGAACAGGAACACAAAGAGGCGACCTCTGCGTTTGGCAGAGGTCGCCTCTTTGTGTTTATAACGGTTTACCCGTTTGCGCTATGTGTGAACGGGTAAACCGTTATATCTAACATAATCGGAATATCTTGACTGCCCCGGAAATCTATGCTATACTAAAAACAGCAGGAAATTATTTTCTGCTGTCATAGAAAATCGCTACTGCGGTCAGTGGGGAAAGGAGTGCCGCAGCACAATCAAAGCTCGTCTGGGCGAGGGTAAATAGTAATTAGGCCCAGAGCGCCCCGGCTCCTGGTTCGCCGGTCGGGGGTTTAGCAGTTTGCTAAGCAGAAGCCATTCGGGGGTGATACACCTGTATGGTGCGCGGGCTTGCCTTAGTAACCTTTGTGAATTGGAAAGCGCATCATGGACCCTGAGCTAGTAATCTTTTTGAAAGCGACGGTAAGTAAAACGTATCGTGTCCCTTCCCACCTTCCGAACGCAGCCGGTCATGCTGTAAATCTGCCGGAGAGCTGCTCCCTCTACAAAGGAGCCGACAGAACCCTAACTGCCGTAGATCTCAATAAATAGGGCTGCACACATAAGCAAGATAAAAAGTGTAGGGAGTTCTCCCAAACCCGTCACACATAAGACGTTAAAAAGTGTACTTTGCCGATTGCCGAGTCTCCGATTGGAGCTGACATGAGGCGGCCTGGCTTTAACACGCATAAACTATATAACATAAGTGCAATATATAAATTATATAATATATTTTATATATTTATTAGAAGTGCATTATTGACATTAAATAAATTATGCCAGGACTATCCCCCTGAGAGCTACAAAAAGTGCGTATAAGGGATAGTCCAGAAGGGGGGATGAGATGGGCAGGAGAAATAAGTCATACTCGAAGGACCTCCATCAACAGGCGTATGAACGCCTGATAGGGATGCAAGCCTTTGGGGAGAGCAAAAAGGCGGCGGTAGCCAATGGGACGGACAGAGATAAGATTTTCTCCGTCAGCACCTACAAGGCATATTGGAAGCACACAAAATATTTTATCAAGTACATCAGGGAGAACTATCCGAAGTGTACCACGCTGAAAAGCGCAAAGAAGTACGCCAATGAATGGCTTCAGGCGCAGGTTGACCGTGGCCTGTCGGCCTGGACTGTCCAGCTTGAGGCGAAGGCCCTCGGCAAGCTCTACGGCATCCAGCCGGATGACGAGAATTATTTCAAGCCCCCCAAACGGAACCGGGAGGACATTAAGCGGAGCCGCGGGGACCGGGTGCGCGACCGGCATTTCTCCAAAACCAATAATGACGAGTTGATTAAGTTCTGCCGGGGGACGGGGCTTCGCCGGAGTGAGCTGGAGGAGCTGCGGGGTAAAGACTTAGTGACCAGGGCGCAGATTGAGGCGGAGATCTCCCGCCTGGAGGCTATCCCGCAGGACCGGCGAACGCCAGCGGACGGGAAACGGCTTTCCATGCTCCAGGACACCCGGCTGTTCCAGGGGGAGTATTTTACCTTCGTGCGGAATGGGAAGGGCGGCAGGATGCGCCTGAGTCCCATTATCGGCAAGAATACAGAGCAGATCGTGGAGCGGATCAACAGCACGCCGCCAGAGGAAAAGGTGTGGCAGCACGTCCATAAAAGCGCCGACATTCATGGATACCGGGCGGAGTACGCCACGGCCATCTATAAGGCCCATGCCAGGGCGATAAAAGAGATCCCCTATGACCGGGTGAACCGGGGGACAGGGCGGCGGTATCAGAGCGAGGTATATGTCTGCCGGAAGGACGAGGCCGGGAAGAGACTGGACAAGGCGGCTATGCTGGTGTGCAGCAAGGCCCTCGGCCACAATCGTATCAGCGTGGTTGCCGACAATTATATTCGGGGCCTGTAAGGGAGGTGGCGCTGTGGCGAAATATGTGAAGGAAGGGACTTTCGGCGGCTACAAGGAAGTTCCTGGCGGTCTGTCCGACCCGGAGTGTTCCCATGTGATTCTGTCGCTGAAGGAGTACAACGAGCTGCACCGGCGAATTGCTGCTGCGGAGCAGGAGAGTCGGAATACAAAATATGAGGCAGAGAAGAGGACGCAAAGGATTGAAAACGACGCACGGTATAAAGTTCAGGCTGCGGAAGCATCGGCGGCGCAAAAAGTAGTCGACATGGAGGGAGAGCTGGAGGAAGAGCGGCGGGAAAGCGCCTATCAGCGTGGCTTGAATGAGAACCTGTTGCGGATCGCCAGAGAACGGGCGAACGCAGACCGGAAACTGAAGCCCAAGAAAGAGCACACCGGGTATGTTGTCGTTGCTTCAGAAGAAAAAGAATACCGCTATAGGGACGGGAAGAAGTGGAAGAAAGTAAAACTGTGGGAAACTGTGCTGCAAAGCTATTATTCGGTCGATTTTGCGGAGGAAGAGGCCAGGACCCAAATTGAGAGAGACTTGCTCCCCCAAGACGGGGCTTGGTTAATTGCGGAGATAGGAATATCAGCCAGATACAGAGGAAGGTATGAGGGTATGATTGAGGATGTTTCAGTCAAGGAAGATTTCATGAAACGGAATATACTGCTGGCGGGGCAGCAAAGGCTGAGGGCCAATTTTCGCTCCGGCTATTGGGAGCTGGTGTTTATGCACACGAAGGCCCTGGGCATCGTTCCGCCGGATATGCGGGCGCGGTGATCTATGGCCTTCAACCGGCGTTCAGAGGGCCTTGGCGGGCGTTTGGCGAGGGGCTGTCCCTTCTCCCCTGGGTCTGCTCGTGTGGCTTCTGAGGGTCTTAAAAGGCGTGTTAAAATAGCCTGTCCAGGGGACTTGAAATTCCTGGGTGGACAGGCTATAATTACAACAAAAAAATAGGGAAAAACTCATTGATAATAAACGGCCCTCTAAAGAGTATTCTCGTAACTAAAAAACGTTATTTTTTCTTTTCAAAAGCGGGAGAAAGTCGGAGGGGAAAAGGGGGGTGAGCGGAGGCTGTGGGAATG
>PPYF01621709.1_pt1 | contig 12136 bp, 7 predicted proteins | sample 1559871 | NCBI WGS metagenome assembly PPYF01 (sample SAMN08240021, study PRJNA423297) | Human gut metagenome, whole genome shotgun sequencing project. | reverse complement strand
CAGGGCGCCGCTGACCGGTGGACGGCACCGAGCCGTCATCGAACTGAGAAGGGGGAGGCCTCGCGGCCTCCCCCTTTTTGCGTTTGCGGGCTTTTGTCTCACATAGTAGCTGTGTTTTATAACCCTCGTTTGTCGCATCTTCTGTGAACGGGCTACAATAACTTAGTCTGTGCGATATGGAGGTGAACATGGCTGAAGCTGGTATCGGCGTTGATATCGTCGAGATTTCCCGCATGAAATCAATTCTTGAAAAGACGCCGTCGTTTGCTCGGCGTGTGTTTACCGAAGAAGAGCGTGCTTATTGCGATGCATCATCGCGTCCCGCTGCTCACTATGCCAGCCGCTTTGCTTCGCGCGAGGCGGTGCTTAAAGCTCTTGGCACGGGTTTTAGTCAAGGCGTGGGTCGCAAGGATGTTTCGGTAACGCGCGATAAACTCGGCAAACCGAAGGCGCTGCTTTCGGGCCGTGCACTCGAGATCGCTCAAGAGCTGGGTGTTGTTGAGGTCGCTCTTTCCATTACGCTTACAGGAGACTTAGCCGTTGCGAATGCCATCGCGATTACCGAAGATGCTCGACCTAAGCCTAAGGAAGAAAAGGTGAGCACCAAGGAACGCGTAGCGCAGACATTTAAAGAGGCTCGCTCTGTTTTAGATGAGCTTGAGCAGCTGCAGAATTCAGCATTGACGGAGCACCTGGGCGATGCTTCGCAAGATACGCTAGGAGCATAGATGAAACCGGTTTTGAGTACCGAAGAAGTCGTTCGTCTCGAGGACATCATCGAACGCGAAGGGACTTCGAAGGCCGAGCTTATGGAGCTAGCGGGTGAGTTTGCCGCCAACGAGGTCTTGAAGCTCAATCCCGATCGGGTTCTCGTTCTGGTCGGTTTTGGTAATAATGGCGGCGACGGTTGGGTTGCCGCCGATATTCTGAGCCATAAGGGTGTGGACGTCGATATCGTTTCTCCGGTTGAGCCGGATGAGATTCCTGCTGCTCTGGCACGTCATGTTGCTCGTCGTACTGCCGGCCGCGATGTGCACGTTTGTGTCGGCCCCTCGCGTGACGAACTCGAGGTTTTGATCGATAAGGCCGATGTTGTTGTTGATGCCATTTTTGGTACCGGTTTCCACGGGAATCTGCGTGCGCCGTTCTCCATCTGGATTCCTACGGTCAATGAATGCGCCGATTGTGTCGTATCCATTGATGTCCCCTCGGGCCTGAATGCCGAGACGGGCGTTGTTGATGACGACTGCATTCGTGCCGAGCATACGGTGACGATGATTGCGCCCAAGATTGGTCTGTATAGCGCTGATGGCCCTGAGTATGCTGGCGATTTGATCTGCGGCAATCTTTACGACCGTCTTGACGAGGTCATCGATGATGTCGACCACGCCGCCGAGATTGTCGAGCCCGGTGACTTAGTTGATTACTTTGCTCCACTACCTACGAATATCGATAAGTATTCCCGTGGCTCTGTGCTTATTGTCGCCGGATCTGCGCAATATCCTGGTGCTGCCATTATGGCGGCCAAGTCTGCAGCTCGCGCGGGTGCTGGTTACGTGGCAGTCGCGGCTCCTGACGCCTGCGCCAATCTTATTCGCATGGCACTTCCTTCGATTCCCGTCTTTGCTATTCCGTCTGATTCCCGCGGCTCCTTTGGCGCCGCTGCGCGCATGACTGTGTGCGAGATTGCAAAGAAGTACAGCTGTGTACTGTGCGGTCCCGGTATGACGACATCTGCCGGCGCTATGCAGGTGGTTTCGGGCTTGCTCGAGCTTGATGTGCCGCTTATTTTGGACGCCGATGCACTCAACTGCCTTGCTAAGATTGCCATTGACGGTATTGATAGTAATCCCGAGATGTATCGTCGCGAGCAGCCGTTGGTTATGACGCCGCACTATCGTGAGCTTTCGCGTCTGGTTGCCGGTGACGAGGTGAACGACCTTGGTACCGCGATTGCGGCCGCGCAGAAGGTTGTCTGGGCTGCAGGCTCCGACAATCTGGTGGTCATTGCCAAGGGGCCGACGACGGCTATCTGTGGCGTTGAGCGTGTGCTGCTGCCGCTCTCGGGTCCGGCTTCTCTGGCAACTGCCGGTTCGGGTGATGTTCTCGCGGGTATTTTGGCCGGCACGCTTGCCACCATGCGCGACGAGATGGATCGTTGGGAGTTGCTGTATTCGTACGCCGTCGCACTTCACAGCTACGCCGGTTTTGCCGCGGCGACGGAGTATGGTGAGAAGAGCGTCATCGCGACCGATCTTATCGACTTGATCGGTCCTGCCATGGAACTGGCGGCAAAGGATGCGCTCGAAGATCTGGGAATCATGGACGAAGGGTCGGATGACTAATCATGAATAAAGCCGATTTGACGCGCTGGTCCTGGGTCGAGATCGACCGCGGGGCGCTCCGTCGCAACACGAGGGCCTATAAGAACTTGCTGAATCCACGTCAGCGCCTGTGCTGCGTGGTCAAGGCCGATGCTTATGGTCATGGAGCTGTTGAGTGCGCCAAGATCATGTATTCGGTCGGTGCCGACATGTTTGCCGTGGCGACGGTTAACGAGGGCGTTGAGCTCCGACAGGGCGGGATTACGAAACCCATCCTCATCCTAAGCGAGCCGCCTATCGAGGCCATTCCGACGTTGCTCGAGTTTGATATCATGCCCTCGGTCTATACGTCTGACTTTGCTCTTGCGTATGGCGAATGTGCCGTCGCGGCGGGCAAAGTGGGCAAGTATCATCTCGCCATCGAGACGGGCATGAATCGTATCGGCGTTCACTACACGCAGGTGCTCGACTTTGTCCGCGGTATAAATTTCCATCGCGGTATTCAGTGCGACGGCGTATTTACGCACTTCGCCACGGCCGATGAACCTTCGGGTTGGGACTACAAGCTGCAGTGTCAGCGCTTTACCGAGGCCGTTCAGGCCATTAAGGATGCGGGTTTTGAGTGCGGTATCGTGCACTGCGCCAACACGCCGTCCTCGATGCTCGACCCCTCGATGCATTTTGATATGATCCGCGCCGGCGTTGGCTTGTATGGCATGCAGCCGTGCGAGCTGAGTGGCCGCGTGATGCAGCTTGATCCCGTTATGAGCGTCCATGCGCGTGTGACGCGCGTGGCACACCCTGCGATGGGTGAGGGTGTGGGCTACGGTTTTACCTACCGCGTACCGCGTACGCGCGTTCAGATCTGCACGCTGCCGATCGGTTATGCCGATGGCCTATCGCGTACGCTTTCCAATCGTATGGATGTGCTGTATCGCGGCGAGCGCGTGCATCAGGTTGGCAATATCTGCATGGACCAGTTTATGGTCGCCATTCAGTCCAACCCGGCACACGAGATTCCCGAGGCCGAGTATGGTGACGAGATGATCATTGTCGGCCGCGATGGCGATGCCGAGATCACTATGGACGAGATGGCCCGACTGCGCGGAACGATTAACTACGAGGTCGCCTGCGGCTTTGGCATGCGTCTCGACAAGATCTACGTGTAGGAGCCACTATGGGCGTCATGCACATCCCCGGCCATACCCATCAGGCGCCACGTGAGGTCGCACTCGAGGAAATTGAGGCCGTTCTGGGCGATTGTCACCTCTGCCAGCTCTACCAGTCGCGTCACAATATCGTGTTTGGCGTGGGAAACCCCCGCGCTCGCGTGATGTTTATTGGTGAGGCGCCGGGCCGCAATGAGGATTTGCAGGGCGAGCCCTTTGTGGGGGCGGCAGGCGAGGACCTCAACGGCATTTTGTCGCTGGCGGGGCTCAAACGCGAAGACGTCTACATTGCCAACGTGCTTAAGTGTCGCCCGCCGGGAAATCGCAATCCTCGGCCCGAGGAAGTGCTGGCCTGTTCACCGTTTTTGCGTGAGCAGATTCGAAGCATCTGGCCTGATATTATCGTGACGCTCGGCAACCCCGCGACGCACTTTGTGCTTAAGACCGAGATTGGCATTACTAAGCTGCGCGGCAGGTTCCACCAGATGGGGCATTTTGTAGTAATGCCCACTTTTCATCCGGCAGCAGCGCTGCGCAATCCGGCATGGCAGGAGCTGCTGGAGGAAGACTTTAAGATGCTGGGCGACTATCTGGGGCGACATCCCGCACCAGAGGACGCCTCGGAATAATAAGGAGCATATATGTCCCTGGAGCGCCTGGGGGTAGGTACTTACAAAACGACTTGCGCTGCCGATACGGAGTACTTTGGCGAGCTAATTGCACCGTGCCTTGAGGACGGCGATGTGCTCATCCTGACCGGTGGCCTGGGAGTGGGCAAAACTCACTTTACCAAGGGCGTCTCGCGCGGGCTGGGCGATGAGCATATGGTTACGAGCCCTACGTTTGCGCTCATGGCCGTTCACGATCAAGGCCGTATTCCGCTGTTTCACTTTGATCTATACCGCCTGGAGCATGCCTACGAGCTCGAGGATACGGGCATTTTCGATGTGCTGGGCTATGAGGGTGCTTGCTTGCTGGAATGGGGCGAACAATTCCAGGACGAGCTGACGGATGAGTATCTTTCGGTGACGCTCAAGCGTGATGAGGGCGACAGCGATGTGCGAACGATAACGCTCGAGGCACACGGTGACCGCGCAATGGAGCTTTCCCATTTGATTGATAAGGCTGTACAAGATGAGCTTGCATAACGACAACGCGCTGGTGGTGGCGCTCGATACCTCGACCGACATGCTTGCCTGCGCGGCAAGCTGGATTGATGGGCAGACGGGCGAGACGAAGCTCGTGAGTGGCGACCACATGTGTCGCCGCCACGCCAACGTTGAGCTCGTGAATACCGTTGATGGCGTGCTGGCTCAAGCCGGTCTGGATCGCAGCGATGTTGGTTACTACGTGGTCGGCCGCGGCCCGGGGTCGTTTACGGGTGTGCGTATCGGCATCTCCACTGCCAAGGGCCTCGCGCGTGGTGCCAATGTTCCGCTGCTGGGCGTGTCGACGCTCGACGCTTGCGCTTGGACGGCGTGGAAGGCTGGCGTGCGCGGCAAGCTTGGTATCTTGGCCGATGCTATGCGCGGTGAGGTATATCCGGCGCTGTATATGCTGGTCGATGAGGGTCCCGAGCGCCAATTTGAGCGCGAACACGTGGTCAAGACCGCCGTGGCGCTCGATGAGTGGCGCCAAGCGGCGGACTGGGACCAGGTTCAGCTGACCGGTGACGGTCTCGTGCGCTATGGCAAGCTGCTGGGTGAGGACGAGACCGCCCGCTGCGTGGAGCGCGACCTGTGGTGGCCTTCGGGCGAGGGCTTGCTGCTCGCGCACGCTGCGGGTGACGGCGATCCGGCTCGCGTCCTGCCGATTTACACGCGCCTTTCGGATGCCGAGGAAAACGAGCGCAAGCGTCTTGGTCTTGCCGAGAGTGCGCAGAGTGAAATTACGGGCGTTGCCGATGAGCTCGCCGGTCGTCATCTGCAGTTCCGTCCCATGGGCGCGGCGGATGCCGAGGGCGCGAGCGCGCTGGAGGCTGCCTGCTTTGAAGGTGCCGGACACGAGGCGTGGACGCCGGGCATGTTCCTGTCCGAACTGGGCGAGGACGTCGCTGTGCCGCGTAGTTGGTGGGTAGCACACGACGACGGCAAGCTGCTGGGCCTTGCCGGCGGTATGGTCGTGGACGGTGATGTGCAGATTCTGGATGTCGCCGTCGACCCGGTACATCGCCGTGAGGGCATTGCCCGCAAACTGCTGTCGCACGTGAGCTATGATGCCCAGATGCTCGGCTGCACCACGGCTTCGCTCGAGGTCGAGGACGGCAACGAGGGAGCGATTGCGCTTTATAACGCTCTGGGCTTTACCGAGGCTGGCCGTCGCCGCGGCTACTATGGTGCCGGCAAGGATGCCATCGTCATGACGGCTCCGCTGCCCCTCGTGCTTCCGGTCGACAATGCTTCGCCCGAGCCGACGGCGGCAGAGCAGCGCGTATGGCCGCTGCCTGCGCCTGGGCGCTCCGAGGGGGAGCGTGCCGAAATTGAGCGCCGCCGCCTAGTGCTCGCTATCGAGAGTTCCTGCGACGAGACGGCCGTGGCGATTATCGATGCGGATGGCAATATGCTGGCCAACCAGGTGTCGACACAGATTGATTTTCATGCCCGCTTTGGCGGCGTGGTGCCCGAGATCGCCTCGCGCAAACACGTTGAGGTGATTGTGAGTGTCGTGGATGCGGCGCTCGAGGATGCCGCAGCATCGCTTGGTCTTGAGGGTGGAGCCATTGCCCCCAGCGAGCTTGCCGCCGTGGGCGTGACACAGGGTCCGGGCCTGGTGGGCGCCCTCGTGGTGGGCGTTGCCTTTGCCAAAGGCTTTGCCTACGCTGCCGGCAAGCCGCTCGTATGCGTCAACCATCTGGAGGGGCACCTGTTTGCCAACCTGTTGGCGCAGCCCGACCTCAAGCCGCCGTTCATCTTCACGCTTGTCTCGGGCGGGCACACCATGCTCGTGCACGTGAAGGCGTGGGGCGACTACGAGGTGCTCGGTGAGACGCTCGACGACGCCGTGGGCGAGGCCTTCGACAAGGTGGCCAAGGCGCTGGGCCTGGGCTATCCCGGTGGCCCCATCATTTCCAAGCTGGCCGAGACAGGCAATCCCCGCGCGATTGATTTCCCCCGTGCGCTCAACAGCAGGGGAGACTATCGTTTCTCGCTTTCGGGCCTTAAAACGGCCGTGACGCTCTACATCGAGCAGGAGACCAAGGCCGGGCGCACGATTCACCTGCCCGATCTGGCAGCTTCGTTTGAGGCAGCTGTCTTTGACGTGCAGTACAAGAAGGCCAAAAACGCATTGCACGCTACCGGATGCAAGGAATACTGCATCGGCGGCGGCGTCTCGGCCAACCCGCATCTGCGCGAGATGATGATCAAGAAGCTTGGGCGTCAGGGGATTCGCGTAACGGTGCCGCCCTTGTCTGCCTGTACCGATAACGCAGCCATGATCGCGGAGGTCGCCCGCCGTAAATTCGACCGAGGTGAAATCTCGCCGTTCGACGTCGACGCCGATCCGAACATGACGCTGTAGCTGGTACGGCGCGGTCCCCGGACGGAGGGGCCGGATATAAGGTTTCCTGCTCTACAGTCCTGCGCAAGACGAAGGCCACATTAAGTGGCCTTCTTTGCGTGCGGAACTCGCGATAAAGTTCATATGCACCGCCCGGCTCCCGCGGCTCTCAGGGGCATCTCTCATGCAAAAACTGTCGTGGGGTAAAGTCCGAGGTCAGTGGCGTTTTATACCGAGAAATCCAAAAAAGTTGAAAATTCATTACAAATTTGCGTTGACTTTAGGTAACTAAAGTTTCATACTCCTTTTCAACCACTGGGGGATGTGAACACGCACGGATCGTTCGCATCATGATTGAAGAGGATTTCTTAGACATGTTCACGCATCAGCTAAACATTATCAGCGTAGTAATTATCTGATGCGGGTTAGCACATACAGCTAGCCCGTACGATAACGGGCGGCTGATGAAGATGAGGGCCGTCGAGCGCAACCGACGGCCCTCATTTTTTATGTCTAGGAAGTTCTTTTTAGAGGAGGAAATGTAATGAACGGAGTTTTGCTCATGGTTGTGGCCGCGGCGGTGCTCGCCTGCGGCTATCTGGGCTACGGCCGCTGGCTGGCCAACAAGTGGGGCGTTGACAAAGAGGCCCTCACGCCGGCCAAGCGCATGAAGGACGGCAACAGCTTCTCGCCCGTCTCCGCCTTCACCGCGTTTTCGCACCAGTTCAGCTCGATCTGCGGTGCTGGTCCTGTCACGGGTACGATCGTCGCCATGGCCTTTGGCTGGCTGCCCGTCGTGCTCTGGGTCCTCGTCGGCGGCATCTTCTTTGGCGCCGTCCACGACTTTGGTGCCCTGTACGCTTCGATGAAGAACAACGGCAAGTCGCTCGCTCAGCTCATCGAGAAGTACATCGGCAAGACCGGCCGTCGCCTGTTCCTGCTGTTCTGCTGGCTGTTCTGCATCATCGTCATCGCCGCTTTCACCGACATGGTCTGCAAGACGTTCATGTTCACCCCGGCCGTTGACGCTTCTGGTGCTGCTACCGGTGCCATCGACTTCACCAAGTCCTATGCCGCCGGCTGCGCTGGTACCATCTCCATCCTGTTCACCTTCGTCGCTATCGCCTTTGGTTGGGCCCAGAAGAAGTTCAACCTCACCGGCGCTGCCGAGTTCGTCACCGGCGTGGTCCTCATGGTTCTCATGTTCGCCGTCGGTATGCAGTTCCCGGTCTACCTGGATAAGTTCCAGTGGTTCGCCGTCGTCATGGTCTACCTGGTCTTCGCTGGCGCCATGCCCATCCAGATGCTCAAGACTCCGCGCGATTACCTCACTTCCATCATGATGATCGTCATGATCGTCTGCGCTGTCCTCGGCATCGTCGTCCTGGGCGTCAACGGTCAGGCCACTATCACCGCTCCGGTCTTTACCGGCTTCTCCACTGCCTCCGGCATGATGTTCCCGGTCCTGTTCGTCTCCGTCGCATGCGGTGCTCTCTCCGGTTTCCACAGCCTCGTTTCTTCCGGCACCTCTTCCAAGCAGGTCGAGAAGGAGCAGGACGCCGTCAAGGTCGGCTACGGCGCCATGATCGTCGAGTCCTTCGTCGGCATCCTTGCCATCATCGTCGCCGGCATCATGTTCTCCGACATGAACACCGCCGGTACCGGCGTCCTCAACGCCGGTGTCGCTTCCACCCCGTTCCAGATCTTCGCCGCTGGCATCTCCCGCGGTATGCAGGCCTTCGGTGTTGACGGCACGCTCGCTACCGTCTTTATGACCATGAACGTTTCCGCTCTGGCTCTGACCTCGCTCGACGCCGTCGCCCGCATCGCCCGCACCTCGTTCTCCGAGTTCTTTGCCCAGACCAACGATGCCCTGGCCATCGAGTCCAAGGCCGGCTACATGAAGGTCCTCGGCAACCCCTGGTTCGCCACGGTCGTCACCCTGCTTCCCGGTCTCGCCCTCGCTTTTGGTGGCTATGCCAACATCTGGCCGCTCTTTGGTGCTTCCAACCAGCTGCTCGGCGGCATGACCATGATCACCCTCGCCGTGTTCTGCAAGTGCACCGGCCGCAAGGGCTGGATGCTCTACGTGCCCGTCGCCTTCCTGCTCTGCTGCACCTTCACCTCGCTGGTCCAGAGCGCCATGGGCTGCATGGCCGCCGTCCAGGCCTACGGTTTCTTCGGTACCATCCCGGCTACCGCCACCACGGCCGCCGTCTCCGTCGCCGCCACCAAGGGCCTGCAGCTCGTCTTTGCCGTCCTGCTGATGGTCCTGGGCCTCATCGTTGCCGTCAACTGCCTCAAGGAGTTCTTCGGCAAGGAGGCCGGCTCCATGCCCGACGAGGAGCCCGAGTGGTCCGAGATGGGCAAGGCCGAGTACGGCCGCGCCGCTGCCGCCGAGGCTCCTGCCGACGCCGAGGCCGCCAAGGCTTAGTCGACCTGACGAGTTGAACGTCACATCTATATGACTCGGAAAGACCGGGTCCGCGACTTCGCGGGCTCGGTCCTTTTTTCATGCAAAAGCGGGTGACGCTCGAGTGTTCTCGCAGATGTTTTGCGTGGATAAGGGCGCGCGTTGTACCATGTAAACGTATATGTGTACATATGAAAGGGGCCCCGTGGCCAAGACGGTATATTCCGATAACCAAAATAATGTCGATGCCCTGGCTGAACGTCTGAGCAGCCAGACGTCGCTTTCTGCCGAGCGTGCCAAGCTGGTTGCCTACGACCTGCTCTGCCGCAAGGCGCTCAAGATTAAGTCGAGTGCGCTGGCGCAAATTTTCCGTTCCGTCGATAAGGAGTGCGACACCAAGGCGATGCGCGATGAGCTTATCGCGGCAAATATCGTGACCAAGATCGAGGGTAGCGGCATTAACGGGCGCCCGGCGTTCTATACCATCAATGCCGAGATTAACGATGCCCAGGAGCGGCCCGTCGAGGTTGCCGAAGAGGCCGTCGAGGACGTTGTCGAGGCGCCCGCTTCGGTGGAAACGGCTCCGCGCGAGCATGTCGATACCGACGAGCTGCTTGACGAGAGCGTCGTTCGCGCCTTTACGGCCAAGGCCGGCCGCGGCGGTTTTGGCGGGAGTGGCAAGCGCGATGCGCAGCGCCGCGCCCAGCAGGAGCGCTTCCGTCGCGCCGTTGCTCAAAAGGGTGAGACGGATGCTGAGGCTGTTGAGACCGAGGTTGCTGCCGAGTCGCAGAAGCCCGCGAGGGAGCAAAAGCCCGTGGAGGCCCAAGAGCCCAAGCGCCGTCGCGGTGCTCACTTTAAGGCTGCACAGCAGGATGCCGCGCGTGAGGTTGAAGAGTCTTCTGAGGTTGCAGACGATGTTGAGGAGTCTGCCAAGAGGGCTCCGGGTTCATGTCGTCCCGGCCGCGGTTTTGCGGGACGCGCGTATCCCGTAAGGCGTCAGGAGAAGAGCGAGCCGGCTTCGACCACTCAGGGCGAGAAGGACGAGAAGGCCGTTGAGCCGGCGGCTCGCGAGCAGAAGCCTGTTGAGCCGCAGCTTGAGGTTGATGCCGAGGCCAAGGGCCAGCAGCCTACTGATGAGCAGACGGAGCAAGGCGCGTCGAGCAAGCCTCGCCGCCGTCGCCATCGTGGGGGCCGCTGTTCCCATGCCGAGACTGCAGCCGAGAGGACCACGCCGCAGGACGAGGATCCGAAGGCCGAGGTTTCTTCGGGGCAGCCTAAGCGCCAGCCGGCGAAGGAGAGCAAGTCCGTTCGTCCGCAGAAGCAGGCGTCTATGCCGAAGCACGAGCGCAATTCCCAGGGCGATTCTAAGCGCAAGTCTCAGAAGAAGCCGGAGTCTGCCGCAGCAGATACTGCTGCCCAGCAGCCCAAGTCGTCCGTCCACGGCGAGGTCTCGGCGTTTGCCCTTGCCCGCGTTTTAGGCAGGCAGCTGCTCAAGGTTGTCCCTACGCCTACGGCGCTCTCTAAGATCAAGGAGCAGCAGACACAGATCGTAAAGGTCGAGGGCAAGGACGGCAAAAAGGCTCCGCAGCGCACTCAGCACAACGAGATGTCCAACCGCAAGATTGCCGAGGAAATCGCAATCATCCAGGCTTGGATCGAGCAGAACCGAGGTGCCGATACGCCGGTTGCCTCGCGCCGCCAGCGTGCCTACCAGATCTTTAACGACGAGAAGGCTTTTGACGGCAAGCACGGTGAGCGCTTGATCAGGCGTATGACCGAAAAGGGCATCAGCATGCAGGCGATCAAGGTCGCTCCCAACCGTCCGGTGCACTTTACGGGCTTCTTTACGCTGGGCGCCGACAAGCCGTTCATTATGGTCGAGAACCTGGATACCTATGACGAGATCGTCAAGCTCCTGCGCGGACGCAAACATGCCAAGCTCTTTGGTACCAAGGTGGGCGGCGTAATCTTTGGCGGCGGGTGCAAGGCGAGTGTCTCTCATGCACTGGATGATTATCTGGCTGAGATCGGCTACCGCTTTACCTATATCTACTACGTGGGCGACATCGATCGAGAGGGCGCGCGTATCGTCGAGCAGGCCCGCAACGCCAACGTCGTTGAGATTCGCCTGCATGCCGGAATGTATCGCGCCATGCTTGCCGAGCATAAGCGTCGCGTGAAGGCTGGCGGCGCGTGCGAGCCCGCAGCTGCCAACCAGGGTGTGCCGCAGAACCTGGCGGCAACGATTAAGGATTTGCCCATGGTTACGCGCGTGCAGTTCCGCAACGTGCTGCGTGAGGGCGGGCGCATTCCGCAGGAGATCCTGATGACCGCCGACTATCGGGATGGCGACTCGGGAAGCTTCGACCGCATGCTCAACAACTAGGGCGTTCGGCCCCGGGAGAGCGGGGACACCGGCTTAGGTTTCCTGCTCTACAGTCCTGCTCACGACGGAGGCCACATTAAGTGGCCTCCTGTTCGTGCGGAACTCGCGATAAACCTAAGCCGGTGTCCCCGCTCTCCCGGGGCCTGTGGTTACTTGGTTGTTGCATGCGGCTCGCTTTTCGGAACAGGGCTGATAATTCTAGATGCAAGGCGCTCTTGGTCGTTATGGGCCTGGGGCGTCTGTCTTATATAGGTAGATTCCTTGCGGGTTCGAATTCCTCCGCTTGCCCACAAGAAAGCGCTCCAGGTTCATAAGGGCCTGGAGCGCTGTGTTCTTAAGGGCTGGG
>PPYF01370880.1_pt1 | contig 12139 bp, 10 predicted proteins | sample 1559871 | NCBI WGS metagenome assembly PPYF01 (sample SAMN08240021, study PRJNA423297) | Human gut metagenome, whole genome shotgun sequencing project. | reverse complement strand
ATTAGAAAAAATAAACGTATCCGTATATTTCGTCATAGTAGTTATTAAGAGACGTATGGCTAGGCGGCTTGTCACACCTTATCCACTAGCTTCATCGGTACACTTATATACTAACAAAGCTTAGGTCATTAAACTATAAACTACTAGGTTAATTTGGGCGATTTCGCTACAATTACTAAAATAGAGATTCGTATTCTAACTATTATTTGAAGCCATTAATTCTGCTTGCTCTATTACAGTTTCTACTGCTTGCTTTTGAAAATCAGGTGGATAGCCGTATTTTCTAAGTAATCTTCGTACTTCTCTTCGCATCTTAGCTTGGACACTTTCTCGTTTTTCCCAATCTATTCCAGCTTCTCTCTGCACGACTTTTACTAGTTCTTTAGCAATAAGTTGTAGTGTTTCTTCACCTAACATTTCCACTGCTTTCTTATGGTCAGCTAGAGCATCATAAAAAGCTACTTCTTCTTGAGTTAATCCAAGGTCTTCACCTTTATTTTGTTGTTCTCTAATTTTCTTAGCAATTTCTATAAGTTGACGAATAACCAGTTCACTTGTTATACCACGATTATTGTAATCATCAATGGATTTCTTTAACATTTCAGTAAACTGTTTGGATGCAGTTTGATTAACTTTCAACATTGCTTTTACTTTACCTTTTAAAACATTTTCCAGTACAACAATTGCTAAATCTTTTTCAGGCTCTTTCTTCATAGCATCCAAGAATTCATCTGAAATTAATTCAATGCTTTCCTTATTTATTCCAAATTGTTCATAAATATCAACGTCTTTTTCAGAAATAACAGATTGATCTATAAATTGCTTAAGTCTATAGTCAACTTCTTTAGGATCTTTACCATTTCCCCCACCTGTAATTGGTTTTCTCTTTAACTTAACTATTAAGGCTTTTACAGACTTGAAAAATGCAATCTCTTCTCCATATACTTGAGCTTCTTCCTGAGTAGCAGTTATAGCATATACTTTTTGCAATTCAGTAACTACATCTATAAATTTTCTCCAACTATCATCTTTTTGTTTAAGAATTTCATTAGCTACACGATTAGTAACGCTAATTCGTACACTACTTTTTTCTGACTTAAAGTCTGAGTAATCTATACCATACAAGAAATCATTCGTAATAATATCGTATTTTTCCTTTAAAACTGCTATAGCTTTTTTCATGTTGATGCCAACTTGACTCTGATCTTTCTTTGAATATATATTCAAGGCTGATTTTAAGCTTTCAGCAATTCCAATATAGTCTACAATTAAACCACTGTCTTTATCTTTAAATACTCGATTTACACGTGCGATTGCTTGGATTAAATTATGGCCTTTCATCGGCTTATCAATATACATTGTATTCATAGATGGAACATCAAATCCAGTCAACCACATATCAACAACGATCACTATCTGAAGTTCATCATTGTTATCTTTCATCCTTTTTTGCAAGATTCTACGATCAGCTTTGCTTGTCTGATGTTTAGCTAATTCTGGTCCATCAGCTGCTGAAGATGTCATTACAATCTTAATTTTGCCCTTTTCTAAATCATCACTTGCCCAATTTGGACGCAATTTAATAATCTCATTATATAAATTAACAGCATTTCTTCTAGACATTTCAACAATCATTGATTTACCAAATGTCTCTTTTTGTCTTTTTTCAAAATGATTAACAAAATGCTTAGCAATGCTTTGTAATCTTGATTTTGCTCCAGCTAATGTTTCTAATCTTGAAAATTCACGATTTCGGCGTTTATTTTCTTCCAAATTAGGATCATCATCTAAATTAGCTTCCTTAATTAACTTTTGATACTCTTTTTCTGTTCCCTCTTTTAATTTTAGTGGGAAAACATTACTTTCGTAGTAAATTCTAACAGTAGCATCGTCATCTACAGCTTGAGTAATATCATAAATATCAATATAGTTACCAAAGACGTTGATTGTTGACTTATCTTCCGTTGAAATCGGTGTTCCTGTAAAGCCAATGAAAGAAGCATTAGGTAAAGCATCGCGTAAATACTTAGCATAACCATATCTAATACCATTTTTAGTTTGTTTAGCTGTTAATCCATATTGAGTACGGTGTGCTTCGTCAGCAATAACAATAATGTCACTTCTTTCAGATAGCACTGGCATTTCTTTTTCACCTTTTTCAAACTCTGGATAGAATTTATGAATCGTAGAAAATACAATTCCACCTGAATTTTTATCCATTGCAATTCTCAAATCATCTCTAGTTTCAACGTGCTCTGGTGTCTGTCGTAGAAACTCATGTGCTGCTGAAAAAGTATCAAACAACTGATCATCTAGATCATTGCGATCATTAATTACCAACATAGTTGGATTATTCAATTTACGAGCAGCTATACTTGCAAAAAATACCATTGATAAACTCTTACCAGAACCAGTAGTATGCCATACTACCCCTATACGCTTATCTTCTGAACTTTTAATTGCTCTTTTAGCAGCTTTTATTGCCTTATTCACCATGTAATATTGATGATAAGCACCTAGTATTTTAACCGTAGAATCTCCATTAGTTTCAAAAATAATGAAGTTTTCGATCAAATTCAATAAAACACTTGGTTCGAGCATATATTTGATTAATGTAACTAATTCTAATTCTGCAGTATCTGTTACATTTTTAGGTGCTCTCCACCTCATAAAACGATCAAATCCAGCTGTTATTGAACCAGCTCTAGCATTTATACCGTCAGAAATGATCAGAATCTCATTATATTTCATATAATCTGAAATTTCTTCTTTGTATGTTTCAAATTGATTATATGCATCACGAATACTTACATTAGGGTTTGAAATATCCTTAAACTCAAAAGTAATAAGTGGTAATCCATTAATAAATAGAGTTACATCTGGTCTACGCTCATGTCGCCCCTCAAATGTAAACTGATTAGTAGCAATAAATTCATTATTATTTACGTTATTAAAATCAATTGCATACAAAGTCACTGTACGACTTTCCCCGTTTACACTTGTTTTGATTCTTATTCCTTCAACCAATAACTTATGAAGATAATGATTATTAATCATCATATTAGGGTTATCAGCTAATCTAATAAAATTACGTACTGCTTCTTTGTATATTTCATCCTCATATCCTGGATTAAGTCTACGCAAAGCTTTATCTAAGTTAGTTAATAAAATAGCAACTGTATGATCTTTATTCCTAGCTGCATCTATTTGCTTATTAGGCGATGTATAACTTTCACTTTTAAATATTGAATACCCTAATTTTTCTAGTTCATCTAATGCTAAATCTTCTACTGCTTCTTCTGTTAGATAACCTTTTGGCATATGAGTCTCACTCCTTTTTTTGTGAAAACAGTATCTTATATTAAAATTATATCTCAAAAAAATTACTTTTTTAAATCACCTTATTTTTTAGATTTTATAATACAAATACCATCTCCTAAATGATAACTAATCACTTCATCTCCTCTATTTTTTATTGTTTCTAAATAGTCATATGAAAATTTTGAAATAATATGGTGAACTTGTGGAAAGCCAGAAACTTCGAAAATTTTAAACCCAAATATACCTAGTACCGGATTTAAATATGTTGCACTACTGCCTACATACATTAAGCCTATCAACAAAAATAAAGCTATATTCATAATAACAGATTTTATATCACTCAAGTCAAATGATACAAGAGGAGTTATATAAGTTACTATGTAATTCATTAAACCATCGCTTTCAGGAGTTGCCTCCATTTCTTTCGGTATTTTTTTTATCTCAGATCCACTACTTTTAAATAATTGGATTAACTCAACGATAGAAATAATAATAAATACTACCAGAACAAAATAAAATAATTTTTTAGTAGATATTTCTAAATCTTTTTTATTTAGTTTCAATAGTTCGACATAATTAATGTTACTTAGTAATAGCCATATATATAGTGGTAGATACGATGTAATAAACAAAAACCATTTTGAAATATAGTCATTTTTCATTTTTTACATCCTCGTTTCATCTACATTCTCTGTTTCTGAAATAACAGCTTGATAGAATGCATCCGATATTGCATCTAATAATTGAACTTCCTTCCCATCTGGTACAGATAATTTTCCATTTCTATAGTTTACATCTTTCACTTTTTCATGAAATTTGTGATTATTATTATCAATAATATCCTTTATTTTATCAATATTATCGATTGTCTTATTAAATCTATCAGTATCACTGACAATTTTTATAAGTCTCGTTGCCATTCTTTTACCAAGTTCTACCTTTTTACTTAACTTATCACATGTTTCAATATCAAAAATTTCTTTTATCCTATCATTTTCTCTTAAAATTTGGGTCGCTTGATTAGAAAATAAAATATTCATTTTAAATAATGATTCAAATTTCGATTCAGCTTGATTTATTAATATATATTTGTCATCTATGACAAATAATTCTATCTTCTTATTGAAACCAATAATATCATTTCTTTGATTTAATTTAATCTTTGAATCAGAAAAATTTCCAATTAAAAATTTTTTCTTAAGTGCAAAAGTATTTGTGAAACTTCCAATTATTTTATAATTATGCTTATTCGTTTTCAAGGTCATTGCATATAATCGAAATTTATCTTCTTTAAGACCTTTAGTACTAGATAAACTATTGTTAAACTCTTTCAATTTCTCATTAATATTTGGATAATCGTCAACTTTTACTAATTCATGAGTATTCTTTTTATTAGTGACTGCATCGTAATATACTACTTCTCTTTTTTTAAATCTTGATTCGTTTAATTTTTCTATCAAAGCGTCTAATAGTAATTTTTTACTATCATCACCGCTGTCTTGTTTATATATTTCGCTTACCTTCTTATCCAATTTAATTAAAAAGATTTCTGTTCTTTTAATAAATTCTTCTGTTTCATATACAGCATTTATGTCGTTTATGTATTCATCTAACCTAAAATCTTTCATACAAATTCATCTCCTTAAATTTGATAAATTAAATACTAATTTAGAAAAGATATCAACCGAATTTTTTCTAAATTGGTTAAGTAATACTCATAACGATAAGAAAAAATCTCTTGATAGTATCGCAAATTACAAAAATGGATTGGCAATGCAAAAATTTAGACCAGTTAATATTAAAGAATCTTTACCTGTAGTAAAAATCAGAGAATTAAATCAAGGGCATACAGATTCTAATTCAGATTTATGTAGAAAAGATATAGATGAATCTGTGCAAATCAATACTGGTGACATTATTTTTTCTTGGTCAGGTACTCTATTATTGGATTTATGGGCAGGAAATGAAGCTGGACTTAATCAGCATCTATTTAAAGTTACTTCTAACGATTACCCTAGTTGGTTTATTTATGAGTGGACTAAATATTATTTACAAGAATTTCAATTGATTGCAAAATCTAAAGCAACTACTATGGGTCATATAAAGCGTAGTAATCTAAAAGAATCATTTGCCATAATTCCTGATGATGATGAGTTGACCAAATTGAACAACTTATTAGGCCCAATATTTGATAATAAAATTAAGATTCGCAAACAAAATTTGATATTAAGACAAATAAAAAAACAATTACTAGCTAAGCTACTAAATTAGTATTTATTTTATTATTTAAATTGATTTTTCTTTCAAATACACTTATTTTATCTATTATATCTTTTTGTTTTTCTATACTTGGTACGTCTATTTGGATTTCATTTAATATTTTCTGTGTTAAACTTGGTACTGCACTACCTACATTTAATTTTTCAAAGTCTATTCTTTTCAAAAAGTAGAACAAGTATTTAGGGAGAACAATATTTTTATTAATTATAGTCCAGAAAATAGTATCAACAGTCCAAAATTTTCCAACAACATAATAAATATTATTCAATGATCCTTTTCTTGGTATTAATACACTCTCCCCATCATATAAGTAATTATCTACGTACCGCATTATTCCTCCAGTCCCATATACTGGAACTCTACCTGCATTTAATTTTTTATGATCTTTCCCATACTTTATGTCTACAATTTCTCCTAACTTATATCTCGTCACCCTACATACCTCCTATGTGCTATTTTTACATTTGTTTGTTTCACCATTGCATAATGCAAGGTTGTATCTATTCTTTCATGTCCTAATAATTTCTGTAATTGCTCAATTGGCATTCCCTTATCAATTGCATTAGTAGCTAATGTTCTTCTAAACTTATGTGGATGCGCCTTAGTGATACCTATCTCTCTACCTAATTGTCTAATTCTATTTTCAATTCCACCTATTGACATTCTTTTTTGAGGTTTTTTTAAAGACACAAACAGTGCGTTATTATCATCACTTCTACTTAATAAATAGTTTTTCAGGTGCAATTTACTTCTAGCATCAAAATATACTATTCGTTCCTTATTTCCTTTACCCAATACTACACATTCTCGTTCTTCAAAATCTATATCATCTCTATTTAATCGTACTAACTCCCCTACACGCATACCTGTGGAAGCTAGTAAATCAATTAGTGCTAAGTCTCTAATTTCTGTACAATTATCTCTAAGTTTTTCCAACTCTTCATCTGAGTATGTTTCTTTAATATTATTTGGTGTTTTTACTTTGTGTATACGTCTCACAGGACTTTTAATAATAATATCTTCATCTTCGAGCCACGAGAAGAAACTTGAAAATATTCGCCTAATATTATCAATTGTTACCTTACTTGAATTTCTTTTTTTCTGATAATCAGTTAGATATTTACGCAGGTCTTCTGTCGTAACTTGTTGAATATTTTTTTGAATCTCATTCATAAATGTATCAAGTGTCATTCTATAATACTTCTCTGTCCTATCAGAACAGCCCTCTACACGCTTCGCAGCTAGAAAATCTTGTAAATATTCCTCATTACTTTTTTGTCTGGTTTGCTTACTATTACTTGATAGCTTTTCTTTCAATACTTCCTTTAATTTAATTAATTGTTCATTTGTTAAATCCTTTAGCATCGCTTGTATAATTTCCTTAATTACTGTAGTCATACAATTGCACCTCGTTTTTAGTGAAATTATACATTACAAGTAGATTCTTTCAACAAATACTAATTTAGCAAGTTAAAAATATTTTTCTAAAAGAACATTTTTTATTGAATTCAAAGTATTATTCTCGTTTGAGTTATGTTCTATTTGTAAAACTATAGTATTTAGCTTTTCAATTAATTTAGCTGGAATATCTGATGATATTGGTATAGGCATTTTTCGTAAATTGGTTAAGGAAATAAACTGTTGTGTACTCCCAGAAAGATGTTTTCTTATATATGTTTGTCCATAATAACTTAATAAATAAAGATATAAAAATGGTGATAATAACTTTTTATCTGAAGATTTTATTAGTCCCACATTTTTTATTGCATATTTTACTGGATTTTCAGTAACTAAATGTACTATTCCTACGGTACCGATCATGCTAATCAAAATATCGTGATATTCAACTAAACTTCTTTTATTAATTTCAGTGAAGTCAGCTTCACTAATATTTTTTGTTTGTGAAAAGTCCACAGATGTTCCTTTAATAGCTTTAGATGTTACTAATGGATATCCATTTAAAGTACTAGCTGGTGAAGAATGTGTTCCATCTTTTACTTCCACAATCTTATTAAGAGACTGATAGTTTTCAAAGTTAATATTTGATATTAGTTCTAAACCTAGTTCAAGTAAATTAGTATTTATTTTATTATTTAAATCAATTTTTTGTTGAATTGAATGTATCTTCTGTGAAATTTGTTTTTGTTGTTTTAAAGATAATTCTGGTATCATTAATTCTTCAAAATCTCTTTGGTATAAATGCGGTATCACACTACCTGAAGTTCTAGAATAGATGAACTCTTTAAATTTAAAAGATTGTAAATAATAGAATAAATATAATGTATCCCATTTTTTTAGATTTATATTACGTAATATAAATAACCCTGAAGCAACTGTACTAGGTTTATCTAACTTGTTAACCATAGCCACCTTTCCTATTGTTCCATCCTTAGTTATTAAAATATCTCCTTCTTTTAGCTTTATCTCTTCAGATTCGTCATATCTTTCCTTAGATATATAACCACAATTTGACCAATCAATTTTATTATCAACTATATTTGATCCATTAATTATCCTATAACTTCCCTCCTGTAAATATTCCTTCTTTTTCAAACCTTTCCATCCTATTCTTCCTTTTATATACAGTGATTCCGAAATTTTACTATATCTCATACCCTAACTCCTTTAATACTTCTTTGATTTCAGCTTGTAATTTATTACTTTCTTCAAATTGTTCTTTTAATTCATTAGTTAATCTTTCCATTTTTACTTCATATGGTTCACCATCATCTTCTTTTTCAGCTAAACCTACATAACGACCTGGAGTTAGGACATAGTCATTTTTAGCAATGTCTTCAATCTTAGCTACCTTACAAAAACCAGCTATATCCTTATATTCTTTATCATTTGTACCACGATAAGCATGATAAGTATCAGCAATTTTCTTTATATCTTCGTCAGAGAATCCACGGTGAGTTCTGTCTAACATTTCCCCTAATTCACGAGCATCAATAAATAAGGTTTCACCATTTCTTTTTCTTTCATCATCTGAAGATTTATCCATATCAATAAACCATAGAGAAGCTGGAATACCAGTTGTATAGAACATTTTGTCAGGAATTGCAACAATAGCATCAATCTTATCATCCTCAATAATTGCTTTACGAATTGCATATTCTTCCTTAGTAGATGTAGACAATGCACCATTAGCAAGGACAAATCCTGCTTTTCCATCTGGAGTTAACTTACTAATAATATGTTGAATCCAAGCATAATTAGCATTTCCTACAGGTGGAACACCATATTTCCAACGAGCATCTTCTCTTAACTTTTCACCACTCCAGTCTTTAATGTTGAATGGTGGATTAGCTAAAATAAAATCAAATCTTTCACCTTTATGTAAGTCATTAGTAAAAGTATCACCTTGATATTGTCCAAGATTGTTGTCTATTCTACGAATTGCTAAGTTCATCTTAGCTAATTTCCAAGTAGTAGGATTGGATTCTTCCCCATAAATTGATAAATCTCCAATCCTTCCTTGATGTTCTTGAACAAATTTTCCTGATTGAACAAACATTCCACCAGAACCACAACATGGATCGTAAATTCTTCCTCTGTATGGTTCGATCATTTCTACTAAAGTTTTAACAATAGATTGTGGAGTATAGAATTCACCGCCAGTTTTCCCAGAACCGAATTTATTCAAGAAATACTCATAAACTCGACCTAGTAAATCTAACTTTCCATCACCTTTTAAACTAATATTTGAAACTAAATCAACTACACCACCTAATCTAGTTTTATCTATATCTGGAGAAGCATAATTTTTATTCAATACCCCACGGAGTGAATTGTTATTTTTTTCAATAGCATCCATCGCATTATCAATAATTTCACCGACTTGTGGTGTTTTAGCTGCTTTTTGAATTACACTCCAACGAGCTTCTTTAGGTACCCAGAAAATATTTTCAGCTAAATATGCATCTGGTTCTTCAACTTCTTCTGGATAATCAGAGTTTAAAATCTCATCTCTTTTTTCTTCAAATGAATCTGATACATATTTCAAGAAGATTAATCCTAATACAACATTACGATATTCTGATTCATCCATACTTCCACGTAATTTATCAGCAGCCTGCCACAAATCACGTTCAATATTTAATTCTTTTGTTTTTTCTACCATTGTCTTACTCCTTTATATGACTATCATAATTATTTTATCAGTAACTTTTTCCTTGTAAAACCTAAATTCGCGATTTCGACACAGGACCAATTTTCTAATTTATGCAAAATTATCTTTGATATCGCTTTATTTGCATAAATTTTATAATTTCTCCTGTGTCTAATATTCAAAAATTGACTTTTACTTAATTAATTTTTCTATTTCCTTTAATTTATCGTCAGTTACTAGTTCCCTCATTATTTTATTTAGTTTCTCATCAACATTGCCTATCTTATTATCAATCTTTGTCAAATTTTCAAATTCTTTTTGTTGATTTAGCTTTTCTTGAAATTGATATTGATTAATATAGCGAGCCATTATTAAATTAAAATCATTTTTTTGTATTTCTTCAAAAGATATTTTACGAGAGAAATTCTTTATTTCTTTTTGATTGTTAAATACATCTACAATCTTTCCAATATTATCATCTGTTAAAACGTTATTTGATTTTACTTTCTGATATTCCTTACTTGCATTAATGAAGAATACATCTCTGTCTTTAGATGACTTTTTAAGTACTAATAAACAGGTTGCTACGCTTGTTCCATAATAAAGTTTTTCTGGTAATAGGATAACTGCTTTTATCATTCCATCTTCTAAAAGTTTTCGTCTAACCTTATATTCTTTAGCAGCTCTAAATAAAATTCCTTGAGCTGATAGTGCTATCATCGTACCATCAGCTGATAATTTATCTAAACCTTCTAGAATAAATGGCCATTCATTTTTATTAGGGAGTTTTCCATAATTTTTATAGCGATTATCTTGTTCTAAGTCTTTACTTGGTCTCCAACTCATCGCTAATGGCATATCAGCTACTACGACATCAGCCTTGCCAAAATTCCAATTACTATTTAATGAATCCCCTAATTTCAATTCAATGTTCTTACTATTTATATCTTGTAAGATAGCATTCATTTTAGCAATTTCTAACACAAATTTATTAATATCTTGTCCATAATATTTATTCTTTTCGAAATTTTCACTATCTACATTTAATAATAAATTTGCTGTTCCTACAGCTGGATCATATACTGTAATATTTTCTTTAAAAGAACCAACTAGTTTTACCATTAATTTATTGATACTTAATGGTGTAATACTAAATTCAGATCTTGATCCAGAACTTCTTGCAATCCAGTCTAATAGTTCTTCAAAACTCGGTTCCTTTTTCAGATACATCATAGCGAATATCAAATCAGCTACACGTCCTGCCATATTGCTTCCTTTAATATCTTTAAACATATTTTTTAAAACAGGATTTTTCTTTTCTATTTTATAAAGTGATTTTATAAGATCTTCATACTTAAATTTTCTATCCTTATATAATAGATAATGATGATAGTATGTATCTTTAGGATCAATCACTAATTGTGTATTTCCAACTGTACCATCGCTCATTTCATATTGTTTTTGAGTTTCTAAAATATCTTCCGTAGAATCAAAAGCTCTTAATGCCTTTTTAGAAATTTCTAGATAGAAAGCTATTTTAATCATATATTCTTCGTTACTTATTTCAAAATTATTAACTGATAATCTCTTTTCCAATTCTTTATCCATTTTCAACTACACTCCTATTATTAAGATCTTTTTCCCCTAACATTTGTAAATACAAATTCTTTTCTAATTCTGCTTTCTCAGTTATTAAAGTATATTTTCTTAAAGTCTCTTTATACGCTTCACCTATTTTTCTTTGTTCATCAATAGTTGGTAAATTAACCTCTAAATTTTCAAGATTTACTTTAGTCAGCTTTTTAATGACTGATCCACCCATAATACTTGCTTCTTGATATTTGATATATTCCGATTCATTTAATAAGTAGCATAAATACCATGGATCTAATATTTCTTTATTATTAATACTTAACTTCATAAAAATTTGATTAAGCAATTTACCAGAATTTTTAGTATGTACAATACTAGTCATATTTCCTACTGTATTGGTTACAATGTCTCCTCTTGCTACAATATTTTTTCTATAACTCACTTCATGCTTATAATCCTCTCCATGACCTAAGTCATAATTCACATCTTCAAGTGTATATAGTTCATACTCATTATCTTTTAAGCGAACGGTATTCACTCCACTTTCAATTTTTATCAGTTCTTTTAATTTCATATTCTTCACTCCTTTTAGTAATTTTTTTTAATTACATATCAACTTACAAATTTATAATATCACCGTGCGATATTATTTACAACACTTTTTTTGTAATTTTTTTTAATTACTATAAAAACAGGTGATTATCAAAAATAAAAAAGACACCAGATTTCTCTAGTGTCTTCATCAATTATTCAATTCTAATATTTTCTAACCTAAAAATTCAAAAACATCTTTGCGGTCATATAACTTAAATACTTTTTCAAATAAGAATTGAC
>PPYF01671583.1_pt1 | contig 12141 bp, 10 predicted proteins | sample 1559871 | NCBI WGS metagenome assembly PPYF01 (sample SAMN08240021, study PRJNA423297) | Human gut metagenome, whole genome shotgun sequencing project. | reverse complement strand
GGATTATGCCGGTGCGCGCGAATGGTACGAAAAAAACGGCAGCGCCGAGGACATCGCGCGCTGCGACTATGAGCTGAACCGTGAAGCATATGAAGCGGCAGCGGCGCAGCTCGCAGCCGGGGAATACGACGCGGCGCGGCTTGCATTCGAAGCGCTCGGGGATTTTGAGGACGCGGCGGACAGAGCGCTGGAATGCAGCCTTTTCAAGGCGCGCGCCCTGACGGACGCGGGCAGCTATACCGACGCGCTCGACGTGCTCGCCGCGCTCCCGGAGGATCACACCGGCGCACAGGAGCTCACCGAGGAAGCGCGGGAGGGGCTGTATCAGCAGGCTCTCGCGGCGACATACGAATGCCGCATGGACGAAGCTGTCATGCTCTGGAACAGCCTCGGCAGCTATAAGGACAGCGACGCTCTCCTCAAGCGCTGCATGAGCCGTATAGTCAGCATGGCGGCCGGTACGGAAGAGCGCGTAAACTACTCACCCTACGCCGGTAGAGACGTCGGCGACGGTATACTTTACTGGCACCGGCTTGGGCTCATATATGTGCCCAAGGAGTGCAATGCCGATACGCGCTGCATGATCTTCTATCCGGGCGGATACGACAGCGCGCTTGCAAATTCCTACTATCAGGACTACATTTACGCCGGCACATCCCCTAACGCGATAATCCTCTATATGTACACAAACGGCTTTTACGACATTGAAAGTCACATTGAGGACGCCTACCGCGCACTTGAGGAAGCAGCGCTGGAGAACAACGTCTTCCTGCATGACATGGTCGTCTGCGGAGCGAGCAACGGTGCCTATACCGCCGTCAACACCGCGGCCTATCTCTATGAAAACTACGGCATCGCCGTGCGATATGTGCTCACCTTTGACGCCGGGGCGCACTGGGCGCACACCGATAAGGTGCTCACCCCCGAGCAATGCGACTTTGCCGCCGAAGCCGGAACGGAGTTCCTGCTGTTCGAGGGTGCTGGCATCGGCATGAACAAGAGCGCGATACACACGATGGTTCGCCACGGCTGTGACGTCACGATCGTGCTGTGCCGGAACTCCGGGCACTACGGCATCATCTATGACGCGATATATAAGGGTATGCTCGACTGGGTACTCGGAAACGGCGAGCAGCCGACCGATGCGAACTATACCTACATCCCGCTCGACATCACCTCGACATATCCGGAGTGAACGAAAAATGCCCGCGGAGCCATGGCTCCGCGGGTGCTGTCTGTCTTATATGTCTGCGATTTCAATTAGTCCCTATTCTCTGCGCGATGTAGTCCTCGACCTCGGTAAGCTCAATGCCCAGCGCTATCGAAAGCTCACCGTGGAGGATGTCCTTCGCGCGCTTCATCGTGGACTCGGCGCGGCTGCTCTTGGTCTTGCGCTCGGCCAGTCTCCCGTGCAGGCCCTTGACGATGGCGACCAGCGCCTCGCAGCTGTGCTGCTTGAAAAGCTCCTTATAAAAGGCGTCGACATGGTTGAAGCGGCTGTCATTGCATACGGCGGGTGCTATGCCCGGTATCGCGTCAATGAGCGCCTCAGCCTCCTCGCGGCTGATGACAGGGCGCATGAACGCCCCGGAATCCACCGGCGAATAGTACACGCCGGTGCCGATAAGCGGCGCGAGATAATAATAAAGCTTGTCCTTTGACGCTCCGCTCATCTCCAGCGGGGCAATTTTGATAACCGTGCAGACTCCATTCTCTCCGTAAACTATTTTTTCTCCGACCGAATACATCGTAAATCTACCCCTATCATATATTACATACCTATAATACAACATTTCCGAAATTTTTTCCAATAAAATTTTCAGAAAATTTCACATTTTTCTATTCCCGGTCAATGAACAGTGTCCGCTTTTTGACGATTGTGTTTACCGCAAAAGCCTGATATAATGAGCTGTCGACAAATACTGACAGCTCATTATACCGGAGGTTCGTCATGGATATTGGTTACAGCTTTGGTCAGATGATATGGATAGTTCTTGTATATTCGTTTCTCGGCTGGTGCTGCGAGGTCGCCTTTGCGGCGGTGCGCCGCGGCATCTTTGTCAACCGCGGCTTTCTCAACGGCCCCGTCTGCCCGATCTACGGCTTCGGTGTGCTGATAGTGCTGCTGGTGCTCGAGCCCGTCAAGGATAATCTCGCGCTGCTGTTTTTCGGCAGCATGGTGCTCACCTCGGCGCTGGAGTTCTTCATCGGCTTCATCATGGAGCAGTTCTTCCATGACAAGTGGTGGGACTATTCCGAGAACCCCTTCAACATCAAGGGCTATATCTGCCTTGAGTTCTCGCTCGTCTGGGGCGCGGCCTGCGTGCTCGTCGTCGATGTTATTCATCCGATGATCTTTAAGCTCATCTGCGCCATCCCCGAAAAGCTCAGCCTCTGGCTCATGGTCTTCTTCACCGCAGTGCTCATTTCCGACGCAGTCATCACGCTCTGGAACATGCTCAAGCTGCCGAAGCGTCTGCGCGCTATCGACGAGCTTGAAAAGGCCATGACCGCCGTGTCCGACGCTATCGGCGAAAAGGTCTATGAGAGCGTGGAGCACAGCAAGGAGCGCAGCGAAGCCTTCGATGAGAAGCACCCCGAGCTTGCCGAGCGCCGCAAGGAAGCCTTTGAGGACGTGCTTGAAAAGCGCAGTGAGATAAACCGCGAGGTCAAGGCGCGCGAGGATGAGAGCCTTGAGGCTCTGCGTGCGAGAAAGGCTGAGCTTGAAGCGAAGCTCGAAGCGCTCAGAAAGCCCAACATCATCTCCGAGCGTATCGCCATGGCCTACCCGAAGCTCTCCGAGGGCCGCCATTACGGCCGTCAGATAGCCAGGATCAGAGAGCGCCGCGCCCAGCGCAAAAACGGAGGCAAGCAGTGAGGCTCTATCTTCACGGACATGAATATAAATACGCCGTCGAGCAGATGCTGCTGACGATGTTTCCCGCTGAGCGCCCCGAATATCCCGACGGCAAGCCCGAGGGCGAGCGGCTGGAAATAAGCCTCAGCCATACCGCGCAGCGGACTACCGCCTGCTGTACCCTGCGCATAAACGGCGGCATATACAAAGGCCGCGCCCAGTGTGCAAACACCGCGATGACGGACGCTCTGCATACCGACCGCGTGTGCCAGCGGCTCATAAAGGACGCAATATACCGCGCGGCGCTCCGCTCCGGCTGTCCGCGTCCCGCATGGGGCGCGCTCACCGGCGTGCGCCCCGGCAAGGTGCTAAGCAGCCTGATAGCCGAGGAGCACAACGAGGATAAAGCCCTGCGCCGCTTCATCAGGGAATATGACGTCAGTCCTGCCCGCGCGCAGCTGTGCATGACGACCACGCGCGAGACTCTGCGCGCCGCCGCTTCCCTCTCGCCGAAGGACATTTGCCTCTATGTGGGCATTCCTTTCTGCCCCACACGCTGTGCTTATTGCAGCTTTGTGAGCCAGTCCGTTGAGAAGAGCATGAAGCTCATCCCGCCTTTTCTGGAGGCTCTCGAAAAGGAGATCGCCGCGACTGCCGCGCAGGTCAACGCCTTGGGGCTGCGCGTCGTGTCCGTCTACATGGGCGGCGGCACACCGACGACGCTCTCCGCAGAGCAGCTTGACCGGCTGTGTTCGGTGCTTGAGGATGAATTTGACCTCAGCGCTGTGCGTGAATACACTGTCGAGGCAGGCCGGCCGGATACCATCAGCGCCGCCAAGCTGCGTGTGCTGAGAGCGCACGGAGTCGACAGAGTCAGCGTAAACCCGCAGACGATGAGCGACCGTGTGCTTGAGCTCATCGGCCGCCGCCACACCGCGGCGGATATCGAGCATGCACTTCAGCTCGTGCGCGAGACCGGCGGCTTTGACGTGAACATGGATCTCATCGCCGGACTCCCCGGAGACAGCACCGAGGGCTTCCGGGATACTGTTGAAAAGGTGCTCGCCCTGGGTGCGGAAAATATAACCGTCCATACCCTGTCGCTGAAAAAGGGCTCGCGCATCACTCTTGAGGAGGTCCCCATCCCGGGTGCCGATGAGGTCGCGGCTATGCTCGACTTTGCCGGGGAGCGTCTCAGTGCTGCCGGTTACGCGCCCTACTATCTCTACCGGCAGAAATTCATGTCCGGCGGCTTTGAAAACGTCGGCTGGGCCAAGGATGGCCGGGTGAACCTGTATAATATCTGCATCATGGAGGAGCTGTGCAGTATAATAGCAATGGGCGGGGGCGGCTCGACGAAGCTCATCCGTCCCGACGACGGGCGCAATATCCGCATCATGGCTCCGAAATACCCGCTTGAATACATAAACAGTATCGGCAGTACCTGTGCCGAAAAAGCAAAGATACTCGATTTTTACAACGATTTCTATAACAAATAAGGAGGAAAAGTTATGGCGTTCCAGCTTGAAGATATCAACTTCAAAACCGTCGCCGATCCGAAAGGCTTCATTGAGGAGGGCGATCAGGCCTATAAGGACAGAGTCGCCAAGGCCGCGGATAAGATAATCAGCAACCGCGATAAGAGTCCCATTGTTCTGCTCTCCGGGCCGTCCGGTTCAAGCAAGACCACGACCTCGATGAAGATCGCCGAGGAACTCAACCGCCGCGGCATCGGCACGCACTACATCGGCATGGACGATTATTTCAAGACCATCGACGATAACAGCCCCCGCACACCCGAGGGCGATCTGGATCTCGAGTCCCCGCTCTGCCTTGACATGGAGCTTATGAACCGGCACTTTGACATGCTCTCCAAGGGTGAGCGCATCTACGTGCCGAAGTACGAATTTGCCCGGCGCATGAGGAGCCTCACCCCCTCCAAGTCCATCCAGCTCAAGAAGGACGAGGTTGTCATCGTCGAGGGCATCCATGCTCTGAACGACATGATAACGAACGCGCACCCCGAAGCTTTCAAGCTCTATATCTCTGCGCGCAGCGATGTGCTCTTCGGCGACCGCGTAGTCTTCAAGCGCACATGGTTCCGTCTTGTGCGGCGCATGGTCAGAGACTATAACTTCCGCGGCTCCTCCGCTGCCGAGACGATGAGCATGTGGGCAAACGTCCGCCGCGGCGAGAAGCTGTACATCTCCCCGTACAAGAACAAGGCCGACTATCAGTTCGACACCGCGCTTCCCTACGAGCTGCCCGTGTTCAACGAGACGGCAACTCAGCTGTTCCAGTCCGTGCCCGAGGGCATCGAGCGCTTTGACGAGCTGCGCCAGGTGCTGCCCGCGCTTCAGCTCTTCGGGGTCATTGACCATAGCCTGATTCCCAAAGAAGCCATGATACGCGAGTTCATCGGCGGCGGCATATACGAATACTGATATAGACATTGTCGCCGGTTCCAGCGCGCGTCGCTCAGCTTGTTTTATGGTTCCATTATACTGGGAGTCTCCCTGTCTCATTAACACAACGCCCCGATGCCATTTTTCGGCATCGGGGCGTTCGTTTTTTCTATGCGGTGTGAAGTCAATTCATAAGAAGATTCGGGAGAAACAGAATGACCTCCGGTAGGAAAATCATGATCGCCGCAACCGCCAGAAACGTCAGGTAGAACGGAATGGTTTGCTTTATAACGGCAGCCGAAGGCACATGTGCTATCGAGGCACTCAGAAGCATTGTCAGACCATACGGCGGAGTTACGAATCCAAAACACAGCGTTACAACCACAAGCGTTGCGACATGCAGCGGATCAAGTCCCGCCGCACGTGACAGTTCCTGAACTATCGGCAGGAAAATCATGATTGCGGGAATTGCATCCATGAAACAGCCCAGAATCATAAACAGGAAGAACAGGAAAAACAGCGTCAGGTAATGACTGCCGTTTATCGGTCCAGACATTTGCAGGATCAGCTTGGGAATCTGAAGATACGCGATCATATAGCCGAAAGCACCTGCTCCGGCGGCGCAGAACATCGGAGCCGCCATGCTGATGAGGGTAGTCTTAACAATGTCCACGAATTCTTTGAGATGTACACGTCTGTATACAAACACTGTAACAAACAGGCAATATACAGCGGCAACCATTCCGGACTCAGTCGCAGTGAATATGCCGCCGAGCACACCGGCAATTATTATGACCGGGACGAGCAGCGCAAGGGAAGCATACTTGAAGGCTTTCCATATCTCCCCTGCCGTGGCACGGTGCTCTCTGTGTTTGATTGAGGGGTACTTCTTTGCCCAATGATAAATCGTTATCATCATGAACAATGCAATGAAGAATCCGGGAATAAAGCCTGCCAGGAACATTGCCGCTACACTGACGCCGCCGTATGCGCCGTAAACAACCATCAGCATACTCGGCGGGATTATCGGGCCCATCGTCGAAGCGCAGGCGTTTATTGCAGCGGCCATCTCTGGCGGATAACCCTCCTGCTTCATCACCGGGATCATCATGCTGCCGAGTGCTGCGGCATCAGCGTTGGCTGAGCCTGAAATGCCTGCCATTATCATGTTGGAGAGCACATTCACCTGACCAAGACCGCCGCGTATATGGCCGACAAGCGATGATGCAAAACCGACAAGTCTTTCAGTTATCTGCCCATGCTCCATAATATTACCGACCAACAGGAACAGTGGGATTGCGAGGAGCGTATAGCTGTTGACCATGCTGAACATCTGTTGCACAAGAAACAGCGGCGTGATTCCGCAGCTAAGTCCCGTAAGCATGGCAGAGGCGCCAAGGCTCACCGCAACCGGAACTCCGAGAAGGCACAGGACAAAGAAACTGATAAACAGAATAGCTACAAGATTCATTTTCCTGCCTCCTTCAACTGCTCACATACGCTTTTTATATCCGTGCCGGAAAACAGCAGAGCAAAATGTTCAATGCAGAAATACGCCATGCAGATTCCGCCAACAAGCATACAGGAAGTAAAATATACCATGCAGATTCCTGATGGCTGTGAGAAACGATGTAAAGACATGCCGGCATATTCTGCCGCGTAGTATGTCAGCACACAGATAAACGCCAACGTAACCAGATGGTCAAACACCTCCACGATCCTGTGCGGAAGTCCTTTTAGATGGGCTACGATTATATCTATCTTAAAGTGAGTACCACGGCGAATACCGATCGCTGCGCCGGTGAATATCGCCCACACATATGCCAGAAGCGCAAACTCCTGCATCCATACTATCGGGCGAAAAAGCTGTCTCGCGGTCACATCAATGAGGACAGCTGTGAGAAATAGGACAACAGCACAGCCGCCGATTATAAGCAGAAGCGATTCCATCAGGTTCCCAAGCCTGACAATAATCAGAACCGGCTTTGACAGGGATAGGTTATTCTTGCTATTCATAGTGTATAGGAAATTCAGCGAAGCTCGTTGATGCGGTCAAGAATGGCCGAGCAGCCCAGATCCTCAGCAATGCCCTCATGCAGCGGAAGAATAAGCTCTTTCCACGGCGCTGTATCTATCTCAATGAATGTCACGCCGTCATTCTTGAGCTGCTCACAATAGGCGCTGTCAAGTTCGAGCTGATGCTCAAGAGAGTACGACGCGGTTTCCTTTGCCGCCTCATATATCGCCTCAGTATATTCCTGCGGCAGCTGAGAGAGGGTCTTTTCGGAGGCCCACAGCTCTGTAACGAGCCACTGGTGCTCAGTGACGGTGACGTAAGGGGCAACCTCATAGTGCTTGGAGGCGGCATAAGAGGAGTAGGTATTCTCGGCGCCATCAACAAGCTTGGTCTGGAGCGCTGAATATACTTCGCTGAATGCGACGGTCGTTGCAGTCGCGCCAAGAGTATTCCATACAAGGGTGTCAACCGCTGACGGCATAACACGTATCTTCATTCCCTTGAGATCGTCAAGCTTTTCAACAGGCTTATTCGTATAAAGATTGCGTGTGCCGTTGCCCATGAGATTGAGAAGCTTGATTCCCAAATCCTTGGAATCAATTATATCGGTATACATTTTGAAAATATCCTCGTCATTTGCTACCTTGACAAGATGATCCTTGCTGTCAAAGAGGTAGCACACGCCAAGCATACCAAGCTCAGGAACCATTGCCGTGGTGTTGGCTCCGTTTGCCATAAGGAAATCAAGAGAGCCCATGGAGAGGCTTTCCATCATCGTTGCCTCGTCTCCAAGCTGAGAGTTGGGAAATATGTCGATATTGACGGCACCGTCAGTTTTTTCATTCACAAGTCTTGCGAAGTATTCACAGGTGTCGTTAAACGGATGGTCGTTTGCCTGAGAATGTCCCATTCTAAAGCTGAAAGTCTTTTCAGGGACAGCTTCCGCGGCAGGACTTTCCCCGGCAGCTGAGCTGTCAGACGCGTTGGAACTGCCGCAGCCGGCAAGGAGGGAGAGCGCCATGCAGCAAATAAGTATAATTGACAGATACTTTTTCATTTGATTATTCTCCTTTTTATTATTAGTACAGCAGTTTTATTGAATTCGGATCATCCTTGTTCATGCGGCGATATATTGCTTCCATATAGTAATAGTCCCCGTACATAGCAGACTGGTCAACTCCCGACTTACGGGGATAGTCGACAACGGCATGCTCGATAATTCCGTACTCGCTCATGTTTGTATACAGGCACAGCTCGGTTTCCTTCAGCAGCATTGCATCCGCTCTGTCGCCAAAAAGCTCAGCCTTTTCATTTTCACCGAGAGCCCTGTACAGCGATGAGATAATGGAAAAGCCGGAGGCGGCAATCGACGCGGCGGAAGCATCAATAGGCATTGACGGGTCGTTGCGGAAAGTAAAATCCCATGCCGGCATAAGATCGTCGTTCAGGTTGTCCCAGTAATATTGTGCCATTTTTTCCGCCGTGTCGAGAAATTCCCTTTCGCCGGTATATCGATACATATTCGCAAAACCGTAAAGCGCCCATGCCTGACCGCGGCTCCAGCAGGATTCGGCGGAATATCCCTGATGTGTGTCTCCATATATTCTGAAATCGTTATCCCAACGCACGACATGGTAGGAGGAATAGTCTCTACGTACCGCATATTTTTGTATATTTCGCGCAATCTGCAAACACATTTCCTTTTTTGCGCTGTCATCGTCCAGCTCACCGGATATCCACAGTATAGGAAGGTTCATAATAGTGTCAACAATGGAGATACCGTCATAGCCTTCCTCGGCCCAAGCCTGCACCAGCCCGACCTGCGGTACATACTGGTCGATCATGTTCTGCGCGCCGGCATGTATAAGCGGCAGAAAGTCGCCGTTGCCTGTTATACGATAACCGAATACGCAGCTCGGCCCAAATATGAAGCCCTGGTCATGGGTGGTGTTGTCATTGATCCTGCATTTCAGGCGCATCGCCCATTCAGTCGCCTCTTCCGCGGTATGTGCCTCACGGTCGTCCAGATAGCTCAACCAGATAAGTCCCGTCCAAAAACCGCCCGTCCAATGTCCGTTTTGATTCGTCAGCCATTTTCCGCCGCGCGTTATATGCGGGAATCCATCAATGCTTTGTTTTAAGAAGCATACCTTTTCAAGCCCTTTTTTATATGCGGAGTATAGTTTTTCCTGCATAAAATCCCCCTTCAGTGCATACCGGAACAGCGCCTTACCGGTTGCCGTTTTTTAGCCGAATCAGCATTTATGACTAAAATATATGCGAAAGGCGCTTGCAAAAGTGTGCCCTTAAGCACATAATGATAATGTTGGCGAATTTATACTGAAACAGGGGGGATACATTGTGACATTTGACAGGGATGAAATACGCAGCTGCATGCTGTTTAACGGGGTTACAGACTCCGAAACCGAAGATTTTCTGAAGCGGCATCCGTGCAAGATACGCCGCTTTGACAAGGGCGACTGCGTAATTACGAGAGAGGAACTGTCAGAAAATATCGGTGTTGTGCTGGAAGGTACCCTGGGTATATACTCCGACAGCTATTACGGCGGACACGCAATGGTTGGCATTGGCGGGCGCGACTATTTGTTCGGCTTCATCGCCATGTTTTATAATCATGCACATTCAATCACCTCGCTGTACAGTCGTGGCTGCCGCGTTGCATATTTCTCGGTTCCCACCGGGCAGACACCGGTTGATTTTATCTCTACCACATCTCCGGGGATCATCAGCAACATCTTTGATGCACTGACAACGCATATCCGACACGACTTTGATCACATATACTACATTGGCGCAGACTCAGTATCGGTAAAGCTTACCCGGTATCTGCTGTATCAGCGGGAGGAACAAAATCAAAACGTTGTGGAGCTCGGAATGAACCGCACCGAGCTATCAAATTTTCTCAGCGTTTATAGAACGTCGCTCTCCAGAGAGATAGGCCATATGGTGAAAGAAAATATAATTGAGCCTGTCGGTAAGGATAAAATACGTATACTCGATTTACAGGCTCTTATTGATATTGAACAGACAAGCTATAAATAAACCGGAGCGGCTCAGGCTGGAACCGCTCCGGTGATTTATATCCTGTTTATCCGATATTCAGCGTCATGGGCTTCGTTACCTGCACCGCATCAAACTCCGAGAGCGTTACGCTGAGTGTGACGTCATAGACCTTCGTGTTCACGCCGATCCCAATGTCCGCCTTCTCCAGCGACTTATCCACAAGAATGGGAACAAGCCCCTGCATCACATCCGACATATCCAGTTCAACGCACACTATCATGTCCGACTTCACATCGATCCAGATAGACACCGGCACATCACCGAGATCCTCAAATACATCGTCGTCAAGCTCCACATCAAGGCTCTCCTCAAGAGCCTGCTTGGCGTTTGCAAGCTCCAGCGCCTGCCTGAGCTCATCGCTTGTTATTTTGCCGTTATAGCGAATGGCGTCCGAGCCGTTTACCTTTTCCTTGCCGTATTCCTTGAAGCTCGCGGCGCTGTCCGACAGCAGCAGGAACAGCGATTTTCCGTCTGCCTTGCTGTTCTTTGAGCTGTCATCGTCTTCAACGCTGCCCTTTGTCCAGCTATCTCCGCTGTCGACGGAGGAATAGACATCAAAGCCGTCGTCACGGCCCACGCCGTAAAACAGCAGGTTCTGTTCAAAGCCTGCCACTTCAGCGTTCATGTTCACATACACCCGCTCAGGGTCGCGCTGAATATCCGCGCCGCCAGTAACGGTGGCGTCGGCGTTCACATCCTGCCCCAGCACGGATATCCCCATACCGATCTGTATCTCAATGTCCGCATGCAGGCTATCAAGCTTGCTCATTTTGATCGCCGCTTTTGCAACGTGCGTCCTGAACATGCCGCAGCCGCAGAGCGACAGCAGCATCGCCGCAAGTATTGCAAATACAAGTATTCTCTTTGCTTTTTTCATAGGCGTCTCCTGCATTATAATGTACAGTCCGGTTCTGTTGACATCCGAAGCGTTTTGAGCTATAACAAATCACAAAGGGCGATAACGTTACCGTCAGCTCTGAGATGGTTCAGAATTTAGGCCGTCACTTGGCAGAGTGGCGGTTTCTGCCTTTAACGATGGCGTCCTTTGCTTAAGCTTACTATACCATATCGCCCATTCCATATCAAGCTTTTCGGCGCAGGGCACATATTATGTTTGACGCGCCGGCGCTTTCAATGCTAAAATACTTTTTGTTTATATACACGGAAACGAGGCAATGCAGATTGATAGAATATAACGCGGGAAAATGCGATATAGCCGTTATCGGCGCAGGGCATGCAGGGATTGAGGCCGCGCTTGCCGCGGCGCGCATGGGGCTTGACACCGTGTGCTTCACGGTGAATCTCGACAGCGTCGGCAACATGCCCTGCAACCCCGCCATCGGCGGCACGGGCAAGGGTCACCTTGTGCGTGAGCTCGACGCGCTCGGCGGCGAGATGGCCAAGGCCGCGGACAAGGCCTGCATCCAGTACCGCATGCTGAACCTCGGCAAGGGCCCGGCGGTTCACTCCCTGCGCGCACAGGCCGACCGGCGGCGCTACCAGCAGGTGATGAAGCACACGCTTGAATTGCAGGAAAACCTCAGAGTGAAGCAGGCCGAGGTCGTGGACATCGGCCTTGACGAGCAGGGCGCGGCATGCTCGGTGACGACAAACACCGGTGCGGTATGGTCCTGCCGCGCTGTCGTGATCGCGTCGGGCACATATCTCGACGGGCGCACGATAGTCGGCGAGGTGCTGCGCTCCTCAGGGCCTGACGGGCTCGCCCCGGCGATACCGCTGGCGGAGCGCCTGCGCGCGCTCGGGCTGAGTATGCGCCG
>PPYF01470306.1_pt1 | contig 12141 bp, 10 predicted proteins | sample 1559871 | NCBI WGS metagenome assembly PPYF01 (sample SAMN08240021, study PRJNA423297) | Human gut metagenome, whole genome shotgun sequencing project. | reverse complement strand
GAATATTCTATTAAAGATTATGACCATATTTCTGACTTATCACCTGCAAATTATTGATTAATAACTGGTTGTAAATACCGCATATGTTTCTTAATGAAGAACGTTCTTTATCTAAACGCAATATATAATTGTATATCTCTTCTAAATTGATGTTATTTTTATCTATAACTAGTCCGTGTTCTTTGTTTGTTGCTATGTCGGGGATACCTGCATGGTTGGTGGTGATAATAGCCATAGCATTTCCCATTGCTTCTAATATGGAGATAGGTTGTCCTTCATTTGGATAGCGAGTAAGCAATATAAATATATTACATAAGTTTAATAAGTCATTTTTCTTTTTGCCTGAAACGATTCCATGATAGGTGATGGTGTTTTCTAGTTGATGTTTAGTTATAAAATTTTCGAAATACATCCTTTCTTTTTCTTCGAAAAATTTTCCTGCGAAATGAAAATGTAGAGTATTCTTTTGCTCTGTTTGTACTTTTGCTGCTAATTCCAATACTTCTTTATATCCTTTTGATTCTATAAAGTTGCTTAGATAAAGGATATGTAATACAGGTTGTGAAGCCAATAAGTTTATTTTTTCTTTGTAGCTACAGGCATTCAGCATATATTCTTCATCAACGCAGTTGGGTACAACGAATATTTTTTGTTCATTTATCATTCCTTTGAAAATGCTTTTTAAAGAGTTACCTAATACAATAGTACCAGATATACGACTTATAGCTTTATAGTTTAGGCTTCTCTGTAATTGTCCACAGTCTTTTTCTATCAAAATGCGATAATATCCTCCATGCAAATGAATCAAACATTTTCTTTTTTTCCATTGTAACAATTTTAGTATTAGTAGATCTCGCCAATTCCCTCCACGCGTTTGTGCTATGGTAAGATAGTATAAGTCGCTTGTATTGGTTACAATCTTCCATAATGTTTTTAAGATCTCTTTATTGTTAGTTAGATTTATTTGTTGAAAGAGATACTTTGACTGTAGTGCAGAAGTATAAAGAGTTTCTACAGCTTTTGATAATCCGTGGATAGGGGGCGGAAATTGAGCTATGAAGCAGATTTTTTTCATCCGTCGAATAATTTTAATTTATTATTTTAAGATGTTCTTCTACCATTTTTTCAATGGTATAACTGGCTATTTTATGCAAGTTTTGTTGTGCTATTTCAACTCGTAATTCAGAATCATTCATTAGTTTTTCCATAATGCTTTTTAATTGTTCGGAATTATCTGTGTCAATTAAACATTCTTTATTTGTTATTAGTTCCATCCCAGCTACGCATTTGTTAGTGGTTATTACAGGTAGTCCATATGCCATAGATTCATTTATAACTAATCCCCAAATGTCTTCTCTTGTAGGGTGTACAAATATATCAGCTGCTTTAAAATACATAGCTAATTCTTCTTTTGTCTTAAATCCTTCAAAATGAATTTGAGTTAGGTTATTTTCTTTTTGTATTTGTAAATACTCTTCTGTGGGTTTCCCACCCACAATATAGATGCCTATATTTTTATCCATAGTACGTGCAGCTTGTAATAAGACATCAAATCCTTTTCTATGGATGAACTGACCAACTGCCAAAATCATTTGAGGTTCTTTTATATTTAATATTTTGCGAATGGCATTTTTTTCTTGTTGAGATAATGGGGCATTTATGATATCTTTGTTTCCTAGCGAACTGAAAGGGTATCTATAGATTGTTGAGTTTTCTCCTGCATAAAAGCGAATATATTCGTCTGTTATTTGACTAGGACTAATATACGCTTTCGCTCCTTTTAGAAAAAAGCTTTTAAATATTTTTTTGGCTTTCCCTTCATGATATTTAGCCATAGCACCATCTACTTCATAATAATAGGGAATGTTGCGCAATTTAATAGATAGCAGAGCAGCCATTTCTGTAAAATATGCGTAGTTTGTGATAAAAATCACATCATATTTTAACTGTTTTATGTATTTAAATATACTCCAGTCTATTTTTGTTTCTTGGATTTCTCCTTCTTTTAAAAAAATGGCTTTGAAATTACTGATAGTATTTTCTTTCCAGTTAAAAGTGATTCCTGGAGCACGTTTGGCTTCAAATATCACAGTTAATTCACAGTGTTTTCCCAATTCATTATAAAAATCAATACGATAAGGAGCGGGAATATTTGTGATGAAAAGTACTTTCTTTAATTTTTGTTCCATAAGTCTATATAGATTTCTTGAAGTTTTTGAGCTTCTGTTTTAATATCATAACCAGATGCTTGTATGTCAAAATGCAAATCCGTTCTAGGTGTCTTGTGTGTTTCTATATATTCAATTATTTTTTTATACCATAATTCTTTTTTTAAGTCTATGAAATCTATGTCGGTAGATATTTGTGTTTCACGTGTAATTTCTGATGATAGGAATGTGGGGCAGCCATTAGCTTGATTTTCAATTGCTACAACTGGTAATCCTTCAAATAAAGATGGTAGTACAAATAAATCAAAAGCGTTATAGAAAAGATTTACATCATCCCTAACTCCCGTTAATATAACATGTTCTTTTAAATTTAAAGTACTTATTTTTTGTAGGATGGCTTCTTTTAAATGCCCTTCTCCAATAAGTATAAGTTTACTTTTAGGTATTGTCTTATGTATTTCTGCAAAAACATCTAAAAGGAACATATGATTTTTTTGTGTATCAAATCGTCCAACATGTCCTATTAGGAAATTATTTTTTATATTGTATTTTTGCCTTATTTGTCTACGTGCTTCGGGATTAAATTTGAACATTTCAGCTTCTATTGCGTTTCTGATGATCTGAAAAGGTTGGTCTTTAAATAACCATTTGCCTGCCATCTCGGAGCAAGCCATTCGGTGAGTGGCATACTGATTGATTTTTTTTCTAGCTTGTTCTAGGAAAAATAGTTTTATAGGGTTATTTGTTAAATGTTTAGTGTTATGACTATGAGCGATTCGTACAGGAATACCACAATTTTGAGCTACCTTTAGTACCCACGCTCCCATGGCATCCATATGGGTATGAATAATTTTGTAATTCCCTTTTTTTAGTATTGTTTTTAACAGAGTTGTATAACTTAAAGGATGTTTGCTTTTTTGTGGAAGAGTAAAAATTTGTCCCCCTAAATTTTTAATTTCTTCATCGTAATACCCATAACCTCCAGCATTATGTACTACGAAATCTATTTGAATTATTTTATGGTCAAAGTGACGGTAATAGTTCATCATGTATGATTCTATACCACCTCGGTTCATAAGACCTCCGTTTATGTATAATATTTTAATAGGAAATTGCATAGGATATAAAATTGGATGTGATCTATTTGCGGATAATGAGTTTATATAATTTGTTGATAATTTGAATTGTAATAACTAGTTGATTAAAAGGTATATAATGTATTAATTTGAAAAATAATTTGCGGAAATGATGCATTTTTACAGAATGTTCGAAACTAGGATTATATTGCAAAGCTTTATTGTAATTTACTTGTGTTCCTTGTATATTCATGTTAGGAAATATTTCCATGCCATGTATTGTGTTTATAGTTAAGCAAGATATTCCGTTTTTATCATATAGGTTAGGGTATGTATTTTTAATACCCCAAAAATCGGCCAATGTGAAGTCACTACCACTTTTGAAACTTTTGTTTTTGCATACATAACAGCATGGGCGTAAATATATGTCATGTATAAATCCTCTTAGATATGGATTCTTTCTTAAAGTTTCTGATAGACTTTTCTGTTTTTTGTATTGTAAAACAAAACTAAAATTTTCCCAACCTAGTTTTTTGTTTCTGAAAGAAATTTGTTTTATATCGTTTGTCTTAGCAGTTTTATTTAGGTATATTTTCCATATTTTAGGGCTTGGAACCCCATGGCAAACAAAGTCTACAGTTATTAAATTTTCATAGTCTTTTCGTAGGAAAAGTTTTAGACCATGGATTTGGCAGGGAGTTCCAACAAACATGACTATTTTTCCCTTTTTTAGAAAATTTTCTGTGTGAATAAAAGAAAGTCCAATTTTGCTTTGTACATATTTACTCATTCGTAACTTTTCTAGACCACTAATGCTCTCGGTATATCCGTGAATAACATTCCAGTTATCATCGAATATAGCTCCAAAAACAACTCCTCCTTTTTGAATAACCCATTCAGCGATTAATGAGAAAGCTCCTCCTGATGAGGATTGTAATTGTATTTCTTGATCTGGATGTTTGATGGCATAAATATTTATTGGTTGTTTGGAGTAGGAAGTGTTTGTTTGGGGACATACTTTGTTGCATAGACCACAATTAATGCATTGTTCTTTATCTATAATTGGATACTCAAAACCTTCTTCATCAGATTCCATTCTTATGCATTGTTTTGGACATCTTTGAACACAGGCATAACATCCACAGCAATCTTGTTTATTTGTTATTTGGAGCATTCTTTTAAAGCTTTTTGTAGAAAAAATGTAGATTCTTTTCTTTGTGTTTGTAATTTTATATCGACTATATTCCAATTAATAGTAGATGTTTGTTGGGGTATATAGTTATTGGTTATTAATCTATTATTGAGTCCAAACAATGATAGTAAAGATTGAATTCTTGTATTTCCACCAGCAGAATTACTTATTACATAAAAATTTTTGTGAAAAAGGATAGAAAAAACACATCCATGAAAAGAGTCAGTAATTATTAAATCACTATAGTAAATAGCAGATAACCATTTTTCAATGCTATTTTGGGTATTGAAAAATTTTTTTAGGATATTACGTTCAACTTTTGCTGTTAACAATTCAATATCTTTATGCAATAAAGAATTGATAATATTTTGATTGCTTGGATTGTTATAATCTAATAAATAGGTGAAGCAGTGTTGTTTTTTGGTTTTGAATGGTGATTCTATTAATATTTTTTTATAGCATTCTGCTTCTAACAACATTGTAGGGTCAAGTACTTGTATTGCATTGTTGATCTTTAAAAATTGAGAACATAACTTTATTCCAGATGTTTCTCTTACAGATATATATGAAAATTCATTTATTAAATTTTGAGCTGTATTTGTTTCTATGTCTGTAAAATCCCAATGGTCAATGCCAAAAGAAGCAGCATATGCAATTTTAGGAATACAATTTGGAGGAACTGTTTTTAAAAAATATCTATCTACGTTTTTTTTTCTATTAATACCCATATCAGGACGCCATACTTGATCACTCCCTACCACTAATATATTTATGTTATTTATGCTTAATTCATCATCGCAAAAAGGTTCATGAAGTTTTAATAGATTGAAGTTTTCTTTTACGAACTTGTATATATTTGATCTTTTATATAACTTTTGTTTTAAAACTTGTTTTATGTTATTGCTAGGCTGTTCTATAATGATCGGTTCAAATCCTAAGTTTTGTATAGCTTTTTGTAAAGCAAATGCTTGTAAAATACCTCCATAATTAAAATGAAAAGGTAATGTGACAATTCCAACTCTCATCATTTGTTTAAAATATTAAGAATGTTTTCAGCATATAATTTATGATATTTTTCCCACGTTAATTTTTGAGCTGTTTCATATGCTTCTTTAGACATTTGTGGAATCATATCGCGATGTTCAATAAACCAATCTAATGCGCTTTTAAGAGATGCTTCGGAAGTTGCTTCATATACAAGTCCGTTTTTGTAGTTTTCAATTGCATCATCTCCTCCTGCAAGGTTTGATATAAGAACAGGAGTTCCTGTACTTAATGCTTCTAGTACAACCATACCATATCCTTCACCTAGTGTAGGAAAAACGAACAAGTCAGCATCTTGATACTTTTGTGCTAAAATATCATGTGTAACAAAACCTAGAAAATTGATATTATTAATGCCATGATATTGTTTTATAATTTCATTGTTTTCATTGAATGAGCCTGCTAAATTTATTTCAATCTCATTAGGGCTATATTCTTTTATAATTTTAAGCAAATGGTGCAGACCTTTTCTATATGATATCTGCCCTACATAAATTAATTTAAGTGCTTTATTATTCGTGTTTTTTTTCTCTGTGAATTGAAATTTATTGATGTTGACACCGTATGGAACTATTTTTATTTTTTTTCTATCTATACCACAAAATTCCAAACTTTTAGTTACAATATTAGAAGGAGAAAAAAAGTAATCAACATATTTTAATTCTTCACGAATTACCTTTTCGTATTTTATATTCCATAGATATGCTTCCTCTTTATAAAATCCATTGTGGTGATAGTTTTTCATATCTTTTTCAAAATTAGCTTTCATAAATGGACGCATTGAAATTGAAACATCCATTATTGTTGTAATTTGAGGAGCTTGTGTTTTGATATATTTAAGACCTTTTCTAGAAATACCATCGTATACAATAATTGCATCTACGTTCTCTTTTATTGCGATTTGGGCTGCTTTATCTGCGAAATGATTTGATAATGCTATGTTTAAATGGAAATATAATTTTGAAAGAAAAGGTAACTTGGATATAAGAAGAACTAACAATCCCCACCATTCGTATATTTGTATGACTTCCTCGTCCTTTAGATATGGACATTTTCTTGTATTTGCTTTTTTTAAATTTTTCCCTTTTAGTAAATGTTTTATCTTATTTGTGAGAGAATTGTCTTTATCGTAAACTGTTGTTACATATTTGTAAAAAACTCCTGCTTCTTTTAATGCTTTAGCTGTTTCAAAAGAATGCTGTTTCCCTGGGTGTACTAATAATACCTTCATTTTTTGCTATCTATTTCCTGTTATTATTTTGTAAATAAAGTTTGTTTTATTATCTAGTGTTTTAGCTATAAAGATACATACTGGAAGGACAATTATAGGGGTTGATATATAGATTATAAGATAATCTATATTAGAATTTCCTAAAAGTAAATATAATAATTTCTGAACTATATTTATAACGAAAAAATGTGTGCAATATATGAAAAATGAATATTTCCAATAAAATTTTGGTTTAATAGAAAACTGCGTTAATATAGGGTCGGAGATTTTCCATAAAAGTATTGGTGCTATTAATCTGTATAGGTACATGAAATCAAAATGAACAGCCAATATCATAAGTGTAATGAAACTTACTAAGTATAAAAATATTAATGTTTTTGAACTTTCTTTTTTTGTGAAAAAAGATGTTAGTTTTTTCTTGGTGAATAATATACCTGTGAGATATATAGGTAACCAATACAAAGGGTTATAATAGTTTATATTGTTACTTATATATACTATTATGCAAGATAAAATAATGCAGAAAATGGTGGATAATGTTTTTTGTGTTGCCAATCGTATAACGGGAGATAAAATTGTGAATATAAATAAATTTTTTATAAACCACAATGGGGTTAAATCTGAATTTATAATTGCTATTAATATACTATGGATTGAATTCAGATTATTATTCATATGTAAGTATTTAGAAAGAGGGGAATGTAAAATAACCCAAAAAATGAATACAAAAAAAGTATTCCATAATAAATATGGAATGAGTAATGTTTTTATTCTTTTTTTTATTTTGGATAAAGTATCTTTTAGTGTGGAAATATTGTGATAAAAAAGATATGCTGATATTATATAAAACATGGGAACAGCTATATGTCCAATACAACATATGTATGTCGTCAATAATTCTATAAAATTTGATAAGTTTGTTCCGTCGTTATTCCATCCTAATGTTACTTTGCAGTTAGAATGCAAAAGAACGATGAGGACAGATAAGATAAAATTGAAAAATAATATTTTATAAGAAAGATATTTGTTCATTGTAATTATTGTTGGGTAAAAATGTATTTAACGAATCTGTTTTAATATACGTTGTCTTATAATCTTTTTTTTATATATAAATTTTCCTATTATAGGTAAGCAGAAAACAATAAATGTTTCTATTTGCCCAACTACAAAACTAAATCCATGAGAAGCTAAGCTTGGTATATGAAACATAAAGCATAAATAGACAATAAGATATAATGAGGAATAGCCAATTCGCTTCCATACATACCCAAAAATATATCCAAAGATGTAAAATAAAATAAATCCTAGATACCAAAAAGCTTCAAAAGCCTCATAATAACCTGTTTGTGTTGTTACATTATGGGTAACGCTTGTTATGTACTTATCATTTGTTCCTGCTAGTTTTAAATCCTCTTTTCCTTGTTTCCCAAATATAAAGCTAGGAAAATACCATGTAACAATGTCATCCCAAAAAGATAGACCAAAAGTATAAGTACTATTGTCTTTTGCGTGTTTTATAAATAATGCAGCATTTCCTAAATCCATGCCATGGACAAGATTTGGAGATATATATGATTGCTTATAATTTTCCCATATATCTATTTGCTCTTTTTCTTCTTTATTGTCACGAAGATTTCCTCGTATTAAAGCTATACTAGCTTGGTATATTGTTCCAGTTGTAAAAAATAGGATAATAATTATTTTAATAGCTTTTTGCCATCGTGGTTTTAACATTGCAACTAATATCCCTAGTGACATAAAAAGTTTTACAACAAGAGTTCGTCTTGCTAACATTAGTATGATATAGAGGTAATAAATGCTGCTTATGATTAAAATGAAATAGATAATTTTAGATGCTTTTTTCCCTCTGATGATATATGTTAAAGCATAAAACATTCCTATATCAAAATATAACATAAAGAATAGGAGTATTTGATAAGTATGATTAGTTCTAATATCACTTTGGTCAGAGAGAAAATGAGCTACTACTTGGAGATAACTTTGTATTGCACAATATAAACCTATTAGGAAGAGTGCCAAAAAAGTATTTTTGGATTTTACTAAATCAATATCTCTACAAGAATATATTGAGGAATCTTGCGCTTTATCCCATCCAAAAGAGAGTGCTAATGTTGATGTTATCATACAATAAGTTAAATCCCATAATAAATTAGGATCATAATGTGTATTATAGATGATTACACAAAATTGGGGGGTCATCATTAGTACACTGGCTAAACTAAAAATAAAAGGAACTTGAAATACACCTAATTTTCGTTTATAATATTTTTGTATTACCCATAAACATGTAACTATATATAGGAATAGTAAGATTAAATATTCGTTTATTAACGGCATAATATCTTTGTTTTATAAACTTAATTTTGACATATGATCATATGGAGTCTATCTTAAAGTTGATTCCGTTTGAAATAAGTCAAAAAAAAGGAGTTGATTCTAAAATTGTTGGTACTAATTGGCAATAATCAGAAAGTATATATGTTATTGCTATTTATTTCATTTTATTCTTCAAGAATGTACTTATCATATTTTTTTCTTGTTTGCTTAATCCGATTATTATAATGATTAAACTTAATGAAATGCTGTTTAAACAGAGAATCGAGATTAGCCCCCAAATAGTCTGTGGAATAAACAATGTAATTATTTTGCATATAAACAATGCTGGTACTGCTACGCAGAAGCAAGGTTTGATTACTTTTTTAAGCAGTTCATTTATTCTTATGATTGAAACTTTTGATGCTATCCATACTCGTATTGTACAAACAAATATTTCATACAATACCATTGCTATTATCAGGGCATTAGGATCATTGGTTATTATGCCGGCATAGTAGCTGATAGGCAAAACTAATAAATATATAGCTTCGGGCCATATCATAAATTTAGTAATATTACCGGTTGCATATACTGCTGTTCGTATTGTTTCAAAAGAAGCATAGGTAAGACTCAGAAATATGGTGCATTGTGCATAAGTCACAGCATATGGTGGCACATTACCTAGCCAGAGGTGCATGATATATTCCGTTTGAAAAAGAAATGGTATCATTATAAAAAAAATAAGAAATACTTGAAATTTACTTCCTGCATAGACAAGCTTTTTATGTATATCCAGCTCACCATTGGCATATGTTTTTGTTATTTGTGGAGCAATGGCACGTTGCAAATTTTGAGCAAATGACAGAACTGAGTTTTTCAATTGCATTGAAATTGTATATACAGCGTTAATAGCCACCCCGAATGTAAGATTGATAACGAGGATAAACCCTTGTGACGAAAGAACCTGCAAAGCACCGGAAGCAGAGGATATACCGGCAAATTTGCCAATTTGCATTATTTGGTTTTTGTCTATAATCATATGGTAATGGACTTCCGGAAATTTGCGATGGCAATATATCTGATAAGCTATTCTTATTAATATGCTTATTGTTGCCATCAATATAGCATAGATTAATAAACGGCCGGTAGGAAAGTAACTAAGGCAATAGGCTGAAGCACATGTTAAGATTACTTGAAGAATACTGATAGCAGCAAAAGCATTCATTTTTTCATGTGCTACGATTAGTGAATTATAAGGAATACTTATAAGATTGACTATACAAGTGAGTACTGATATTTGAAACACCCATTGGGCTGCATCCATACTTTCCGCTGGTATGTTTATTTTGGTATGTAGAAACCATAGACCTCCGACCTCAAGTAGTATAAATATGATTCCGGACAATAAGAATATGACATTTAAGCAAGAACAAAATACTTTATTTGGATCACCGTTATCACGTCCTATTTCATAGGTCAGAAAACGTTGTACGGCATTGCCCATTCCACCACTGAAAACAGCGAACATACTGACAATACTACCAACGACACCATAGATTCCCATATCCTCTACACCAAGATTGGCAAGTGTTAAACGTGTGGTATACAAATTTAACCACATCGTAAACAGCATACGTACATAAAGTAAAATGGTGTTTTTAGCTAAGCGATTTTTGTTAAAATTGTCAGACATTGATGGATGGAATGTTTATTTTAAAAGTTTTTCTTCTATTTGTTTAATAGATATCTTTCTGATTTCAAGAAAAAATGTTATTTTTAATGAGCTAATAGTCAACAATATGAATTTAGAAAATTTCTTCCAATTAAGTTTCTCTTACAGGATGGGTCAGGTTTCATTTACCAACGAATGAATCTTGTTTAATATTAACCATTTCTTTATGGAATTCTATATTCCGACCCAAGATAGGATATGAACCTTACCTCTTTTTCATACGGTCACAGATCGAGCGACTGCTTTTTTATAAATTAGTAGATGGTAGAGAAAATCTTATTTAACGGTGAACTTCTAAATGCGTTTGCTTCCTCTCGATAACTTTGTTACGAAGTTTATGTTATAGAAAAAAGTTTCGGGAAAGAATAGCCTGTATCACACCTCAAGCGTGTCTGTTGCCTTTGAAGGCACTTTTGGAAAACAGTTCATTCAAAATGACGGTAACATCCGTTTCAAGCAAAGAATAATTCTGTGAATTTTCTTTTCTGTCATATCAGTTGTATTCCGTTTTTCAGAGCTTCCTGCACTACCGGTGAATCCTCATGGTCACCGATGACGTCAATCTTTTGGTCGCCCAAATGCAGTTTCAAGCGTGCGGTCATGCGGATGCGTGCCAATACACCCTTCTTTTCTCCCGTGCTGCGGACTAATAAATCAATATCTCCTCCGCGCTTTTCGTCATTCAGACGGGAACCGAAGAGATATACCTGCACTGTTTCACCATAAATATCTTTGGCTATTTGGATGATGGTCTGTATTTCTTTAGATTGCAAACGCATGCCTTTATTCTCCTTTCTTACCGCAAAGCTACAAATTCCCCTCCACATTTCCTAGCGTCCGCCCTCCTTATTTCATCTTCTCCACAAACCCCACCGGCATATCAACCCCAGCACATCCCAGCAAATCCAGTCTTACCACCACTTTCGCTTTTCCATCCACTTCCACCAGTTCTCCTTCCAGACCCTTTAGCGGACCTTTAACCACCCGTATCAATTCTCCCGGAGCCAATGGCGCGGTACACATCTCCACCGCCTCGTCCGAATAATCCAGCATAAATTTGAACCGTTCCATCTGTTCGTCCGGAATCACCGCCGGAGTATGTTCGCCGTGCAGCACCATATACCGGCTGATGGCCGACAACGTGAGCACCTGTGAACGTTCCGCCGCATCTACATGGACAAAAATCATCATGGGGATAACCACCCGTTTTATTTTCTTTTTCCGGTAAGTCCATTGGCGGATTTCTTCTTGTACAGGCAGGAAGTTCTCTATGTTCATTGCGGTCAGCCGTTCGGCCGTCTTCTTTTCGTGGTGAAGGCGGACATACGCCACTAGCCATTTTTTCATATTCGGAGGAAGGA
>PPYF01370878.1_pt1 | contig 12143 bp, 11 predicted proteins | sample 1559871 | NCBI WGS metagenome assembly PPYF01 (sample SAMN08240021, study PRJNA423297) | Human gut metagenome, whole genome shotgun sequencing project. | reverse complement strand
GTTCAATATCACCATTTCTCCCGGACGATAGAGATCGCGCGGGCCAAACATGAAGAACTGTTTACGATAGCCCGGCGCACCGGCAATATCGAACTCGGCCAGATCCAGCGCGGGCTGTTTGAGATCGAGAAGCGTAGTTTGCCCCTCTTTACGCGCCAGCAGGAGTGCCGCTTCTTTATCAGTTTTCAGCGCGGCGTGGCCTTTGCCATCGCTGGTTGCCTGCGCCAGCGTTTGCCCTTTGTCGTTCAGCAGCGTTAACTCCACGGCTGACTGCGCAGCGCCATTTTCCAGGCTCTGGGTAAAGACATCCAGCTGGTCGTGATAGCGGTGTAGCGATACGCCAACGTCGCTGAGGGTAAACAGCGTGGCGGCATTGCTATAGCTGTACTGCCCGGCCGGATTCATCACCGCGATATAGACGCCGGACTGTTGCAAAGGCGCAATGTCCTTCAGCGGTAGCAGCAGTTTTTCCCGCGTATTGCGCGCTGGGTTAAGATCGAAGCGGCCGGTATAGACCAGATCGGCCATTTTCAGCAGTTCGTCCGATTCCCAATTGCTTAGCGAGCTGCGGTATTCCCACTGGCTGACAAATGCCGCCAGCGCTTCGGGCCTAACGCGGAAGAAGTTGACGTCAACGTGCGGCACGTTAAGCACCATCACCGGCAGCCCTTCAATGACTTTGCCCGGCAGCAGCGAACCGCGGCTCGCAAAGCCTACGCTCGGCGCAATATCGCGAGTAGTCAGCGTTTTCTCAACGCTGGTGCCAAAGGTGGCTTTGTTCAACGCCACCAGCTGCAGGTCAACCGTCACAATCAGGTCACGTTTCGGTTCAAGATGGCGTAAGCGCAGCTCTTTAAGATTGGGTGACAACTCCCAGGCACCATCGACCTTGCCGCTCTTTTTATCCACCACATGGACCGTTTTGCTGAAGTCCTGATCGGGATTAAGTGCAATCGAGAAGGTGAGCACCAGCGTCGCCGCACCATCCAGCTGAACTTCAGATGCGTCAAGGAGCGAAAGGGATTTTCCCTGGCTTTGCTGAGCCAGTTTTTCCAGCGTGGCGGCATCCGCTTTCGCTGCGGCATTATGGTTTTTTGCGCCGTCAGTATTGCTCGGCGTAGCGGAAACGGTCGGCTTGTCGTCGTTGTTATTGTCGCAACCCGCCAGCGTGAACGTCATTGCCAGCGCGAGGGCTAGCGTGGCCAAACGAAAGGGTTTCATCCTGTAACCTCTGACTGGTGATGTCTGATTGTGTGGTCAACACAGTATTATGCCTGAGGCCGTAGCCCGCCAGTAGTCGTTAAACTCCCAAAAATCCCTTCCTACTCTCCATCTGCCCGCGATGTTACTGCGATCACAGGTCATAACGTAACATGTGACGTTGAGCGTACTTTGTTTTTAAAACAATAAGATAGCTAGATTAACTTAGCGGAGTGCTGCTACCGTCAGCGGGTCTTATCCTCTTATCGATGCGGTTCAAAATTTGGAGAACAGAATGAAAAGAGCCGTTAATGCCCTACAAAATTTTGGTAAGTCGCTTTACGGACCGGTGCTGATCCTGCCTATTGTCGGCCTGTTTATCGCTTTTGGTAACGTGCTGGGTAACGGCAGCCTGGCCGAATATATTCACGTGCTGGGCTATCCGGCGGTGCAAAACCTCGGGCAGCTGATTGCCAAATCGGCGGTGTCGCTGCTGGTCAACCTGGCGATGATTTTTGCCGTCGGTATCCCTATCGGCCTTGCCGCTCGTGACAAAGGCTACGCCGCTCTGCTGGGGCTGGTGACCTTTATCGTGTTTATCAACGCCATGAACGTTACGCTGCAGCTGCAAGGCGAACTGGCTCCGACTGACCAGATGCGCACCGCAGGACAAAGCATGGTGCTGGGCGTGCAGGTGCTGGAGATGGGCGTCTTTGCAGGGATCCTGACCGGCGCGCTCACCGGCTATCTGTATAACCGCTACTCCGGGGTGCAGTTCTCCGGCGCGATGGCGATTTACTCCGGCCACTGCTTTGTCACCATAATTATCCTGCCGGTGGCGATTGTGCTCGGCGTAGTCATGAGCGAACTGTGGCCGTGGGCACAGCACGGTATCAGCGCACTGGCGCTGGCGATCAAAGGCTCTGGCCCTTTCGGCGTCGCCATTTACGGTTTCCTGGAACGTATTCTGGTCCCCACCGGTCTGCATCATTTGGTCTATACCCCCTTCCTCTACACCGAACTCGGTGGTTCACAAGAGGTATGCGGCACGCTGTACCAGGGCGCGCGTAACATCTATTTCGCCGAGATGGCCTGTCCCAGCGTCACGCAGTTAAGTCATACGGTGGTGTGGGACGCACGCGGCATCAGCAAAATGTTCGGCCTGCCGGCCGCCGCGCTGGCGATGTACGTCACCGCCAAACCGGAACGTAAGGCGGCAGCAAAAGCCATTCTGATCCCAGCCGCACTGACCTCTATGCTGGTCGGGGTAACGGAGCCTATTGAGTTCTCTTTCCTGTTCGTCGCCCCGCTGCTGTTTGTGGTGCATGCGGTGCTGACCGGTATTGGCATGATGCTGTTCTCCCTGTTCGGCGTTCACGCTATCGGCGCCAACGGCATTATCGATTTCATCCTCTACAACCTGCCGCTGGGCACCACCAAATCCAACTGGCCAATGTACATCGTGGTGGGGCTGATCATGTTCGCGCTCTACTTCGTCATCTTCCGCTTCCTGATCCTGCGCTTTGACATGAATACGCCGGGCCGCGAAGAGGACGACCAGCAGACGAAGCTCTACAGCAAGCAGGAGTATCAGGCGAAGGGCAATAACGATGGGTTAGGCGCAACCATCATTGAAGGGCTTGGCGGTCGCGACAACATTGAGGTGGTGGATAACTGCTACACCCGACTGCGCGTCACGGTCAAAGACGTAGCGCAGATTAACGAGCCGCAGCTTAAAGCGACCGGTGCCAAAGGCATCATCAAGCAAGGTAATAACGTTCAGGTGGTCTACGGGCTGCATGTCAAAAAAATGCGAGAAGCCGTTGAAGCGGTTCTCTGAAGGAGGCTATACCATGTTGAAATCCCCATTTATTCTCGCTATCGCCGGCGGCGGCAGCACCTACACGCCGGGTATCGTAAAAAGCCTGATGGTACGGCTTGCGGACTTCCCGCTGGCAGAAATCCGTCTCTACGATATTGACGAAGCCCGCCAGAACACCATTGCGCCTGTGGTGGAAAAAGTGATTCGCGACCACAGCCAAAGCATCAAATTTACCGTCACCACTTGCCCGGAAACGGCATTCAGCGGCGCCCATTTTGTCTTTGCACAAATGCGCGTTGGGCAATACAAAATGCGCGAGCAGGATGAAAAAATTCCGCTGCGTCACGGTGTCGTCGGCCAGGAGACCTGTGGGCCCGGCGGTTTGGCCTACGGTTTACGCACGATCCTGCCAATGGCTGAGTTGATCGATCTGGTAGAGCGCTACGCCGATCCCAAAGCATGGATCGTCAACTACTCCAACCCGGCGGCGATCGTCGCCGAAGGGATCCGTCGCCTGCGCCCGAAAGCGCGGGTGCTGAATATTTGCGATATGCCGGTAGCGGCGATGCGGAATATGGGCGCGATTCTCGGCGTGGACCGCCATAAACTTGACGTTGACTATTTTGGCCTCAACCACTTCGGCTGGTTTACCCAGGTCCGCGTTGACGGCGAAGACAAAATGCCGGAACTGCGCCGCCACGTGGCGAAATTTGGCCTACTGACGGAAGACGCGGCGCAAACCGATCCGCAGCACGCCGACCCGTCGTGGGTGAAGACCTGGCGCAACATTCAGCCAATAATGGAGTGCTTCCCGGAGTATCTGCCGAACCCGTACTTGCAGTACTACCTGATGCCCAATCAAATTGTTGAGCATCAAAACCCGGACTATACCCGCGCCAACGAAGTGATGGACGGGCGTGAGAAAAAGCTGTTTGCGGCGGCGGTGGAATATAAAAACACCGGCATTCTGCCCGACGCGTTTCACGTTGGCGTACACGGCGCATTTATTGTCGATGTCGCCTGTTCGCTGGCCTTTGATCTGCGTCAGCGTCATCTGGTGATTGTGGAAAACCAAGGGGCTATCGCCAATCTGCCGGATGATGCGATGGTTGAAGTTCCGGCCTATATCACCGCCAATGGCCCAGAACCGGTGCGGATGGGCAATGTGCCGCTGTTCCACCAAACGCTGCTGATGCAGCAGCTCGCCTCTGAACAACTGCTGGTTGAAGCCACGCTTGAGGGAAGCTACGAAAAAGCCTTACAGGCGTTCACCCTGAATCGGACGGTACCGACCATGGCGCATGCTAAAGCCATTCTCGATGAGATGATTACCGCCAACCGGGATTACTGGCCGCATTTGCAGCGCGCCTGGCAAAATGGTGAAGCAACGCGCTAATAAACCGCTGGTCACTTGTCGGTGTGGTGAAAAACACCGACAATCCCTTTGTAATTCATCAATGGAGGGTAATATGACCACTTCGTTTTTCGTTGCCGCCGACTGGCTGGCAGAGCACGTTGATGACCCGGAAGTCCAGATTATCGACGCCCGTATGGCGCCACCGGGCCAGGAACACCGCGATCTCAACGCAGAATTTCGCGCCGGGCACCTGCCGGGCGCCGTTTTTTTTGATATTGAAGCCCTCTCCGATCACACCTCTCCCCTGCCGCATATGATGCCGCGTCCGGAGGCGTTTGCCGTCGCCATGCGCGAGCTGGGCGTCAGCCGCGATAAACATCTGGTGATTGTCGATGAGGGTAACCTGTTCTCCGCGCCGCGCGCGTGGTGGATGCTGCGTACCTTTGGCGCACAGCGGGTGTCGATACTGGCGGGCGGTCTGGCTGGCTGGCAGCGCGACGATCTGCTGCTGGAACACGGTGACGCGACAGCAGCCGAAGGCGAATTTGAAGCAGAATTTACCCCAGGAGCCGTGAAACGACTTACCGACGTGCTGCTGGCCAGCCACGAAGGCACCGCGCAAATCGTGGATGCCCGTCCGGCGCCGCGTTTTAACGCACAGGTTGATGAACCGCGCCCGGGCCTGCGTCGCGGGCATATTCCCGGCGCGCGCAACGTGCCGTGGGGCGATTTGGTTATCAATGGCGAACTGAAAACCACCGATGAGCTGGAAGCCATTTTTGCTCGCCAGGGCGTTGATTTACATAAACCGATCATCGTCAGCTGCGGTTCCGGCGTCACGGCGGCGGTCGTTGCGCTGGCGCTGGCCACTCTGGATGCTCCAGACGTGACGCTGTACGACGGTTCATGGAGTGAATGGGGAGCACGGGACGACCTGCCAATCGAGCCTGCTCAATAAATGGATAATCGCCTGACGACGCTGCTGATGCGCGGGGAATCATTAACTCGCGCCGAATATCGGGTGCTCGCTCACCTGACGGAACATCCGCTACTGGTGGGCAATATCACCGTCCGTCAGCTGGCTCAGGCTACCTTTGTCTCCACGGCAACCATTATGCGGTTATGCCAGAAGCTGGGCTTTAGCGGCTACAGCGAATTTATCTGGCACTGCAAAAATCTGCTGGCGGAGACGCCGCACATTGCCGTGCAGCAACCGGACAACGCCGGTGAAAGCTCGGCGCTGTTCAACCATTTTCTCGCCAATTACCGGCTCACCTTTCCGTGGGCGACGGCGGAAAAACGTCAGCACTTCACCCGCCTGTTACGCGAGCAGGAGCGTTTTTTCCTCTACGGCGCCGGGTTCTCCTACCTCTTCGCGGAGTATCTGACCAAAAAGCTACAGGTGCTGGGCAAAACGGCGTTTATTTCCGGGCCAGGCGATAGCCGCAATATTTTCCTCAGCAACGCCGCGCGCTATCAGGTGTTTATCGCCGTGTCGCGCAGTGGGGAAACCGAGCAGGTGCTCGACAAAGCGCGTATAGCTCGTAACGTCGGAATGACGGTGGTCGCGTTTACCCGCGCTTCGGCGAATTCCCTTGCCGGTCTGGCCGACCTTCATTTTGCGCTCTACGACGAGGCGGTGCATTTCGCCGCCGAAGCCGCCGGCGTCACCTCGTTCGAGTCGAATCTGGTTTTATTGATGGATTTACTGCTGCTGGAAGCGACGGGTTAATCTGTCGCTTATTGACCTATTGCGGGTCAATAAGCGACGCGAACCACCGTTTAGATGATGCGGTTTTGTTTGAAATCGCGCAGGAAGCTGCCCCAGCGTTTTTCATAGAATGGCGTAATATGGGCCAGCATAAAGTGGCTGATGCCCTTTTCGCCTTCAACCACCTGGCAGATATCAATCGGTTCATCCCCCGGCAGCGTGTCGGTCGCCACGCTTCCCGCGGCATGGATAATCTCTTCGATATCCCCTTCCGCTTCGATACCGATCAGCAAGTTTGGCTGTTCATCCGCATGCTCTTTAATCGAGCACAGGAATGCGCGCTTCACCGTTTTCAGCGTTTTAAACAGCGTCGTCAGCGACTCCACCATTTGCGCCGGTGGCTCGGCAACTTCAGAAAGCAGCAGCGCGCTGCCGCCTTCCAGCACTTCCTGGGTACTGAGCGGGTTGCCCTCTTCGCCGATCAGATGACTGATTTCGCGCGGGGTGAACTCTTTGCCGGTCGGCAGTTTCGCATTCAGGAACAGCGTCTCACCGAGAGTCATTTCAAACAGCGTGCGCACCGGCATGGCGACAAACGCCTGTTCGGTGGTGACCGCCTGCTGCAAAGCCTCAAGCGAAGTAAAGAAAGGGATAACCGAGGTTCCGTCATCTTTTTCCCAATGCTGTAACTCAAGAGCGCTGTCGTCGACAACCTGCTGGTCATCAGCAGCGGTTCCCGGTACCCAGACGGTAGATTCCAGCAACGTACGGAAAAAAGCCGGGCGATGCGCAGGCTCAGTCGCCGCCTGCTCCAACAGGGTTTCTAATTCGTTTTTCGTTTCGGACATAGTGGTTCCAGATGGCATGATTTCCCCTCACCCCGGCCCTCTCCCCAAAGGGGCGAGGGAGGAAACCGGCACTTCTCTTCAACCCTCAAGTCGAGGCAGAAAACCGGCGCCTGACCTCAGCTCATGCATTAAGGGAGAGAGCCGAACGGTTCCCTCTCCCCTATGGGGAGAGGGTTAGGGTGAGGGGCAAAGATTATTCGGCGGTCAACAGATTGGCAATCGTACGTACGCCCAGCCCGGTCGCGCCCGCCGACCACTGCTCAACGGCAGATTTGCGGTAAGTTGCGGAGCAGTCAATATGCAGCCAGCCCATGTGGTAGTTTTCCACGAAGTGGGACAGGAAGCCCGCCGCAGTGCTAGCACCGGCCGGATAGGCGGCGCTGCCGGTGTTGTTCAGTTCGGCAAAATTGGACGGCAGCTGATGGCGATGGAACTCGGCCAGCGGCAGACGCCAGAAGGCTTCGTTTTCCGCCTGGGCACTTGCCAGCAGACGATTTGCCAACTGATCATCAAAGCTGAACAGCGCGTGGTAGTCGTTCCCCAGCGCGGTTTTTGCCGCCCCGGTCAGCGTGGCGGCATCGATAATCAGCTCAGGTTTCTGTGCGCTCGCATCAATCAGGCCGTCGGCCAACACCAGGCGGCCCTCGGCGTCGGTGTTCATCACTTCAACGTTTTTACCGTTACGATAGTGAATGATGTCGCCAAGCTTAAAGGCATTGCCGCTGATCAGGTTGTCCGCACAAAGCAAGAACAGCTTCACGCGTTTGTTGAGGCCACGAGTAATCGCCAGCGCCAGCGCGCCGGTTACGGTCGCCGCGCCGCCCATATCGGACTTCATGGAATCCATAAAGGCGCTCTGCTTGATGCTGTAACCGCCGGAGTCGAAAGTGATGCCTTTACCCACCAGGCAGGCATAGACCGGCGCGTCTTTATCACCGGTTGGGTTGTAGTCCAGGGTCAGCAGAACCGGCGGGCGATCCGAGCCACGACCCACGGTGTGCAGGCCCATATAGTTCTGCTCACGCAGATCGTCACCTTTGGTAATACGGTAGGAAACGTGGTCACACGCCACGCCGCACAGCAGATCCACCGCGCGCTGCGCCAGCTGCTCAGGACCCAATTCTTCCGCCGGAGCGTTGATGGTGTCGCGAACCCAGTCGATGTAGGTCAGACGGTTATCCAGCTCGGCTTTTTGCTCATCATCCAGTTCAGGCCATTCGACCTGGCGGCTGCCTTTTGGCCCTTTGTAACCGGCCCAGAACGCCCAGGTGCGCTCAACATCCCAGCCTTCGCCGGTCAGCGCAACGTGCTTGATGCCCATACCATCAATTTTACGCGCCGCGCGCTGAATCAGGCCGGTATCATCACGGCCGGTAAGGTGCAGGGAAATACCATCGCCATTAATGCTATAAGTCGCTTTGTCACCCCAGCGCGCGTCGGCTGGCTGAGTGGACAGGGTAATTTTCATCGCTTCTGTCATTATATTTATCCTTATTAGCAAACGGGCCGCCGAATGGCAGCCCGTTAAGATTTATTCACTCAATGATTCAGCCAGCAGGCCGGCGGTAAGTCCGCACAGGGCAGCATGAATCATGAGGCGAAATTAGTCTGCTTCATCCAACCAGACTAACAGAATTGCCTCAAGAATTTTTTCATTTGATGCCTGAGGGTCATCATCAAAGTCTTCGAGGTCGCAAATCCATTGGTGCAGGTCGGTGAAACGTACGGTCTTCGGATCGGTGTCCGGGAAAGCATCGTACAGCGCTTCGCCGATTTCGCGGCTGTCAGTCCACTTAAGTCCCATACTATCCCCTGTTAGTGCTCGCGCGCGTGGTTAATTGTGTAACGCGGAATTTCGACCACCAGATCTTCATCAGCAACGCGCGCCTGGCAGCTTAAACGGCTATCCGGCTCCAGACCCCATGCCTTATCCAGCATGTCGTCTTCGTCTTCGGTGCTTTCCGCCAGCGAGTCAAAACCTTCGCGAACGATGCAGTGGCAGGTGGTGCACGCACAGGATTTCTCACAGGCATGTTCAATCTCAATACCGTTACGCAGAGCAACGTTGAGAATAGTTTCACCGCTTTCAGCTTCCAAAACCGCACCATCCGGACACAGGTCCTGATGAGGCAAAATCACAATCTTTGGCATATTAAACCTCGTCCACGGATTGGCCTTTCAGCGCCATACGGACGGATTGGTCCATACGACGAGCGGCAAATTCCTGGGTTTGTTTGTCAACGTTTTTAATGGCTTGTTCTATGGCGTCAGTATCATCACCTTCGGCTGCCGCACTCAGTTCGGCGGCAACGCGGTCAATCTCCTGGCGCTCTGCGGCGCTTAACAGCGCGGCATCAGCAGCGAGCGCACTGTGCAGGCTTTCCAGCACGCGCGCCGCTTCCACTTTCTGCTCCGCCAGCATGCGTGCTTTCACGTCCTGCTCGGCGTAGCTCATGGAATCTTTAATCATGGTGGCGATTTCGCCATCGGTCAGACCGTAGGACGGTTTCACCTGGATGGAGGACTCTACGCCGGTCGATTTCTCCATCGCCGTAACGCTCAAGAGACCGTCAGCATCAACCTGGAAGGTGACGCGAATATGCGCACCGCCCGCCGGTAATGCGGGAATACCGCGCAGCGCAAAACGTGCCAGCGAACGGCAATCCTGCACCAGTTCGCGTTCACCCTGCATGACGTGGATAGACATTGCGGTCTGGCCATCTTTAAAGGTGGTGAACTCCTGCGCACGCGCCACCGGAATGGTGGTATTACGCGGGATCACTTTCTCCACCAGGCCGCCCATGGTTTCGAGGCCCAGCGACAGCGGAATAACGTCAAGCAGCAGCATTTCGCTGTCCGGCTTGTTGCCGACCAGAATATCGGCCTGAACGGCGGCGCCAATGGCCACCACTTTGTCCGGATCAATAGAGGTCAGCGGCGTGCGGCCGAAGAATTCCCCCACGCGCTCACGCACCAACGGTACGCGGGTTGAACCGCCCACCATCACCACTTCCAGCACCTCTTCGGCTTCCACGCCCGCATCTTTCAGCGCGCGGCGGCAGGCCAGCAGAGTGCGCTTCACCAGCGCGGAAATGAGCTCATTAAACTGCTCGCGGGTCACTTCGCCTTGCCAACCGGCAACGTCAACGTCAACGGCAACGCGATCGGCATCGCTCAGGGCGATTTTGGCCGCGATCGCGGCATCAAGCAGTTCGCGCTGTACGCGGTTGTCGCTACGATCGGCAATGCCCGCCAAGTCGCGGATGTGGTCAGCCAACAGGTGGTCGAAGTCATCGCCGCCCAATGCGGAATCACCGCCGGTTGCCAGCACTTCAAACACGCCGCGGCTCAGACGCAGAATCGAGATATCAAAGGTGCCCCCGCCGAGGTCGTAAACGGCAATCACACCTTCCTGGCCAGAATCGAGGCCGTAGGCAATCGCCGCTGCGGTTGGCTCATTGAGCAGACGCAGAACGTGCAGGCCAGCCAGACGCGCTGCGTCTTTAGTACCCTGACGCTGAGCATCATCAAAGTAAGCAGGAACGGTGATCACCACGCCATCCAGCTCACCCGCAAGGGATTCCGTGGCGCGTGCGGCCAGCGCTTTAAGGATATCGGCGGAGACGCGAATCGGGTTCAGCACGCCGGCGTCAGTCACCAGCATTGGCAGGCCGTTTTCACTGGCCTGGAACTGGTACGGCAGGTGTGGGTAACGCGCCTGAATGTCGGCCAGCGAGCGGCCCATCATGCGTTTTACGGAGCTGATGGTGTTGGCCGGATCCTGCGCTGCGTTGGCACGCGCGTCATAGCCGACCACGTGGCCCTGCGCCTGGTAATGAACGACGGATGGCAGCAGGTGACGTCCCTGGCTGTCAGCCAGCGTCTCGGCCTGGCCGCTACGTACGGTCGCAACCAGAGAATTGGTGGTGCCTAAGTCGATGCCTACCGCCAGACGACGCTGGTGCGGCGCGGCGCTCAGCCCCGGCTCACTAATTTGTAATAAGGCCATGTTAAGCTTCCAAAATCAGAAATCGAGCAGCTTTTCTTCGAGTAATTCAGCGCTGCTTTGGAGTTTATCGAGAAAACGCAGTTTACGCACGGTATCCGCCGCCGCGTCCCACGTCTTAGCATCTAATTCCGCCACCATCTGCTGCTGGCGTTGGGTATACATTGTTTTGATGCGCTTTTGCAGATTTTCAAGGCGGTCGGCGTCTTTCGCCTGCTCAATCTCATCCAGCTCTTCGCGTAGCTCCAGCTGTTCCATCAGGAACGCGGTGTCGCGGACGGTGTGCTGTTCGGATGAGAGGTCAAAACCGTGCAGGGAGAGCAGATATTCCGCGCGCATCAGCGGGTGACGCAGCGTTTGCCATGCCTGATTGATGTTGGCAGAGCGCTGAACCGCAGCAAGCTGTTCGGCGTCGCTGGCGCTGGCAAAACGGTCGGGGTGGTTCTGACGCTGCAGGTCCTGAAAACGTGCCGCAAGGGCCTGAGTGTCTACGTGATAACCGGCTGGCAATCCAAAGAGAGTAAAGTAATCCATGACGATCTCAGGGTTAACTATTTAAAACAAACCCCACGCACAGCGATAAAACCATGAGTGGGGTTGGCAGGACTCAACATTAGACGTTAAAGCTTTCGCCGCAGCCGCACTCGTCTTTCACGTTAGGGTTGGTAAATTTAAACCCTTCGTTCAGACCTTCTTTCACGAAGTCTAGCTGCGTACCATCAAGAAATTGCAGGCTTTTACCGTCGATGACAACCTTCACGCCTTTGTCTTCGAATACGGTGTCTTCTGCCGCCGGCTCGTCAACAAATTCCAGTACATAGGCCATACCTGAACAGCCTGACGTCCTGACGCCCAGGCGCAGGCCAAACCCTTTACCGCGGTTTGACAAGAAGGTATTGACTCGCTCTGCTGCACTGTCGCTTAAGGAAATCGACATAATAACCTCAACTCTTAATTATTTTGCTTCACGTTTGCTTTTGTAGTCCGCAATCGCGGCTTTAATCGCGTCTTCTGCCAGGATAGAACAGTGAATTTTCACTGGCGGCAGTTCAAGCTCGTCTGCGATATCGGTGTTTTTAATCGCCTGTGCTTCGTCCAGCGATTTCCCTTTCACCCATTCGGTCACCAGGGAGCTGGAGGCAATGGCGGAGCCGCAGCCGTAAGTCTTGAAACGCGCGTCTTCAATGATACCTTCATTG
>PPYF01269642.1_pt1 | contig 12144 bp, 12 predicted proteins | sample 1559871 | NCBI WGS metagenome assembly PPYF01 (sample SAMN08240021, study PRJNA423297) | Human gut metagenome, whole genome shotgun sequencing project. | reverse complement strand
ATCGACGGGCCGCTGGGGACAGCGGCCCCTACGAAATCTATCGTAACCCTGCGTAGGGGCGGATGTCCCCATCCGCCCGCCGGGGGTATATGCACCCAACGAGACCCACCCTCATCCGGCCCTGCGGGCCACCTTCCCCCTGGGAGGGGGAAGGCTATATCCGTTCCCACACAACCGCTCAAAACCCTTCGGCGTTCCCCTCATCCGCCCCAGTGTGCCCACTGGGGCACCTTCCCCCAGGGGAAGGCTTGGCAGCGTGTCATTGCGAGGAGGGGCAAAGCCCCGACGTGGCAATCCGTCCCCCTGCCCCGTCAAATTCCCCCGTCCTTCTATTCAAAAGGCAAAAAATATGGTAAAATTGACCCATGTAACATGTTGTTGCCCCCGATGCAACCTCCGTATGGTTTACTTTTGCCACGCACTTCGATAGGATAGGAGCAGAAAACCATGAGTCTTGCGAAAAAGATGATCGAACTGAGAAAGCAAAACGGCCTGTCTCAGCAGGACCTGGCCGACCGGCTGGGGGTGTCCCGCCAGGCCATCTCCCGGTGGGAGACCGGGGCCGTCCAACCCCTGGCCGACAGCGTGAAGAGCCTGGCCCAGGTGTTCCAGGTCTCCACCGACTATTTGCTCAACGACGACCTGGACACTCCCACGCCCCCGCACTCCCCCCAGCCTGCGCCGACACCCCAGGAAGAACCAACGCCCACCCGGAAGCACCGGAAATGGCTCCTGGCTCTGGCTGCTCTGGCTGCTGCCGCTGTGCTGGTCCTGGTCACGGCGGCGGGCACGGCGTACTACCTCCAATGGAAGGAACGTCAGCCGGTGTCCATGTACGACTTACCTAGAGAGACCGCTGAGGAGAGCATCCGTGACCGCTCCATCATCACGTTCTCCTTTGACGAGTGGTAAGGGGAGGCGGTATCCATGAAGCACAAAGCCCTCTGCGCCATGGCCCTGGCCGCCCTGACGCTGGGCTACCTGGCCGGCGCTGTCTGTGCTGGAGACATCCCAACAGCGGAGAACAGTGCCGCGGCGGCTGAAGCGGCAGCCCCCGCCCTGTTCCGCACGGAGCTCCAGTCAGGCCAAGTTGCCCGGGCGGACCATCCCCTCCACTTCGTCGCCGGGGAGAGTATCCGGCTCAACATCAACTATATGCCCGACGGCAAGATGAATTTCGGATTCATCGACCCTGACGGGACCTTCCGCTATCTCAAGGCATCCCATGGACATTTCGATAAAATTATCATCATAGAGAAAACTGGAGACTACACCCTGCAATTCAGAAACAAGTCGTCCATAGAAATCGACCTGTCCGGGTATGTGGACCACTTAGAATCAATTTAAGAGAGGTGTATTGCGTATGAAGTCCAAAGCTCGTTGTTTTCTGCTGTTCTGTCTGCTGTTCAGCCTTGCCCTTTTAGTCGGCTGCGCCGGAGAAAAGTCGGACAAAATGACCTGGACTCCCGGTGCATTTGAGAAAAAAGACGGCAACGGCGACCCGGCCTACAGTATTCGGCTCCCCTTGTCGGAAGACAACTCGGGGATATGCGTCAGCTCCACTCAGGATGGTACCGCCATTGCCATAGCCGATTTAGAACATAACCAAATCGACTACATCCGTGTGGACCACACCACCGGCGAGGTCACACGCTGGACGACAGAAAACGTACCATTAAGCGACATCTATAACCTGCCTCTGAATACCAATTAACGGCCGCACAGAGAAAGGAGACGACTATGATCTTATGGAACGAACGTCAGTGGCGGCGGGAGATGCTGCTCTGCGCGCTGGTCTTTCAGGCAATCTTTCTGATTGAGCTCGTAGGGCTTTGGGGTATGATCGTGGTAGACCCAAAGGTACATTTTATAAGCTACGAGAATTGGGGTTGGCTCTGCCAAGAGTGGCAGCAACCCGCTTGGCAGCACAATTACTTTACCCAAATCACAGGAACTGCCCTGGCCCTGAACTGGGTGGCCCAGGTCCTCTTCTGGGCCAACGCCGTCTATGTGTGGCTCCACCGGGAGCGATTCGGGCACAGCCGCCCGATCATCGCCGTGGAGATCATCCTGGTCACGGCGGCGGCCCTGGCCGTCCGGTGGTACATCAAGTACAACGTGGACTTCTACCGCCTGTTTATGTACGCCATCTACCCGGAGCTGCTCATGCTCCTGCAACTTTCCTGGGGGATGAGAAAGGAGCCGTGACGACCATGAAAATTATCCTGCTCTTCCTGTGCATATTCGCTGGCTTTCTCATTTTCCTGCCCCAGACGCCCGTTCCCGTTGTGTACCACCGCCCACTTCTGGCACTCTTTTTTCTGGTGTGCAGTCTGGTCACTGCGGTGCGGACCTACCGCCAGGGCATAGCAAAAAACTCCGCCTATTTGAAGGTACTTGCCGTCCTGACACCGATCATGATAGCGGCGATCATCCTATTTGGTCTACTGTATCTCTAAACAAAACTTCCGGGCAGAGCCATGTGTAAGCTACATGGCTCTGCCCGGTTTTTTGTGTTTTCCATTTACCGCTCTTCCCGGAAATAGTTCAGTCCCAGGGCGGCGGGGCAGCCGGAGCCCTCCCGTTTCCGCACGGAGGTGGCCACCAGGACCACGGCGGTGATGAGGAAGGGCAGGGCCTGATAGAGCTGGGTGGGGACCTTGGCCAGCCAGCCCAGGGCGGCGGGGAAGGCGGCGGCCAGGCTGCTGCCGGACACCCGCAGGGTGCTGAAAAAGCCGAAGACGAAGGTGCCCAGAATGGCCAGGGCGGGGTTCCAGTTGGCGAAGATGACCAGGGCCACTGCGATCCAGCCATAGCCGTTGATCCAGCAGCTGCTGGAGAAGGAGCCGGACATGTTCAGGCCCATGTAATAGCCGCCCAGGCCCATGATGCCGCAGCCGATGCAGATGTGGATATACTGAAAGCGCTTCACGTTCACGCCCACGGAGTCGGCGGCGCCGGGGTTCTCCCCCACCGCCCGCAGCCGCAGGCCGGGGGTGGTGCGGTTGAGATACCACCAGGCCACGATGGCGATGACCACGCCCAGATAGACCAGCAGGTTGTGGTCAAACAGGCCCTCGCCGATGAGGGGCAGCTTGGACAGGCCGGGGATGGGTAAATTCGCAAAGCCGTTTTTGATGCCGGAATAGTCGTTCATGGCGGGCCAGCGGACGGCCTTCAGGCCGTTGCCCACGAAGAAATATACGCCCAGGCCAAAGGTGGTCAGGGTCAGGCCGGTGATGTTCTGGTTGGCCTGGAGGGAGACGGTGAGGGCGGCAAACAGCAGCCCGCACAGGGCCCCGGCCAAAAAGGCGGTGAGGATGCCGATGAGCAGACTGTTGGTGTAGCAGCCGATGATATAGCCGAAGATGGCGCCCACGGCCATGATGCCCTCCACGCCCAGGTTCAGGCTGCCCGACTTCTCCACCATGATCTCCCCCACCGTGCCGTACAGCAGCGGGATGTTATAGACCACAATGTTGTGAATGAAGGAGGTGACCACCCCCAGCTTATCCATTTCCATTGTCGTTTCCCCCTTTCTTCACGGGAACCACTTTAAAGCGGGTGCAGAAGTCCGCCGCCAGCACCAGGAACAAGATCACGCCCTGGAGCATGTTGGCGAAGCTGGAATCCACCCGGGAGAAGGTGGCCGCGGCCACCGTGGAGCCATAGCGCAGCATCCCGATGAGGGCGGACACCACAAAGATGGCGGCGGTGTTCATCTTGGACAGCCAGGCCACGATGATGCCCGTCCAGCCCACGTCGTCGGTGATGGCGGTGGCCAGCACCCCGGCGGTGCCCACCTTAAAGGCGGCGGCCAGGCCGATGAGACAGGCGGACAGGAACACGGTGCGCAGCACGATGCGGTCCACCTTCATGCCCGCATACCGGGCGGTGCCCACGCTGTCGCCCACCACGGCGATCTCATAGCCGTGCTTGGTGTATTTCAGATAGACGAACACCAGAATGCCGATGACAAAGGTGAAGATGACGCACACGTTCAGCCCGAACTTGCCCAGGGGGATGCGGGGGAAGGCGGCATACTGGGAGAATGTGGCGAACATGGGCCGGGCGGAGCTCTTGTCCAGATAGAAGTTCCAGTCGGCCTGGGTCTCCCCCAAAAACGTGACAAAATACAGGGCCACATAGTTGAGCATCAGGGTCATCAGGGTCTCGTTGGTGCCGAACTTCACCTTCAGCACCGCCACGATGGCCCCATAGACCCCGGCGGCCAGCATCCCGGCCAGACACATGAGGAGCAGCGTCGCAGCCGAGGGCAGCACCGGCCCCAGCTTGAAGGCCACCGTGGCCGCCGCCACAGCGCCCAGGATGAACTGCCCCTCGCCGCCGATGTTCCAAAAGCGCATTTTAAAGGCCAGGGACAGGGCCACCGAGGTCAGGGCCAGGGGCACGAACACTTTTAAATAGTTTTCAAAGGTCTTATAGGCGATCTTGTTGCCCACCATGCCCATGGTGAACATGCGGCTGTAATAGGCCAGGGGGTCCACTCCCAGGGCCAGCAGCACCACGCCGCCCAGGATCAACGCGGCCAGCACCGCCAGGACATACAGCCCCAGCTTCTTCCACAGGGGGCAGCCGTCCCGCTTTACCACATGAAAGCGCATCTCACTTCTCCTCCTGTTCCACGGCCTGTTCGGCCTCTGTCTGCTCCCGGCTCTGGCGCTCCAGCTGGGCCAGCTCCTGGGGGGTGATGTTGGTGTCCTTGGCATAGCCGGCGGGCTTGTCCTCATAGCGGTTTGACAGGTCCAGCGCCCCGGTCATCATCAGACCCAGCTCCTCCTTGGTGGTCTTGTGGGCGTGGACCACGCCCATGACCTTTCCGTGGCACAGCACCATGATCTTGTCGCACAGGGCCAGCATCACGTCCAGGTCCTCGCCCACGAACAGGATGCCCACGCCGCTCTGCTTCTGCTGGTTCAGGATGTGATAGATGGCATAGGAGGAGTTGATGTCCAGCCCCCGCACGGGATAGGCGGTGACGATGACGTTGGGCCCGGCCTTGATCTCCCGGCCCAGCAGCACCTTCTGCACGTTGCCGCCGGACAGGCGGCGCACCGGCGTCTCGGTGGATGGGGTGACCACCTCCAGCTCCTGAATGACGTGTTCCGCATCCGCCCTGCCCCCCTTCCGGTCCACAAAGGGGCCCTTGGCCAGGGCGTAATTTTTCAGGATCATGTTGTCCGTGATGGACAGGGAGGGGGCCAGGCCCATGCCCAGCCGGTCCTCCGGGATAAAGGACATGGAGATGCCCTTTTCCAGAATGGCCTTGGGGGAGAGGCCTACGATGTTGTCCCCCTTGTGGATCATCAGGCCGGACTGGACGGGGCGCAGCCCGGCGATGGCCTCGCACAGCTCCTTCTGGCCGCAGCCGGCGATGCCCGCCACGCCTAAAATTTCGCCCCCCCGGATGTAGAAGTTCACGTGGTCGATGGCCACGGCTCCCTCGTCGTTGCGGATGGTCAGGTCCCTTATCTCCAGCAGGGGGCGGGTCTTCTCCACCAGGGGGCGGTTGATGTTCAGGTCGATCTTCCGGCCCACCATCCACTCGGTCAGCTCCTGCTCGCTGGTCTCGGCGGTGTTCACGGTGGTGATATACTCGCCCTTGCGCAGGATGGCCACCCGGTCAGACAGCTCCATCACCTCGTTCAGCTTGTGGGTGATGATGATGATGGAGTGCCCCTCGTCCCGCATCCGGCGCAGGACGGTGAACAGCTTTTCGATCTCCTGCACCGTGAGCACGGCGGTGGGCTCGTCCAGGATGATGACCTTGGCCCCGTAATACAGAACCTTGATGATCTCCAGGGTCTGCTTTTCCGACACGGCCATGTTGTGGACCTTCTTCTTGGGGTCCAGCTCAAAGCCGAACTTGCGCACCATGTCCTGGATCTCGCCATAGCGGTCCTTCTTCAGGCCAAAGCCCGCCTTTTCTTTGCCCATCCAGATGTTGTCCGCCGCGGTGAACACGTCCACCAGCTTGAAGTGCTGGTGGACCATGCCGATGCCCAGCTTTTTGGCGTCCTCCGGGGAATTGATGGAGACGGGTTTGCCCTCCACCAAAATCTCTCCCGCGTCCGGCTGATAGATGCCGGAGAGCATGTTCATCAGGGTGGTCTTGCCCGAGCCGTTCTCCCCCAGCAGGGCCAGGATCTCCCCCTGGCGCAGGTCCAGGTGGACGTTGTGGTTGGCCGTCACGCTGCCAAAGGTCTTGGTGATGCCCCGCATCTCAATGGCACAGGGTCGCTCCGCCATAAAAAATTCCTCCTTTGTCCCGGCGGAACCCTCCGCCGTTGTTCTCTCCTGTTCGGGCCGGCAGCTGCACTGACTCCGGCCCCAACAGCAAAGGCCGACCTGGGTCGGCAAAAAAGTCCGGGCCGGCCGGATATCCGGCCGGCCCGGGTTTCGGGTCTTTGATTGTCCGGGCAGGGGGCCTTAGGTCTCCTCCACCCCGGCCACAAAGTAGTTCATGGAGCCGGTGATGACGCTGTCCTCCACGCTGGGGCCGCCGGCGGCGACGATCTCGTTGCCCGCATTGTCCACCAGGGCCTCGTCGGCCTGGTCCACGGACACGGTGCCGTCAGTGTTCACGGTGACGTGCAGCTTCACGCCGGAGAACACGTCCCACTCGCCGGAGACGATCTTGGCCTTCACGGCCTCGATGGCGGCATCGGTGCCGGGGGCCACGGTGTCCTGGTTCAGGGGGGACACGTTCACAAAGTCCTGGGCAAGGCCGCCGTAGTAGGCGCCGCCGCCCATCTTGGTGACGAACTGGGAGGCGTCGCCAGCGCAGTCCATGGCGGCCTGGATGGCGGTGTGATAATACACGTTCCAGTTCCAGATGGCGGCGGTCAGATGGGCCTTGGGAGCGTCGGCGGTCATGTCGGAGTTATAGCCGCAGCCGAACACACCGGCATCCTGAGCGGCGATCTGGGGCTGGGCGGAGTCGCAGTGCTGGGAGATGACGCCGCAGTTATAGTTCTGGATCAGCTCCTTGGCAAAGGCGGACTCGTTCACCTCGTCGGCCCAGTCGCCCAGTTCCTTCACATAGACCTTGGCGTTGGGGTTCACGGCCTGGGCACCCAGGGTAAAGCCGTTGATGCCGGAGCAGGTCTCGGCGTACTCGGTGCCGAAGGCGGAGACATAGCCCAGGTTGTTGTTGCCCGTCTCCAGGCTCTTCAGACCGGCGGCCACACCGGCCAGATAGCGGGCCTGATAGATGCGGCCAAAGTAGTTGTTGAAGTTGGTATCGTTGCTCATATAGCCGGTGGCGTGGGAGAAGATCACGTCGGGATACTCCTGAGCCTTGTCGGCCATGGCCTGCATATAGCCGAAGGAGGTGCCGAAGATGATGTTGCAGTCGGCGGCCACCAGGGTGTCCACGGCGCTGGCGATGCCGTCATAGTCGTTGTCGTTCACCTCGTCCACAATGACCAGCTGGCTGTCGGGGTCCAGGCCCAGCTCCTCCATGGCCTTGGTGATGCCGTTGTGGTGGGCGTAGGTATAGCCGGCGGTGTCGTTCTTGCTGTTGATGTAGATGGCACCAACCTTAAAGTCGGCGTTGGCAGCGGAACCGGCCTCGGAGCTGGCGGAGCCGGTGGAGCCGCTGGCGGCGGGGGTGCTGTTCCCGCCGCAGGCGGCCAGGGACAGGGACATGGCGACGGCCATGACCATTGCAAGCAGTTTCTTCATGGGTGAATAATTCCTCCTTGATATTTTTGCGGTTTTTCTTTCTCGGGCAGAATGTTCTTCCGCCCTATCTTAAAGCCGGTCCCCCGGCCTTAATTCCAATTCAGTCGTCCACAAAGACCACGCCGGTCTCCTCGCTCATGGACTTCACCCGGGCCAGGGACTCCACCCGGATGCCCTGGGCCCGCAGCCGGTCGCCCCCGGGCTGGAAGGCCTTCTCCACCACGATACCGGCACCCACCAGGGTAGCCCCCGCCTGATGCACCAGGTCGATGAGGCCCTCCAGGGCCGCACCGTTGGCCAGAAAGTCGTCGATGATGAGTACGTTATCCTCCGGCCCCAGGAATTTTTTAGAGACGATCACGTCATAGATCTTCCCGTGGGTGAAGGACTGCACCTTGGTGGCATACACTGCGCCGTCGATGTTCTTGCTCTGGCTCTTCTTGGCGAACACCACCGGGCAATGAAAAGACTGCGCCGTGACACAAGCGATCCCGATGCCCGAGGCCTCGATGGTCAATATCTTGTTCACGCCGCAGCCCTCGTACAGCCGCTTAAACTCCTTGCCGATCTCCTCAAAAAGGGCAACATCCATCTGGTGGTTCAGAAAACTGTCCACCTTCAAAACGTCGTTCCCCTTCACAGTGCCGTCCTTGCGGATGCGCTGCTTCAACAGCTCCATGTCCTGTTCCGCCCTTCCTCTTTAAAAAATGACAATGGCCCGGAAAAACGGGCCACGCGGATCATGTCGATACAGTGTTATTGTACAAGAAATTTTTTCGCCCTGCAATCCCTTTTTTTAATTTCTTCCTCCCCGCCGCCTTTCTTTTTTGTCCCTCCCCCCGGGCAGGCGGGCTCCCAGACACCCGACGCACAAAAAACGTCAGCGTTCTCCCCTCCTTTTCACACTTTCCACCGACTTTTCCACAAATTTATTTGCGGTTTTGATTTTCTAAGATTTCTGGTGAAAATGGCCGGGTTTTCCGGGGAAACGGTGGGTTTTCAGTCCGTATCGTTGAATTCGATTTTGATATTGCGGAGTGTATTGGAAAATTGGCAGGTCACATCGCTCTCGTAGGGGCGGATGTGACGAATCTCGTCCGTAGGGGCCGCTGTCCTCCACCTTCCCTATCCCTTTTGTCCCTTCGGGACATTTCCCCTTGACAAGGGGAATCGGCCCCCTGGGAGGGGGAAGGCTTGGGACGTGGGGAACGGAATCCCTCAGTCACGGCTACGCCGTGCCAGCTCCCTTTCACAAGGGAGCCTAATGGTGCGTAACAGGGGACCCCGGGCGGATGATATCCGCCCCTACACCCGCTCCTGGGGGAAGGCAGAAAAACAGCCGCCTTTCGGCGGCTGTTTTTCGTGGAAAATTTTCAAACTCTCTCAGCCCAGCACGCCCCGGGTGCGCTGCTCTTTCCGCTCCTCCATTTTGGAGATGACCACGGCGCAGGCGGCGTCGCCGGTGATGTTCACGGTGGTGCGGCCCATGTCGAAGATGCGGTCCACGCCCATGACCAGGCCGATGCCCTCCACGGGCAGGCCCACGCTCTCCAGCACCATGGCCAGCATGACCATGCCTGCACCGGGCACACCGGCGGTGCCGATGGAGGCCAGGGTGGCGGTGAGGACGATGGTGACCATCTGTCCCAGGGTCAGGTCGATGTTAAAGCAGGAGGCGATGAACACGGCGCACACGCCCTGATAGATGGCGGTGCCGTCCATGTTGATGGTGGCCCCCAGGGGGATGACGAAGGAGGCGATCTCCTTTCTGGCCCCCAGCTTCTCGGCGCACTCCAGGGTGAAGGGCAGGGTGCCCACAGAGGAGGCGGAGGAGAAGGCCATCATCATGGCGGGGACCATCTCCCGGAAGAAGGTCACAGGGGAGATCCGGGCCAGGGCGGCCATGCTGAAGGAATAGACGGCCAGGGCGTGGATCACATAGCCGATATAGGCCACCAGCAGCACGGCGGCCAGGGCACCCAGGATCTTGGGGCCATTCTCCGCCACCACTGGGGCCAGCAGGCAGGCCACGCCCACAGGGGACAGGCGGATGATCAGGTCCATGACCTTCATGGACACCTCGTTAAAGCTGTCTACCACCTGGGCACACACCAGGCCCTTCTCCCCGGCGACGAGAATGCCCACGCCGAAGAGGATGGCGATGACGATGACCTGGAGCATGGAGGCCGAACGCATGGGTTCGATGATGTTGGCGGGGAAGATGTTCACCAGGGTGTCCATAAAGCTCACCGGGTCGCCGGCGGTATACTCCCCGGAGGAGAGCTTATCCAGGGGCGGGAAGAAGCCCTTGCACAGGTTGGCCAGCACCAGGGCGATGATCACCGCTCCGGCGGTGGTGCACATGTAATAGACGATGGTTTTCACGCCCACCGAGCCCAGCTTTTTGATGTCCCCCATGGAGATGATGCCGGCGGTGATGGAAAACAGGACGATGGGCACCACAATGAACTTAATGAGGTTCAGAAAGATGGTGCCGAAGGGCTTGACGTAGGTTTTGGCAAAGTCCACGCCGCCGGGAATGGCCATCAGGGCCAGACCGGCCACGATGCCGACGACCAGGCCTACGAAAATCCAAAATGCAAGGGGCAGTTTCTTTGTGTTCATTTTCTCTCCTCCAATTTCTGGTGTTGTTCTCTCCACGTCGGTTTCTTCTCTTTTTCTCTCCCATTATATCGGCATTTTTCCTCTTTTTCAAGATATTTTTCCCTCTGTTTCGGCGAATTTTCACATTTCCGTCCGGCTTTTTACGGTTCTTTCTGTCCCGCTGCAGGAAAATTATTTCCCCGGCCCATATTTCGACGGTTTTAATTCCATAATATGGTAAACTATTCCTGACCATATCAGAACGAAAGCGGGGACCACCATGGGTTTTCTCACGAGAAAGGGACTATATGACAGCGGGCGGGTGCTGTTTCTGCCTGTGGAGGATATTGCGCCCAATCCGGGCCAGCCCCGCACCCAGTTCTCCCAGCCCGAGCTGGAGGAGCTGGCCGGCTCCATCCGCTCTATGGGACTGCTCCAGCCCCTCACGGTCCGCCGGGGGGAACACGGCTGGGAGCTGGTGGCGGGGGAGCGCCGCCTGCGGGCGGCCAAGCTGGCGGGCCTGCAGCAGGTCCCCTGCCTGTCCGTCCAGGCCGACGGACAGACCTCCTCCCTGTTCGCCCTGGTGGAAAACCTCCAGCGCCGGGATCTGGACTTCTGGGAGGAGGCCCTGGCCCTGCGGCGGCTGCAGGAGGACTTTGCCCTGTCCCAGGAGGAGCTGGCCCGGCGGCTGGGCAAGAGCCAGTCGGCCATCGCCAACAAGCTGCGGCTCCTTAAGCTGCCTCAAGAGGTGCTGTCCTCCCTGCGGGACGCGGGCTGTACCGAGCGCCACGCCCGGGCCCTGCTCCGCCTGCCGGATGGGGAAGCGCAGCGCCGGACGGCGGACCGGGTCATCCGGGACAAGCTCACCGTGGCCCAGACGGAGGCCCTGGTGGAGTCTATGCTCCGCGCTCCGCCCCCCAAGAAGCGCCGCCCTGTGCTCATCGTCAAGGATGTGCGCCTGTTTCTCAACACCATCTCCCACAGTCTGGACGTGATGCGATCGGCGGGTGTGGATGCCCAGTGCCAGCGCCAGGACGACCAGGATGCCATCACCCTCACCATCCGTATCCCCACGCCGCCCCGCCCTTAGTATTGTCAAACTCCGTTGATCACTTCCTCCATGATACTCCTTCTGGACCGCCTATCGGGCGGTCTTTTTTCGCCCCTTCCTGCGTACACATTGTATACAGCTTAGATGGTTTCTCGCATGTTTCACGTGAAACATGGCTGTTTTTTATGATCGTTCCGTTCCACGGCAAGAAAATCCCGTCTTTTTCCTGCCACAAGGTGAAAAAGCCGGGCAAAACGGTTGAAATGCCCGGCGGTGATTGTTATAATGGGATACTGCAAACGGCCTTATGTAAATACTCCGGCAATACCCTTCTATTTATATAAGGTAGACCCTTTCCGAATTTAGGAGGCAAAACATGGCCAGAATCATCGCAGTGGTCAACCAAAAGGGCGGCGTGGGCAAAACCACCACCACCGTCAACCTGACAGCCACCCTCTGCGCCCAGGGAAAACGGGTGCTGCTGTGCGATTTCGACCCCCAGGCCAACGCCACCTCCGGCCTGGGCGTGGACAAAAACGGCGCGTCCCCCAACATCTACGACGTGCTCATCAACGGCGCAGATGTGGAGCGGGCGGTGGTATCCACCAAATACGGGGACGTGCTCCCCTCCAACAAGGCCCTGGCGGGGGCCGGCGTGGAGATGATCGGCATCGACCACCGGGAGACCCTGCTCAAGCAGGCCCTGGACATCCTCTCCCCCCGGTATGACTACATCCTCATCGACTGCCCCCCCTCCCTGGAGATGCTCACGGTAAACGCCT
>PPYF01614233.1_pt1 | contig 12146 bp, 12 predicted proteins | sample 1559871 | NCBI WGS metagenome assembly PPYF01 (sample SAMN08240021, study PRJNA423297) | Human gut metagenome, whole genome shotgun sequencing project. | reverse complement strand
GCCTGGGTCTCTTCCGGGCTTAGCCCGAAGAAGGTGGCGATCCCGTAGGGATTCGACAGGATCCGCACCACCTGGCCCGGCGCGGCCACTTCCACCGCCGCCATTACCCCCTCGGGGACCTGCTCCAGCAGCGTCACTTCATCTACCACCGGCAGGGTTTTACGCAGGCGGTTGTTCACCAGCACGCCGTCGTCCTTTTTAAGGATCGCCGCCACCACGTTGATCCCCCGGTCGAGCGCCTCATTGAGCCACCACACGGCGTCAAGGAAATCGACGGCGTCGTCAATCAGTACGATCCACCCCTCGGCATACTGCGCCGCCGGCAGCGTCGCCAGCCGCCCGAGGGCGATAGTCGTCCCCACGCCAACGCCCACCCCGCCCGGCGTCTGCGGGTTATGACCGATCATGGTCGATTCGGTGATAATGGTCTCGGTGATGGTCTCCATCGCCACATCGCCAATCACCGGCGCGGCTTCGTTAAGATAGATGCGAGAGACATCGCTCATCGACCACGGTGTTTTCGCCAGGGCCTGCTCCAGCGCGGCGAGGGTCCCGGCGATATTGTCCCGCGTCCCTTTCATGCCCGTCGTCGCGACGATCCCGCTGGCAACAAACGCCCTCGCCTGCGGGTCGTCGGACGCCAGCGCCACCTCGGTGGTGGCGTTGCCGATATCAATCCCGGCTATTAACGGCATGCTGACCTCCGCTTAGCTTCCTTTACGCAGCTTATGCCGCTGCTGATACACTTCCGCCGACTCCCGGACAAAGGCGGCATTCACTGTCGCATGCCAGGTGTGCTCCAGCTCGTCGGCGATCGCCAGCAGCTCCGCCTGCGAGGAGCGGAACGGGCGCAGCGCGTTATAGATAGCCAGAATGCGCTCGTCAGGAATGGCGATAAGCTCCGCCGCGCGGCGGAAATTGCGCGCCACCGCATGGCGCTGCATCTGCTCGGCAATCTGCGCCTGGTACTCAAGGGTCTGACGGGAGATCCGCACATCCTGCGGGCCCACCTCGCCAGAGAGCACCTTCTCGAGGGTAATATCGGTCAATGGTTTACCGGTAGGCGTCAGGATATGCTCCGGGCAGCGGGTGGCTAACGGATAATCCTGCACGCGCATGGTTTTCTCGCTCATGGTCACTCCCTTACTAAGTCGACGTGCAGGGTGACGGGCTCGGCGTCCTGCACCACATGTTTGGTCTCTTTGATATGAAATAGCGCGGCTTTGGCCATAAATTTCGGCCGCACCATCTGATCGTTCACCACCGGCACCGGCGAAGGTGACTCTTTGCGCGCATAGCGCGCGGCGTTTTTGCCAATCTGCCGGTAGGTCTCCAGCGTCAGCAGCGGCGCCTGGGAGAACAGCTCCAGGTTGCTGAGCGGCAGCAGATCGCGCTGATGGATGACCGTGGTCCCCTTCGACTGGATACCGATGCCGATCCCCGAGCCGCTCAGGTTGGCAGCATCCCAGGCCATAAAGGAGACGTCGGACGTGCGCAGAATGCGCACCACCCGGGCGTGAAGCCCCTCTTCTTCCACCCCGGCAATCAGCTCTTTGAGGATCGCGCCATGGGGCATATCGCTCACCACCTCGAACTGCCGATCGAGAATGGCCGAGGTCTGCAGGTAATCGCCGGTGACCCGCTGGCGCAGCATATTGAGAATATTGCTGGCGATATCCTCAAAGCCGCTGCGGCTCAGCGCGCCGACAATATCGAGGCCGGTGATGTTGCGCTTCATCATCTCTTCCACCGCACTCAGATCCTCCACCACGTTACGCGGCGGCATCTCGTTGCTGCCGTGCGCGTAGGTGGCGGCCTCCACCTCCTCGTCGGCGATTGGCGGCAGCCCCAGCTCGCGGAAAACCGCCTGGATCGCCCGCGCCGCTTTCTGGCGAATGGCAATGGTTTCCGCCTCGGTCACCGGACGCAGGCCGCCGTCAACCATCAGGTCACGCTGCAGGATGTTGTAATCATCAAAATCTTCCGCATCGAAGTTCGAGCCGGCGAACATGTTGTCGTAGTTCGGCACCGCGCTGTAGCCGGAGAAAATAAAGTCGGTGCCCGGCAGCATCTGCATCAGGGTGCGCGCGGTGCGGCGAATATCCGAGTGGGAGAAAGTCTGGTCGTTGGCGGACGCCACTTCGAGGTCGAGCATAGAGGCGATCAGGTGCCGTAGACCGACACCGTCTCGGCGTAGCTGGTTAAGCCACGCATGCCCAGCTCCAGCTCGGTGGCCTCTTCCACCGAGCACTGCGTCAACACGCCGGGGCGGCCGCACTGCGAACCGACCAACAGCGCCAGGGCGTTAAACGGCGCATAGCGCGCGATACCGACCGTGGTCTCCTGTTCTGAGAAGCCGCGGATCCCGGCCTCGGCGGCGTCAGCGGCAATCTGCACCGGATTATCTTTGAGATTGGTGACGTGGCACTGGTTGGAGGGGGTCCGGCGGGCACGCATCTTCTGCAGCGCCATCATCATCTCCACCACGTTCATCTGCGCCATCACCTCGACCGCTTTGGCCGGCGTGATGGCGGTAGTGATGGCAATGATCTCCTCCCGGCTGACGTGAATATCCACCAGCATACGGGCTATTTCCACCGCCTCCAGGCGCATTGCCTGCTCTGTGCGCTCAACGTTGATCGCGTAATCGGCGATAAACCGGTCGATCATGTCAAACTGGTCCCGGCGTTTGCCGTCCAGTTCGACGATCAGACCGTTGTCCACTTTTACTGAAGAGACCGGGTCAAAGGGGCTGTCCATGGCGATCAGCCCCTCTTCAGGCCACTCGCCAATCAGCCCGTCCTGATTGACGGGGCGCTGGGCCAGTACTGCAAATCGTTTTGATCTTTTCATTGTTCATCGGCTCAAAAGGTGAAATCCGCAGACGGTAGCGAATACGCCGGGCCAGCGTCGTTGCCGCCCGGCCATTACCGGCAATAGCGGAACTTTAAATGAGCCAGTGGTGAAAAAAATAAATTTAATTTCGTTTCAATTTGGCACACGAAATCTACCGACAGTTTCACTATGAAACTTTACTCCGGCGGCAAAAATAAAAAATGTGATCGCCCGCAATGATATAAATCAATTAATAAAAAACGCCCTTAATTACGTTTTGCCGACGCTATTTTAACCCTATTGACTAAATCATGGCGGGCGACAAAATAACGCTGACAAAAATAAAGCAAGCCAACCGAATGGTAATAGTTTTTTACTATCGCCCCCTACTGACTATTCGCGCCAGCGTTATCCTGGTGCGGGAGAGAATGATGAACAAGAGCCAACAAGTTCAGACAATCACCCTGGCCGCCGCCCAGCAAATGGCGGCGGCGGTGCAAAAAAAAGCCACTGAGATCAACGTGGCGGTGGTGTTTTCCGTGGTTGACCGCGGAGGCAACACGCTGCTTATTCAGCGGATGGACGAGGCCTTCGTCTCCAGCTGCGATATTTCCCTGAATAAAGCCTGGAGCGCCTGCAGCCTGAAGCAAGGTACCCATGAAATTACGCCAGCGGTCCAGCCAGGACAATCTCTGTACGGTCTGCAGCTTACCAACCAACAGCGAATTATTATTTTTGGCGGCGGCCTGCCAGTTATTTTTAATGAGCAGGTAATTGGCGCCGTCGGCGTTAGCGGCGGTACGGTCGAGCAGGATCAATTATTAGCCCAGTGCGCCCTGGATTGTTTTTCCGCATTATAACCTGAAGCGAGAAGGTATATTATGAGCTATCGTATGTTTGATTATCTGGTGCCAAACGTTAACTTTTTTGGCCCCAACGCCATTTCCGTAGTCGGCGAACGCTGCCAGCTGCTGGGGGGGAAAAAAGCCCTGCTGGTCACCGACAAAGGCCTGCGGGCAATTAAAGATGGCGCGGTGGACAAAACCCTGCATTATCTGCGGGAGGCCGGGATCGAGGTGGCGATCTTTGACGGCGTCGAGCCGAACCCGAAAGACACCAACGTGCGCGACGGCCTCGCCGTGTTTCGCCGCGAACAGTGCGACATCATCGTCACCGTGGGCGGCGGCAGCCCGCACGATTGCGGCAAAGGCATCGGCATCGCCGCCACCCATGAGGGCGATCTGTACCAGTATGCCGGAATCGAGACCCTGACCAACCCGCTGCCGCCTATCGTCGCGGTCAACACCACCGCCGGCACCGCCAGCGAGGTCACCCGCCACTGCGTCCTGACCAACACCGAAACCAAAGTGAAGTTTGTGATCGTCAGCTGGCGCAACCTGCCGTCGGTCTCTATCAACGATCCGCTGCTGATGATCGGTAAACCGGCCGCCCTGACCGCGGCGACCGGGATGGATGCCCTGACCCACGCCGTAGAGGCCTATATCTCCAAAGACGCTAACCCGGTGACGGACGCCGCCGCCATGCAGGCGATCCGCCTCATCGCCCGCAACCTGCGCCAGGCCGTGGCCCTCGGCAGCAATCTGCAGGCGCGGGAAAACATGGCCTATGCCTCTCTGCTGGCCGGGATGGCTTTCAATAACGCCAACCTCGGCTACGTGCATGCCATGGCGCACCAGCTGGGCGGCCTGTACGACATGCCGCACGGCGTGGCCAACGCTGTCCTGCTGCCGCATGTGGCGCGCTACAACCTGATCGCCAACCCGGAGAAATTCGCCGATATCGCTGAACTGATGGGCGAAAATATCACCGGACTGTCCACTCTCGACGCGGCGGAAAAAGCCATCGCCGCTATCACGCGTCTGTCGATGGATATCGGTATTCCGCAGCATCTGCGCGATCTGGGGGTAAAAGAGGCCGACTTCCCCTACATGGCGGAGATGGCTCTGAAAGACGGCAATGCGTTCTCGAACCCGCGTAAAGGCAACGAGCAGGAGATTGCCGCGATTTTCCGCCAGGCATTCTGAGTGTTAACGAGGGGACCGTCATGTCGCTTTCACCGCCAGGCGTACGCCTGTTTTACGATCCGCGCGGGCACCATGCCGGCGCCATCAATGAGCTGTGCTGGGGGCTGGAGGAGCAGGGGGTCCCCTGCCAGACCATAACCTATGACGGAGGCGGTGACGCCGCTGCGCTGGGCGCCCTGGCGGCCAGAAGCTCGCCCCTGCGGGTGGGTATTGGGCTCAGCGCGTCCGGCGAGATAGCCCTCACTCATGCCCAGCTGCCGGCGGACGCGCCGCTGGCTACCGGACACGTCACCGATAGCGACGATCATCTGCGTACGCTCGGCGCCAACGCCGGGCAGCTGGTTAAAGTCCTGCCGTTAAGTGAGAGAAACTGAATGTATCGTATCTATACCCGCACCGGGGATAAAGGCACCACCGCCCTGTACGGCGGCAGCCGCATCGAGAAAGACCATATTCGCGTCGAGGCCTACGGTACCGTCGATGAACTGATATCCCAGCTGGGCGTCTGCTACGCCACGACCCGCGACGCCGGGCTGCGGGAAAGCCTGCACCGAGACTAGGCCTGATGCTTGCGCTTGAACTGGCTGGCGTCAATATCGTACTGCTTCATTTTGCGCCACAGGGTGGTGCGGCCGATATTGAGCAGCTGCGACATCTCCTGCACCCGCCCGCTGGTCACCCGGGCGGCGTGAATAATAGCTTCCTTTTCGATGGCGCTAAAGGTCAGGCTGGCCGGCAGCAGCGATGACGCGCTATCCCCGCCCGGCCGCTCGGAAAAGAGATATTCCGGCAGATTACTCAGGCGAATGTGGCCGTTGTCGCTGCTGATGGCGATATTCTCAATGACGCTATTGAGCTCAAAATCATTCCCCGGCCACGAGTAGGCCACCAGCTGCGCCAGCGCGTCATCGTCCACTTTCAGTCGCGAAGAGAAACGCTTCTCCAGGCTCTTCAACCGGTTATGCACCAGCGACGGAATACTGTTGCGTCGGGCGCGCAGCGGCGGGATGACGATCTCAAAGGAGTGCAGCGCATAGTACAGCTGGCGGCTAAAGCGGTTCTGTTCCACCAGATTGGCCAGATCGACGGTGGTCCGCGCGCCGCCTGGCGGCCAAAGTGGATCAGGCGTCGGGTTTCCGGATCGTCGGCAGACATCTGCTCAAAGGTGTGGCTCACTTTACCGAGCTGGCTGGTCATCAGCTGCCGCATCTGCTCCACCGGATGCAGCAGCAGAATAAAACTGTTGCCTTGCGCCTCGACAATCGGTTTTAAGGTGATCACCGCGTCGACAAACTGATGCTGACTTTCAAAGGTGACTTCGACGTGATTCAGGCCGCGGGCGTGTTTGATGGCGCGGCGCAGCAGCGCCGGGAGGGTCACCAGATCGGCGATATTTTTCCCCTGGCTGGCCTGAGCATCAAGATGCAACAGTCTCGCCGCCTGAACATTGAGAAACTGCAGCACGCCCTGTTCGTTCCACGCCATCACCCCATCGTCCATGCTCTCCAGCAGGCCGTACATCTGATTGAGGTGACGGTTGGATTCCGCCAGCAGGCTGTCGGTAAGCAGGGAGTTACCCACCTCGCGGGCGATGGCCAGCGTCAGGGAGAGGTCGGCGCTGGACTGGTGCTCGACCAGACAGCAAAGCGAGATAGAGCCGAACAGCCTCCCGTGGTTATCAAACACCGGCGTCGAGCAAAAACTCCATGGCTGTAGCGCCTGCTTAAAATGCCGATCGCCGGCGGTGTTGATCGGCTGGCCCTGCATCGCGGCCAGCGACAGCGCGCAGGTGCCGATAATGCTCTCCGCGCAGTAGCTGCCGTCGCGAAATCCCAGGGCAGCCAGCTGGGCCAGGGTTTGCGGCTCGCCGCAACGGCTCAGGATGCAGGCGGACTCATCAAGAATAAACAGCGCGCAGGGGCGGCCGTCCATAAACTCCCAGGCGTCTTCCAGCGCCGCCTGGCCGATGGTCAGCAGCGCGGTTTTACGCCGACAGATGGAGTCGAAGGTCAGGCCCTGGGCCTGGTGCGGCGTTTGCCAGGTTTCGCGCTGCATAAACTTGCTGCAGCGGTGCCATGACTGGGCGATGACGGAAGAGACCGCCTTCCCGGTATCCTGAGTCTGAACAGTCATATCCTTTTCCGCTTTCGCCACCGCGGCGATTTTCTCGTCGATCCCCTCTTTGACGCCCATCTGCGCGAGCGTCACCGGCAGGCCGACGCGCTGGCAGAAGCCCAGCACCGTTTCAATCTCGTCCATCGGGCTGTTCTGCAGCACCAGCTGCGCCAGGGTACCGAAGGCCACTTTCTCACCGTGATACAGGTGATGGCACTCTTCAAGAATGGTGAAACCGTTGTGGATTGCATGGGCGGCGGCCAGGCCACTGCTTTCAAAGCCAATGCCGCTGAGGTAAGTGTTCGCCTCGATGATGCGCTCCAGCGCTTCGGTCACTACCCCGGCCTGCGCCGCCAGACGGGCCTTTTCGCCCTCCGCCAGCAGCGTATCATAGCACAGGCGGGCGAGGCTCAGCGCCGCCTCGGTGGACTGTCCTCCGGCCATGCTGGTGGCGCGCGCATCGTAGCAGGCTTTGGCCTCGAACCAGGTGGAGAGCGCATCGCCCATGCCGGAGACCAGCAGGCGTACCGGCGCTTTGGCGATAATCGCCGTGTCCATCACCACCATATCCGGGTTTTTCGGATAGATCAGATACTCTTCAAACTCGCCCGCTTCGGTGTAGATCACCGACAGCGCGCTGGTCGGCGCATCGGTCGAGGCGATGGTCGGGATCACCACCACCGGCAGCTTCTGGTAGTAACCGATCGCCTTCGCGGTATCGAGGGTTTTACCACCGCCGATCCCGACCACGCCGCGGCAGCCCTGTTTTTGCAAAATCGCCATCAGACGGTTGATTTCCGCATGGCTGCATTCGCCGTTAAACCGTTCCGCATGGCAGCGAATATCGTGGCTCTGCAGGCCATTCACCACTTTCTCTCCCGCCAGCTTCATTACGAAAGCTATCCTGACCGCCGCTTATGGCAGAAGAAAAAAAGCGCGCCAGCTCGCATTTTCACCATATCCTCAGCAAAAACGTTCCATAAAGAAACAAAACAAGGAGGCAATGTTTCGTAATGAAACCCGATCGTCGGGGCATTCTTTTTTTCGTCCGCTCAGCCAGAATCATCATATCGCCAGGCACGCTCCACCGTCAGACGATACCCCTACGCGATGACTGCCTCCGCCAGCAGAGAGGCGGCATCGAACCTTCTCCAACGGAGCACTGAATAATGAAAAAGCTGATTAACCGTGTTGAAGATGTACTGAATGAACAATTACAGGGGCTGGCTAAAGCCCATCCGCAGCTGACCCTGCATCAGGACCCGCTGTATGTGACCCGCACCGACGCGCCGGTGGCTGGCAAGGTGGCCCTGCTCTCCGGCGGCGGCAGCGGACATGAACCGATGCACTGCTGGTCGGCGCCGCCGCCGAGCGCGGCGACTCGCTGGAAGCCTGCGCTGAACTGGGCCGCCGCCTGAACAATCTCGGCCACTCGATTGGTATCGCCCTTGGCGCCTGCACCGTACCGGCTGCCGGGCAGCCCTCCTTTACGCTGAAAGATGACGAGATGGAGTTCGGCGTCGGCATTCACGGCGAGCCGGGCATCGACCGCCGCCGCTTCAGCTCGCTGGACCAAACCGTCGATGAGATGTTCGATACCCTGCTGGAAAACGGCGCTTACAGCCGCACGCTGCGCCAGTGGGATACCGTCAAGGGCGCGTGGCAGGAAGTGCAGCAGAGCAAAACCGCGTTGCAAAACGGCGACCGGGTTATCGCGCTGGTTAATAACCTCGGCGCCACTCCGCTTTCCGAACTGTATGGCGTGTATAACCGCCTCGCCCAGCGCTGCGAAGCGTCCGGCATCATCATCGAACGCAACCTCATCGGCAGCTACTGTACTTCGCTGGATATGGCGGGCTTCTCCATCACTCTGCTGAAAGTGGATGACGAGACGCTGACGCTATGGGACGCCCCGGTTCACACCCCGGCGCTGAACTGGGGAAACTAAGGAGCACGACATGTCACTGAACAGAACGCAAATCGTCGACTGGCTGTACCGCTGCGGCGATATTTTCACCAAAGAGAGCGATTTTCTCACCGGCCTCGATAAAGAGATTGGCGACGCCGACCACGGTCTCAATATGCACCGCGGTTTCAGTAAAGTGGTCGAAAAGCTGCCGTCGATTGCCGATAAAGATATTGGCTTTATCCTCAAAAACACCGGCATGACGCTGCTCTCCAACGTCGGCGGCGCCAGCGGCCCGCTGTTCGGCACCTTCTTCATTCGCGCCGCGCAGGTGACCCAGGCCCACCAGAGCCTGACGCTCGACGAGCTGTACCTGATGATCCGCGAAGGTGCGGACGGTGTCGTCAATCGCGGCAAAGCGGAGCCAGGGGATAAAACCATGTGCGACGTCTGGCTGCCGGTGGTGGACTCCCTGCGCCAGTCCAGCGAGCAGCACCTGTCGATCGCCGCCGCGATGGATGCCGCCTGCGAAGTGGCCGAGCGTGCGGCCCACGCCACCATCACTATGCAGGCGCGTAAAGGCCGCGCCAGCTATCTCGGCGAGCGCAGCATCGGACATCAGGATCCCGGCGCGACCTCGGTGCTGTTTATGGTTCAGATGCTGGCCGCCGCCGCCAAAGAGTAAGGAAATCGCGATGGTAAACCTGGTTATTGTTTCTCATAGCGCCCGGCTGGGCGAAGGTGTCGGAGAACTGGCCCGGCAGATGTTAATCAACGATGGCTGCAAACTGGCGATCGCCGCCGGGATCGACGATCCCGACAGCCCGATCGGCACCGATCCGCTTAAAGTCATGGAGGCGATCGAATCCGTGGCCGATACCGATCACGTGCTGGTGATGATGGATATCGGCAGCGCGTTGCTCAGCGCCGAAACCGCCCTCGATCTGCTCGATCCGGCGATTGCCGCGAAGGTGCGACTGTGCGCCGCGCCGCTGGTGGAAGGGACGCTGGCGGCCACCGTCAGCGCTGCCTCCGGCGCCGGGATCGACAAGGTGATCGCCGACGCCATGAGCGCCCTGGAGGCCAAGCGGGTTCAGCTGGGTTTACCTTCGCCAACTTCTGACGCCGCGCCGGCGCCGATGCTTGCCGACGACGGCGACACAAAATCGGTGTCAGTCATTATTAACAATCACAACGGCCTGCACGTGCGTCCGGCGTCGAAGCTGGTCGCCGCGCTGGCGGGCTTTAACGCCGATCTGCTGCTGGAGAAAAACGGGAAGTGCGTCAAACCGGACAGCCTCAACCAAATCGCGCTATTGCAGGTCCGCCGCAACGATAAGCTGCGCCTGCTGGCCCGCGGTCCGGATGCCGACGCGGCGCTGGCGGCGTTTCAGGCGCTGGCCGCCGATAACTTCTGCTCACCGAACAATGCACGGCGGAATGGGCATGGCATCAGGTGTTGATGGAGCTCAGCCAGCAGTATCGCCAGCTGGATGACCCCTACCTGCAGGCGCGCTATATCGATATCGAAGATATTTTGCAGCGCACCCTGCGCCATCTGCAGGGCGTTCAGGAGAGAGTGCCGACGCCCGGCGAGCCAACAATTATTATTGCCGACAACATTTATCCCTCAACCGTCTTACAGCTGGATGCCAGCTTCGTTAAAGGCCTGTGCCTGCGCGATGGCAGCGAACAGGCTCACGGCGCGATTATCGCCCGCGCGGCGGGGATCGCCTGGCTGAGCCAGCAGGGCGAGGCGCTGAACAGCGTGCAGCCCGGCGAGACTATCGTGCTCGATATGCGCCACCAGCGCCTTATCCGTGACTAAAATTCACGTTGACCGTTACCGCTCCGGGGGCCTGCCTCCGGAGGGTGAGTTTTCGCTTACTCTTCAGGAACCACTATGTCTCAATTCTTTTTTAACCAGCGCGCCAGCCTCGTCAACGATGTGATTGAGGGTACCATTATCGCCAGCCCGTGGAATAACCTCGCCCGTCTGGAGAGCGACCCGGCGATCCGGGTGGTGGTCCGTCGCGATCTGAATAAAAACAACGTGGCGGTGATCTCCGGCGGCGGCGCCGGCCATGAACCGGCGCACGTCGGCTTTATTGGTAAAGGTATGCTGACCGCCGCGGTCTGCGGCGATCTGTTCGCCTCGCCGAGCGTCGACGCGGTGCTCACCGCCATTCAGGCAGTGACCGGCGAGGCGGGCTGCCTGCTGATCGTCAAAAACTACACCGGCGATCGGCTTAACTTCGGTCTGGCGGCGGAGAAAGCGCGCCGACTCGGCTACAACGTGGAGATGCTGATCGTCGGCGACGATATTTCGCTGCCGGATAACAAACAGCCGCGCGGCATCGCCGGGACCATTCTGGTGCATAAAGTGGCGGGCTATTTCGCCGAGCGCGGCTTCAACCTCGCCACCGTCCTGCGTGAAGCGCAATACGCCGCCAGCCATACCGCCAGCATCGGGGTGGCGCTGGCCAGCTGCCACCTGCCGCAGGAAGCTGACAGCGCGCCGCGCCATCAGGCCGGTCACGCCGAGCTGGGAATGGGCATCCACGGTGAGCCGGGCGCCTCGACGATCGCCACGCAAAACAGTGCGGAGATCGTTAACCTGATGGTGGAAAAACTGACCGCCGCCCTACCGGAAACCGGCCGCCTGGCGGTGATGCTCAATAACCTCGGCGGCGTGTCGGTGGCTGAGATGGCGATTCTGACCCGCGAGCTGGCCAACACCCCGCTGCAGGCGCGCATTGACTGGTTAATAGGCCCGGCCTCGCTGGTGACGGCGCTGGATATGAAAGGCTTCTCGCTGACCGCCATCGTGCTGGAGGAGAGTATTGAGAAAGCGCTGCTTTCGGATGTGGAAACCGCCAGCTGGCAGAAGCCGGTGCAGCCGCGGACTATCAACGTCGTGCCGTCCACCCTCGACAGCGCCCGGGTGGATTTTACACCCTCGGCCAACCCACAGGTGGGCGATTACGTGGCGCAGGTGACCGGCGCCCTCATCGATCTTGAAGAACATCTCAACGCGCTGGATGCCAAAGTAGGCGACGGCGATACCGGCTCCACCTTCGCCGCCGGGGCGCGCGAAATTGCCGAGCGGCTCGAGCGTCAGCAGCTGCCCCTGAACGATCTGCCAACGCTCTTCGCGCTGATCGGCGAACGCCTGACGGTGGTGATGGGCGGCTCCAGCGGGGTATTGATGTCTATCTTCTTCACCGCTGCCGGGCAGAAGCTGG
>PPYF01243138.1_pt1 | contig 12147 bp, 9 predicted proteins | sample 1559871 | NCBI WGS metagenome assembly PPYF01 (sample SAMN08240021, study PRJNA423297) | Human gut metagenome, whole genome shotgun sequencing project. | reverse complement strand
TCCTGATAATTCTCCCAGTTGTTTCCCTCTTTATTACCTGTAGCATCATGCTGCAGATAATATTTGTCACCGTCGGTTAATAAATCCGCATTTTTCAAATCCATATTTTCCCCGACTGTGACTTTGACATCCTTTTCCTCTGCCAGATTGACCAGTGGCGGTGCTTTTTTTGCATCTGCCGCATCTGCACGGACTCCTGTTACCCCAAATGCCGTCAGCACAAGCGCCATGCATGACAGTCCGAGTAATCTGGCTTTGCTCCCTTCTTTTCTGGTTTTCATCCTCATTTTCCTCCTTTTCTTCCACATGAAAGTAAAACCAGAAAATGTTTTATTTTTTTCTGGTTCCTTACATGTCTGGGATTTTCCCGCTTGAATTCTAGAGTACTATACTGTTCCCTCCTTTAATATGGAATATATTTACCAGAAATTGTACTTTCTTTACTATCACAATAGATTTTGCTCATTTATTTTGTCTATTTTTTACATTTTACGTTTTCACATCAAATTTTTACGGTAATTTTTCAATCATTTCTGCCAATATTTCTTCATCAAATCCTGATTTTCTGTCCAACGTAGATCATGTTCGGATCTGCAATTCCATTCCATGCTGCCAGTTCCAGATAAGTTGTTGCAAAACGCTTTGCAATCTCTGATAAAGTATCATTTTCCTGCACAACATAATATTCCGCCGGATCCTCATTCTGCCACCGGAATTTGCCTTCTCGCCACTGCCTCATTATAATTTCCTTCCATCACTGTGATCATTTGTCCTGAAACAGACTCTACATACCCGATATGATCGGAATACCCGTCATTTGGCTGTACCTGGAAATCCCAGTTATACAAAATGATATCTCCGGGCAGTGGCACTATGGTTCCATCTTCGATCCAGATTCCCTTTTCTTTGAAAATCTCAATATGCTTTTCACATCCGCATTCTGTTCCGATCAAGTCCACACAGTCTGCCTGAATCGCTGCTGCAGAAACTGCGGTATCACACCACTCATCGGTATACTGCACAGCATATCCCCTTGCCAGCGGCTGATGCGAATTGTACAGATCAATAATCTGCCGGAACTTCCCATTCGCTTCACTGTAGCCAATCCACGAACGCATCACGTTCAATACATCCTGAGCGCTTCTTCCCGATGCATTTTCATCATACTTCATTAACTGATACTGCTCGATCAGTTCCATATTTTTCTGCACATAGACGGAACTGGTCGCATACCCATCTGCCCAAATGGTTTCCAGATATCGTCCGGGTTCTGTGATTCCCTTCAGATTTTGATAACGTGGAATCTGAAGCAGTTCAAAATATCCTTTCACCCCCTCTTCCATATTGTCAAATATCCGGAAATAATCGGAAATCACCATCGCCGTTCCGGCCTCATATTCCTCCCAGGTTGCCAGATTGACAGACTTTCCCTGCCATTTTGTTCCACATTTCAATCCAAAATAATTGTGATAGTCTTTCGCCAGCCTGGATTCTCCCCAGCCGGACTCCAAAATTGCCTGTGCAATAATCGGACTGCATACTTTGATTTCATATGCAGCCGCATATTTCTTTACATATCCTGCAATTTTCTGAATAAATTCCTCTTTCTTCATCGCTCTCCCCTGCTTTCTGTATATTTCTCTGCTTTTCCATTCAAAATATCAATTGCCTGTCTGAGTACTTCTGGAATGGGCATCCCCATCAATCCCGCGTTTTCCAGAATAGACAATGCTTCATTTGCGATAAACGCAATGCACACGGCATCCCTCAGATAATTTGTCCCCATCAAAAGGTCCAGACGGACTGCGATCAAAACAAACAACAGTGTCATTCCTTTTCGGCACAGCCCTTTCCAGCCCGCACGACTCTCCAGTCTGCCATTTTCTGACTTCGGACTTTTCTTAAAAATCACCGGCAGAAGAATCCCGCCTGTGATCCAGTCGATTCCCATAAAAAGAACCAATGTCTGCAGTGCGATATCCCATCCGCCAAATAAAAGGGCAACTGCACTCCCAAACATTCCAAACAAGCTCGTCACCATTTGCTTCATATCCTTCACCACCTTCAATTAAAAAAGCAGAATAGACGGCATTCTTTTCAAAGAATGTTCTACTCTGCCACTCATTTTTCTTTTCCTTTTTTCATTCGATCCTCACTCAAGGATGCTCCCTTGTTTCTGCATAATCGTCTAACACATATCTTGCATATTTTGTTGCCTGACGCTCCATCCCGATCGGGGTTAATTCCAATGCGTTGATCCACTGAAAATAATGTGTCAGTTCATGCCCTATTGTAAGCAAGATTGCCGTCAATGCACTGTCCTTTCCCCATTTGTCACATAAATCTAAATAGTCTCCTGCCGCAACCCGGATATACGGTTCCACTGTATAATCATCTTCCATACTCCAGAATGTCCCATATACCAGATCCCCGTCCATTGCCCGTATTTTCTTTTTATTCTTTATGTAGGCAACAACTCTGAGGGGAAAGAAATATTCTTTTCTCAAAAATGCCGCAAACTCTTTACATGCCCTTCGTACCTCCGGATCTATCCCACTGTCAAACCGAAGCCTGAAGCCCGTCCGATGACCCTCTTCCATAAAATCAATGTTCTGTTCCCAGTTTTCTATCGTCCAAATGTGATCCATAATGTTTATCCCTTTTCATCATAAACTGCTTTCATGCCATGATACTGCATCTTTTCTTTTTGCACTCCACATAATCTGTCAATAAAAAATAAACCTATTTTTATGGCAAAGTATATTACAAACGCAAAGACTATACGCACTTCTTGTTTTAAGTATTCTAAATCTATTTTAATCATGCACACTAAAATAATTAAGAATAGAATCAAGAACATTACCTGCTTTAATACCACATAACGATATGTATTTGTGAATTTCATATGTCTTCTCCTTACAGCCATTCAGATATTTTCCCTTTTATCGTATCGATAAAATGCACTTACTTGCTTGCTCTTATACTCTATCTCTGTTGCATTTTGTTCTTCAAACATCCTTTAAAATGGTTTCATAAATTCCTCTTTTGCCGATATACATCGGAAGTGGCAGTTTCCTCTGTATATCGACAGTTTACTTTACGGTGATGTGTATACCACATCTATTTTCCATTAGATAATAATTGAAATAATTCATTCATATCATTTTCAATATCGTCGGTATCCGAACTCAAGGATACATTGAGTTTAAAAAACCGCCTTTCTATGGATGATTTCCTCTGTATATCGACAGTTTCTTACTGTTTTACTCTTTATTGACTTTCATCAAACACAATCTTCTCAGATTAATACAACATATATTCCGATGGTAACTCGAACTTATATCCCCATCCATAATATTCATCCACTGTTCTTGGCAAATCTTTATTTTTTAAATTATAATGCTTCCGGTTCCTTTCACAATACACATATGGAATCTTCATACAAGGAGTCAGATCTCCATCCAACACATTCACCGAAAACAGAAACGTCTGTATCTGAGGCATTTGATTCAAAAAACTCAAACTCGAAATTTCATTTCTTCCGGTCAACTCTAAATGTCTCAGATTTACCAGTTTTTCCAATACAGAAAAATCTTTCACCTTCGGGCATCCACTGATACAAAGCGCCTCAACAGATTCTGCTATATGTTCTAGTGCCGAAATATCTTCCAACCTTTTTAATTCTTCCAGTTGAACCCATTTTAAGTTGGGGGCTGTTTCTATATGGTCTAAATTTCGAAGCCTTGAATAAAATATCATAAGATACTTCATTTTTTCTGAGCAAAAATATTCCCTTAAGTCTTCTTTATCGCAATCAGATATCCTAAGTAATTCTAAATCCTTCACTTTTTGAAACCCGGTTCCTCTTCTGAAATTACTTAATGATATCCTAATTTGTTTGATATGTTTCATTTTCGTGAAGTCCACAAAAAATTTATTAACTCGTGGAGCACCTGCTAAACTTTCTGCTCCACAATCCACAGCTTCTAAATTTTCCATCTCATACAACGGAGAAAAGTCAAATTCTTTCTCAACGCACAGGGGAACATAGACAGATGCTGCCTTTATTCCCGGACATTCTTTTAAAAATTCAATACTTTCCGTAAAAACATCTACTCTCTCCACATTATTTTCATTGATAAATTTTACATGTTCTTCTATGGTTCGCTCTGTACGGCGTTTGGGTCGCTCCTCCTGTGTATTTGAAATTCTCATAGCAGTGTTCCCTTTATAATCACTGAATACAAATCCGTCTATTTTGATCGTTCCATCAAAATTTTTAAAATACAAATCATTCCTTTGCTCTTCTGTAAGTTCAAATGCCTTCATGTAACTCCTCCTTCTTGAATATTATTACGCCTTCATTTTTTCGTCCCATATCTTATCCCCATTCGGGTATACTTTATCGGACGAAGTCCGCCTGCCGTAGGCATACATTGCGGGATGCCCGAATGGGGATGCTTTAAAATTCAATAGCTCTTACACCTTACTTAATATTTGAGATATTGAAACTTTTTATGAAACTGCTTCCTTCCTGGACTCCAAATTTTGTTTTTTAGTGTATGCTGTGCATCTTTAAACTTTCCATTTGGGGACTTTTCAATCCTTCGACATTGCATCAAATATTCATCGATAAAAGCCTCATTTTTTGACGGAGCTGACTTCCATAATATTGATTTCACTGTTCCTTTATGTCCTTTGGCTGATTGAATTGCTCTGTCAAAGCCACCTTTTCCAACATAACTTAGTCCATCCGTATAAAAAATTTCATATGAGCCAAATCCTTTTCTAATTTCCTTTGGTAAACTCATTGCTTTCGCTGATTTAATGATGTCATCCCCTTCTTCAGCTACTTTCTGAATTTTCGTAATAGCCTTTGTAGCTTCTCCAATTCCAGTAACGAATGGAACCAAATCAACTGCATCGCCTACTAAACCAGCCCATGCCAATACATCTGATGGATTAGCTGCAACCTCCACGATACTTGCTCCCAAAGTAACTACATCAAGTGCTGTCTCCCAAAAATCCCCTCCTGTATCTTTACGTATCACATTATTATTGTCACAATATACATACAGGTTCTTATCTGTTAATTTGGTAGGCACTTTTCCTATAAGGCTTACATCATCCGCATTGACAAATCTCCCCTTCTCCGGATCGTAATACCGACTATTCAGATAGTACATTCCCAGTTCTTCGTCATAGTAGTATCCCTTGAAACGGAATGGATTCTTTCTGCCCAGTCCATTCAAACTGTAATCCGTCAGATTCAGCAGTTTTCCCCAGGAATTATACTCATATTTTACAAGTTCCGTTCCGTGACTGTCAAGAATTCCCAGAATATCCCCAAAAAGATTTTTGCGGTAGAAATACATCTCATTCTGATACTTCATGGCAAACACATTACCCTTGTCATCGTAGAAGAAATCGATCCTGCTGCCGTCACTGGACGTCTGCATCAGAATGGCCGAACCATCCAGATAAAAGTCTGTCGTAACGCCATTGACCGTCTTTCGGATTCTCTTTCCGCTGTCATTGTACATGCAGTACATATCCAGTCCGGCGCCTGTGATGTGCTTCAGCTGATGTCCTTTTTCCCATTCCATCTGCATCCCCAGATACTGGAGCGGATTTCCCATGGCATCATAAGTAATTGCCTGTCCATTGTAGAAATGAAGCTGATCTCTCCAGCCTCCGGTCTGATACTCAAATGTATCGGACTTCCACGGTGCTTCTGTGATCACTGGATTTTCGATATAACGGTACTCGTCTCTTCTGACCATATTTCCACCCACATCATAGGTGTAACAGATTGTCTGATTCTGCTTCTGATTATCTTCTCGTACCAGCTGGTTCAGTGCATCATAGTAGTAGCGGATTTTTCTTTCGCTGCCATCGGCGCTTCTCTCCACCATTGTTTCCACATTTCCACAGGCATCATAGGTGTAGGATTCTGCACGGTTTCCTTCCCGGACAGATGCAACCAGGTTTGTAGTCACTCCTGCCTCTTTGCCTGAGACGTATGTATACTCCTGAGTCGATGTATTCGTATCAGAGAAGTGATTGTGAGTACGGATCACACGTCCAAGGGCATCATATTCATAGGCAATCTTCTGGGCGCCGTTGATCTTGATTCCATATCCAAGTCCTGGTTTCTGCTGTTTCTCTACATCCCCGTAAAGGAATTCCACCTCATGTCCGACTCGATCTTTCTGATACGTATATCCTTTGACACGATTTTTCTCATCATACACTTTGCGAAGTTTCATTCCGTCAGAACGGTCTGTTCCTACCATTCTTCCGATCAGGTCATACTGGTATGTGCTAATCACTCCACTGCAAAGATCTTTGTGCCTTGCAATTTTTCCACAGCTGTCATACGTATTTTCAAACAGTTTTTCTTCTCTGCCGTCTGCGGTGATCAGATACTGTGCCGCAAGCTGTTCTTCCGAATTGTATTCATTTCGAACGGCTTCCCCTGTCGCATAGGTAATCCTGTCCGCAAGACCGTTCCGGCTTCGAAGCGTGGTGCGCTCCAGTTCTCTTCCTCCAACCGACACGGATTCCAGATTTCCAAACGGATCATACGCATAATCATACGTAAATCCATTGTGACCGATGGACGTCACTTTTTCGTTTTCATAGGTGTAAGAAACTTTCACTTCTTTTCCATCCACCATTCTCGCAACTTCTGTCATCTTATCCGTGTTAGCATCGTATGCATAGGAAGTGGCATTTCCTTTTGCATCTGTCAGCTTTGTCAGAAGACGGTTCTTGTCATCATATTCATAATGCACGGTATTTCCTCTGGAATCTGTGATCGTCTTCGGCTGCTTATAATCGGATGTGTATGTCATAGACGATTCCATGCGCTCACTGCACTCTTCCAGGATCCACCATTTGTTGACCTGGCTGTTTGACTGGTGGGCTGTCAGAATGATATCTGCCAATTTTTGATGGGAATAATCCATCACATCCAGAGACAGGTTTCCATCCTTACAGATGATCGCATATCCATTCCCCGGTGATACCTCTTCGAATCGGAACAGCTGATTTGCTGCGCCCGACATAGATGCCTCTAAGGAAAGAATGGAAAAACCTCTGTCGTTGGTTCCTGATTTTGCCAGTACTTTTCCCGGTGCGTGAACCGGCTCTAACTGATAATACGTGCCGTCATATGGCAGCAAACGATACTGCTGGTTCATCCCGCCATTGTAGTTGAACTGCACTGCCTGTGTTCCTGCTGCTGTCGAAGCATTCTTCACATCAATATATTGTCCCGAATGACGTACCCGGATATGATAAATCCCTCCCGCTTTCGGAACTGCTGAAACAGTTCCCTCATCTGCCGGTTCAAAATACCAGTCCTGATGTTCGTTTTCTTCTTTTCGTGTATAACTCTGCACCGGCTGTCCGCTTGTGGTACTCTTTGGTCCGTTTGTCAACGCTTTCTTATCTTTCGTTGCCTTGCTGGTGATCTGGAAACTTCCATCTGCGTTTGGATGCAGCTTCCATTTCTGTGCATCGGTATTGTTATTTCCATAAATCTGAATTTTTTCTCCCTCTGCCTCAGATTTGTTATTAAGATCCAGGCGGTATCCAGAGCCACAAAGAGGCTCAAACTGCATATATCCGTCTTTTCCATCGATCAGCTTCCATTTCTGCGCGGCAAATCCAAAGAACGTGCACAACTGTACCACAGTTCCGTTTGCCGTCTCACTGTTTCTGACATCCAGATAATTTCCGGAAATTTTTTCCCGGATATAATACACTCTGCCCGGTATGACTGCTCCGAGATATTTTCCGCCATCTGCTGTCATCTGGATTGGCTGTCCTTTGTCATTGTATGTAAATCGATAACGGACTCCTTCAGAATTGGCAGCCTGAGTCAGATGATTTTTCGTATCGTATCGATATTCAAACCCTGTTCCGTCAATACTTCCAAGCTTCGTCAGACTTCCTTTTTTGTCGTATGAAAAACTCTCTTTTTCCGCTGCACTCACTGCATGGATCAGATTCCCGTCATCATCATACTGGTAACTCTCCCCGTCATCCCTGACAAGCTGCACACCTTTGAATAACACCTGATTCACCTGATTGTGGTACATCAGATACACATGGATCGCCTTGTATGTTTTCTTCGCCCCTTCATTTTGATCGTCTGTACTGAAGGTGTTGCTGACAAACTGCCATCCCTTAATATTGGGATTACACTGTAATTGATGCCATTTAACTGTACCATCCGTATAAATGACTGCTGCATCCACTGAAAATTGCTTATCCGGAATTCCAAATCCATTTACCCAGCAGCTAAGATTAAAGATATCACCTTCCTGTCCTGAAATATTTACAGCCTGAGACAGATGAAGCTGCTGCTCCATTTGTCCGTTCAGTACTGCACATCTTCCCTTATCTGCAGTGATCATACTCTTATTCCCGGTTGCAGCTGCATGAAATCCCCAATTATCAGGCACATCATTTGTGCACCGTTCAAATCCCGGATTGTCGATCAGATTCAGTTCATTTGCCACATTTCCTGTTTCCAGCTGAACACCACTTACCAAAAGTGTTCCTCTTGCTCTTGTCATTCCCACAAACACGGAAATGGTTTCTTCTGCCGGAAGCTGGAATGTGAGAACCAGTCTCTCCCATCCGTCATCCACGTTTTTATCTGTCACATAGTCAATACAGCGTTCCCCCATGATTCTGGTCCGGTCTGCCCGGATTACGGATACAACCGCTCCCTGTTCCTGGTTTTCCGGGTTCAGCGATTCTGTTTTTACATAAGCAGACAACGTATATGTTCCAGCTGACAGATGCACATCCTGACAGATTCCTTCTTCTGATGTCAGCTCTGTTTTTGTCAGTTTCGCACTTTTTGTACCAATATATCCATCTGCATGTGTGATCGCTCCCCGTTTTCCATCTGACATACGACAGGTGTACCATCCGCCATCTCCATGAGACGGATCAAATGTTGGATTTCTCAGCAGACCATACACTGTTTTCTGAACAGAACCATCTTTACTCAGCTTATGATTTTTCATGCCGGATGTATAGTAAGAATAATTATTTGCAAATCCATCTGCATCCAGCACATCTGTCGGACGTCCCATATTGTCAAAATGCCACGTTGTTTTCTTATTATCTCCCGGACGTTCCATCTGACCATCCAATCCAGGTTCTTCAAAAATCGTAGTATTTCCGTTTTCATAGGAAATCTTTAATTCCTGACCCGGTGCATTTTTCTGTCCCGTTTCGGATACTTTGCTGACACGGGGTACCCGGAAATCATTTGTGTACTCGTAATTTACACGATAGCCATCCGGATTGGTCACACTGAGCAGTTTATGAGAACCATCATAAGTAAACTGGCTCTTACTTCCATCCGGATAAGTAATGGATGTCAGATTCCCCTGCGCATCATACCCATATCGGATCTCTCGCCCTTTGGTATCCTGAATAGCTGTTATCTTTGATTTCCCCTCATCCGTTGAATAAATGATATTTAAAAATCCACCTGACGCATCTGTAATATATCCCAGATAATTTCCCGCTGAATTCGGACCATACTGGTGTTTCACGGAATTTCCGTCCAGATCTTCGATGAATCGTAAAAATCCGTCCTGTCCGAATATATACTTCACTTTGTCTTTTGTTTCCATCGTGCGATAACGGTCATGTTCAGAACTTGACGTCACTGTGATCGTCAGTCCCTGGAATTATACACATGACGGATTTCTGTTGTCATCGGACCTCCCTCTGTTGCCACATCCAAATGACTCCAGACAACATTTCCTGTAAAGTCATTCGTGTAACCGATTCCTGCGCGCCCTGCTGACTGCTCATGGTAACTCTGATAATCTTCCAGACCATTCACATTCCTGTAATAAAACACACCGCTTGGAAACTGTTCAGAAGAGATACTTGGTGAGTCAGATGCATAGAATCTCGCATAAGCACGGTTTGCCAGATTTTCATCATCTTCATATTTTGATTTCACCATAATTCCATAGTTTTTTCCTGTGTTATACCACTGACGCACCAATCTGGTCACATTGAATCCTATCGGTGTGATCGAAACTGTATTTCCATTGATTACCTGTTTTACTTTTTTATAATCCAGTATTGCACCATCTACTGCCGGCTGATTTCCCCAACGGACGCTTTTTTCATCCCAGCTGTTTTTTACTTCATAAGCAAGAAGCGGCAGCTCCGGATTGCTGTAGGATGAATATTCAAACTGCCAGATATACATGGTCGCTCCGTAAATGATCGAACCTTTTCCAATATCCGGAAGGTCTCGAAACCGAAGCAGCGCTCTCATTTTTCCAAGTTCATCACTTCGCCCTACCACGAAAGATCCATATGCATATACGTTCCCCGGATTCTCCGGTACATTTCCTCCTGTGAAAACATACGTATCTTCAATATTTCCTTTTGTTTTACTCGTCTCTGTCATTGGATCAATCACGATTGGATAAACACGTTCTGTGTCCTGCATCCATTCACGATCCGGCACAACTTTGATAACACTGCTCTCTGTGCCGATTTCTACTTGAAATTCCACCTGAAGAGACTGATTTCCTGCTGCATCATACATATACGGTTTCACCAGTCTGAAAATTCTTCCTGACTCCTGATTTTCCGAATCATACAGCCCAAGTCCTCCATCTTCTTCGCTTCGCAGCTCCATTCCAGGATGCATCAGCTGAAAGCTCAATTCCTGTTCTGCCGCCTCTTTTCTGTTCAGTCGAATATTCTCTTTTAGCTGCTCTCCCTGGATTGAGTAATGCAGATCAATTCCCGGAAGAATTTCCTCATACACACCTTCTCCGTTTAAATGCGGAACACACATCATCTTTCGGATCTCATCCTCTTCTGACTCTTCCTCTTCTAAAACAGACACTTTCATATCCAACATTTCTGCCTCTTTCCAAAAATCTTCCTTTTCTAAAACACGAAATGTAGAAATTTTGCTTTTAAAATTCACGTTTCGTGTACTTTTTATGCGTAAAAAAGGTGACAATCCCCATAAGATTTTCTTTCCGTCTTTCTCGATCGTTACCAGTTCCTTTGTATCTGACTCTTTTGCAAAACTTACACGAACTGCGGACGCAAGATTTCGATAAACTTCTCTCCCGTCTTCCTGTACAGGTTCCAGACGGTTATCAATTTCTTTCCACTGTCCGTCTTCTTCATAATGGACCGGAGCCGGATATACAGCTGCTGCCATTCCCTTCTGTGTCATCTGAAAATGTTTGACACAACGCTCTCTCTTTTCCGGTACTTCCCGTAAAATTCTATCTCTCATATTTACCTCCTGCCGAAATTCTCTGTATTCGGTCTTTCTATTTTTTCACACGTTTTGTGCACGTTTCGTGTAGTTATACTATACACGATTCGTGTTCTTTTGTCAAGCACATTTTGTGGATTTTTTATTTACTTTTTCCCACGATTTGTGTATAATCATATTGTATTCATAAAAAGTTTTGATTTTTACAAAAACTTCCCAGTGCAGCAAAAAGCTGCTTAGAAAGGACGTGTATGTTATGGCTGTATTTGCCAATATACTCAAAACACTGCGAACAGATAAACACTTATCCCAGCAGGAGCTTGCCACTCGCCTTGGCATCTCAAAGAGTGCAGTCAGTATGTACGAACAAGGACGGCGTGAACCTGATTTTGATATTCTGAATAAAATTGCAGATATCTTCCAGGTCGATGCAGACTATCTTCTCGGACGTAGTTCACTCTCTCATGAACCCGAACCTGTCACGATTGCCGCACACCTTGATACCTCTGACCTTACGCAGGCTGAGTTGGATGATGTTGAAAAATACATTCAATTTATCCGTTCAAAAAGAAAACAATAAAGGAGCATTCAGAAACGGCTATGCTGAACAAATATGAAGAACTGTTAGAAGAGGCTGCCGCCCAGAACATATCAGTAGATGAGAACTTTCCTTTTCATGGAAACTTAAAGGGATTGTATGTAGATCAAAATATCGCCCTCTCGGACCAATTGGAGACCTCTGCAGAAAAAGCCTGTATTCTGGCAGAAGAACTTGGTCATCACTACACTTCTGTCGGAAATATTCTGGATATCTCCGATCCTGCAAATGCAAAGCAGGAACGCCAGGCACG
>PPYF01031610.1_pt1 | contig 12147 bp, 10 predicted proteins | sample 1559871 | NCBI WGS metagenome assembly PPYF01 (sample SAMN08240021, study PRJNA423297) | Human gut metagenome, whole genome shotgun sequencing project. | reverse complement strand
ATCATCATATGTCGTGAATGGATTTGTCAGATCTGATCGATCTCATCTTAGATTTATCTTGTTGATATGTTTTTAGAATTATCTGATATTGTATTCTCTTCCATTTATTCCCTATCTTGGTTTATCATAACATTTCCGCATAAAAAAAGCAACCCATTTTCTTCCATGGGTTGCTTTTTTATGATTCATTAGATTCCAAGAATCTTCTTCACTTCGTCTTCCATTGCTGCTGTCTCACATACCGTATCATGAAGAACTGGTGCAGTTCTGATCTCTTCGATCGCTTTTGGAATTGCTGTCTTAGATACTTTGTTAAGTTCATCAACTAATTCAAAGTCATCTTCTGCATCATATGCTGGATCGATCGCATCCATAACACTTCTTGTGAATTTGTATGGACTTGCTGTAGAAGCGATCACTGTTGGAGTCTTGTCATCTCCTGTCGCTGCTTTATATTTGTCATATGCAACTGCTGCGACTGCTGTATGTGTATCCATCACATATCCTTCTTTGTCATAGACTTCTTTAATCTTCACTGCTGTTTCTTCTTCACTTCCGAAAGCTCCAAAGAACTCAGATAATTCTGCTTTCATGGCATCTGTGATCACATATTCACCGTCTTTTGTCAATGCTGCCATAAATTTGGCACACTGTTTTGCATCATTTCCTGCGATTCTATAGATCATACGCTCTAAGTTACTTGAGATCAGAATATCCATAGATGGAGATGTTGTAACATAGAATTCTCTGTTGCGATCGTATTTTCCTGTCTCAAAGAAATCAAATAATACTTTGTTCTTATTAGATGCGCAGACAAATTTGCCGATTGGAATACCCATCTGTTTTGCATAATAAGAAGCTAAAATATTACCAAAGTTTCCTGTTGGAACGACTACATTCATAGGTTCTCCGGCCTTTAATGCACCCTGTTTTAATAAATCAGCATAAGCCTTTACATAATATACAACCTGTGGCACTAAACGTCCGATGTTGATTGAGTTTGCAGATGAGAACTGGAATCCGTTGTCATTCATCACTTTCGCTAACTCTTTGTTAGAGAACATCTTCTTAACACCTGTCTGAGCATCATCAAAGTTTCCTTTGATTCCGATCACGTATGTATTGTCACCCTTCTGTGTTACCATCTGTTTTTCCTGAATTGGGCTGACTCCAGACTTTGGATAGAATACGATGATCTTTGTTCCCGGTACATCTGCAAATCCTGCTAAAGCCGCTTTTCCTGTGTCTCCAGATGTTGCTGTTAAGATCACGATCTCATTCTTTACATTATTCTTTCTTGCTGATGTTACAAGTAAATGTGGCAGAATAGATAATGCCATATCTTTAAATGCGATGGTTGCTCCATGGAATAATTCCAGATAATATGCTCCATCTACTTTCTTTGTCACTGCGATCTCTTCTGTATCGAATTTGCTGTCATATGCATTATTAATGCATGTCTTTAATTCTTCTTCTGTAAAATCTGTAAGGAATTCTTTCATGACTGCATAAGCAATTTCCTGATAGGACATCTGTGTCAGATCTTCCAACGATACATTTAATTTTGGAATGCTGTCTGGTACAAATAATCCTCCATCGCTTGTTAATCCTTTTAAAATAGCTTCAGAGGCGGTTGCTGTTTCTTCACTATTTCTTGTACTGTGGTATACTAAATTCATATTTCCCTACCTTTTCTTCTATTAAATATACGTGTTTCTGTTGGTTTTTGATTATATCATATGTTGTTCCTGTCTACAACTGATTTTCATGAACTATATCTTATACAATTACAAATGTCAGCATGAGACGGACACCACTGATCAATGCTTTTTTATCAAAATCAAACTTTCCATGATGGTTTGCAGGGTGGTCGCCGCCACCGATAAATGCAAAACATCCATCCATTTCTTCCAGATAATTTGCAAAATCTTCTCCTAACATCATTGCTTCAACATGGGTAAACTCTGACGGATCAAAGACTTCCCCTGCTTTCTCCATGACATCTTCTACAACACCCGGATCATTGATCAGTGCCCCATGGCTTGATTGTTGAAAATCAACCGAAACATCTACTCCATACATCTGTTCATGGGCTTTCGCGATCTCTTTGACTCTGCGCTCGATCATCTCCTGAGCTTGTCTGGAAAATGTTCTTGCAGTCCCTTCGATCTTTGCTTCCCCTGCGATCACATTTCTCGCTGTCCCGGCTTCGACCTTTCCGATCGTTAAAACTGCTGGATCTAATGGATTTAAATTCCTGCTGATGATGCTCTGAAAATTCATAACCATGGAAGATACTGCCACTGCAGTATCAATCCCTTCATGTGGTTTCCCTGCATGTCCTGATCTTCCGTATAAATGAACTGCCAGCCAGTTTGTCGCTGCCATTCTTGGGCCTGCTTCCAGTGAAATCTTGCCAGACGGTATACCGTTAAAAATATGGACTCCATAAATGCGTTTCACACTGTCCAAAACTCCTGTCTTCAACATGAATCTGGCTCCTTCTGCGGTTTCTTCCGCAGGCTGAAATACAAGATATACTCTGCGGTCAAGTTCTGATTCATGTTTCTTCAATATCTTTGCTGTTGCAAGTAAGATTGCTGTGTGTCCATCATGTCCACATGCATGCATACATCCGTGATTCAAAGATGCAAAATCAAGTCCTGTCTCTTCCTGTACTTCCAGTGCGTCCATGTCTGCCCTTAATGCGATCGTTTCTTTCTTGCCATTGCCAACAACTGCAATGATTCCTGATGGATCAAAAATCTTATAAGAAATCTCCCATTCTTCCAGATGTTCTCTGATATATTCCATCGTCATCGTTTCATGAAATGCTATCTCAGGACAACGGTGCAGTGCTCTTCGAAATTCGACCACTTCTTCCTGTATCGCATATGCTTCTTCATTTATATCCATATTGATTCCTTTCTTTGTTTCCTTACCTTCCTGTGATCTTCATGATCAAAGCTACGATCACACCGATAATGATCACGGGGCCTAACACAACCATCATTGCACTAAATACATGAAATAGTAAATAAATGATAAAAATAAATATGATCACTGACAGTAGACATCCAAGTTTGAACTTTGTAGAATTCATCGTAAAAATATGTGTGTTACCACCAAACATATCTTCTGGTGTTCCTTCATCTGTGATACCATTCCCTCTAAGGAAGATCTTAACTCCTCCATAAATTGTCTTTTTGTCATATATCATTCTCCATCTTTATTGTAGAAAATCTCTGATTCCTTTAATACATGGCAGACACCATCTTCAATCTGGATCGTTGTCACACCACAGTTTTCCTGTCTTGGCGCATGCCAGTATTCCTTAATCTCTCTCTGATAAATATATGTAAGTAAACTGTGGATCCATGCTCCATGAGAAAATACTGCTATATGTTGATATTTTTTCTCATTTGGCAAGATCATATCATTGAAAAAATCAGATGATCTTGCGATCACCTCTTCGTGTGTCTCACATCCTTCAATTTTTTTAAATTCTTCTGGCGCATCAAAGAATTTGAGAAATGGATCCTGTCTTTCTCTCAATTCCTTTAACGTTGCACCCTCAAACGATCCAAAACACGCTTCTTGAACCCGTTTATCTTCATATAGCGGAATATTCCTGCCTCCAAGAATGATCTCTGCTGTTTCCTTCGCACGTTTCAACGGACTGGTATATGCGATATCAAATGGAATATGTCTAAGACCTTCTCGCGTAATAAATGCCAATTCTCTTCCATATTCATTCAATTCGATGTCTGAACTTCCCTGAATCTTAAATTCCTTGTTCCAATCTGTTTCTCCATGTCTGATCAAATATAATTTCAAACCAAGCACCTCCAATTTACCAATAGCATACCTTATTTTTTAAATCGAGTCCAGTCTTTCTTCCTTGTGCAATTTTTTGTAAAAATGTGAAAAAACTATGGAATTTTTAACGAACTTTGCTATACTAAAGATATACATATAAACTAAAATTTTAGGAGAGAAAATTATGAACATTCATGTTGGAGACGAAATCGAATTAACAGAAGAAGTAGTTCCAGAAAACACTGCTGAGAAATGGGGAAGCGGAAGCCTTCCTGTTTATGCCACACCTGCCATGATCTCTTTGATCGAGCAGTCTGCAGTTAATCTACTGGCTGGAAAACTTGATGAAGGACAGACTACTGTTGGAACAAATTTAAACATTGCGCATGTTTCCGCAACACCAGTTGGTGGAACGATCAAATGTCATTGTTCCTTAACAGAGATCGACCGCAAACGTCTGGTATTCCATGTAGAAGTAACTGATAACAAAGGACGTGTTGGAATCGGTACTCACGAAAGATTCATCGTTGCCAGTGAACCTTTTATGGAAAAATAAAGAATGTGATCACAACACTGCACATTCCTTTGATAAATGTAAATGGCATATTAAACCAGATCAATGCATCCCATAATGTCTTTACATTCTTGTTGATCGCCTGATATGCTCCAAGAATTGCCTGCATTGGCATGAAGTTTGTGTATACTGGATATACAACAAAGTAGTTTGAAAATACACTGACTACTGACATCAGGACTGCTCCTGCTAATGCTCCGATCATTGCACTCTTCTGTGTTTTCTTTCTCTTATAAATAAGTCCTGCTGGTAATACAAAGCATACACCTAAGATAAAGTTAGATAGTTCTCCGACTCCACCTGTCTGTGTATGAAGAAGGTTGATCACATTCTTGATAAAACATACTGCAATTCCAGATACCGGTCCCATCGCATATGCTGCTAGTAATGCTGGAAGTTCGGAAAAGTCAAACTTGATAAATGGTGGTATCAACATTGGAATTGGAAATTCCAAAAACATCAGCACAGTTGCTAATGCTCCTAACATACCTGTCACTGCGATCGTTCTGATATTGAACTTCGTTCTTTTCATTGTCATTGTGTCTCCTGCCATGATAATTCTCCCTTTCTGATTTAAAATCTTAGATTTATAGGGTCTCCCTATAAATTAAAAAATCCTGTCCATTTATCTACATAAACGACAGGGCTTCTGACTTGATCACATATCTTCTATCTGCATAACATCTTAAGATATGTCATCCAACTACTTCTTTCATCCAGACTATACTGTTGGTTCAGGATTCTAACCTGATCGGCCAAACGCTCGCGGACTTGCCTCTCTTGGAGTATCACCGCCAGTCGAGAATTGATACTTTCGTATCTCACTCTGCCCTGAAGTTGGAGAATCAATCTTCTCTACTTCAATATTCAATTACCAGAAAATGAAAGTGTTTCCTGTTTATAAATTCTATTATAATAACTCCTGTCTGTTTTGTAAAGTCCCATTTCACATTTCCTTATCTTTACACAAAGATTATTATTTGTTAAAATATACACAAGCAAATTTGCTTTATTGTATGAATTGTTAAGGAGAAAACAACTATGGGAATGCACAAAATCGCTAAAATGCCTTCTCCAGAGGAACTAAAAGAAGAGATGCCTCTGAGTGAAGAAGCAAAACAAATCAAAGCTGCAAGAGACAAAGAAATCCGTGATGTATTCACAGGCGCATCTGATAAATTCTTAGTTATCATCGGGCCATGTTCTGCAGATAATGAAACTGCTGTTATGGATTATCTCGGACGTTTGGCAAGAGTTCAAAAAGATCTTGCTGATAAGTTACTGATCATCCCTCGTATTTATACAAACAAACCTCGTACAACAGGTGACGGATACAAAGGTATGGTTCATCAGCCAGACCCTGAGAAAGCACCAGATATGGCTAGTGGACTTCGTTCTGTCCGCAAACTTCATATGGAAGCATTAGAAGAATTCCATATGCCTGCTGCAGACGAAATGCTTTATCCAGGAAACTGGCCATATATGGAAGATCTTTTGTCTTATGTTGCCGTTGGAGCTCGTTCTGTAGAGAACCAGCAGCATCGTTTAACAGTTAGTGGATTTGATATTCCTGCCGGAATGAAGAACCCAACTGGTGGTGACTTAACTGTTATGATGAACTCTATCACAGCTGGACAGCACCAGCATGATTTCATTGCAAATGGATATGAAGTCAAGACAGATGGTAACCCTCTGACACATGCCATCTTACGTGGATCTGTCAACCGTCATGGAAACAATATTCCAAACTACCATTATGAAGATCTGACTCGTGTTGCTTATATGTACGAGAAATTCCAGTTAAAGAACCCTGCTGTTATCGTTGATGCAAACCACTCTAACTCTGGGAAACAGTGGGATCAGCAGCCTCGTATCGTACAGGAAGTTCTTCACAGCAGAAGTTTCTTACCTGAGATCAAATCTCTTGTTAAGGGTATCATGATCGAAAGTTATATCGAAGATGGCAACCAGTCCATCGGTAACGGTGTATATGGACAGTCTATCACTGATCCTTGTCTTGGATGGGACAAATCTGCTGCTCTGCTTTACCGCATGGCAGATTATATATAGAAACTATAAGATCCTAGATATATCACTTCCAAAGGTTCAGGATTCCTGACATGATCGACGGATTGATGAAACTTTCCAGGATGCATCCCAGTATTATAAATGTTATTTCAAACCAAATACTGAAACGAAATAAGAAGGAATGTCTCTGTTCATAGAGCATTTCTTCTTTTTTTTGGGCATAAAAGTTTCGCTTGATCAGCAGTAGCAAGGTGATCACATAACAGATAAAATGTGGAAATAAACTCATAAATACAAGAACCAGTCCTTTGATGCCCATTTGCACGATCTGCAAAGATAACATTGATCCAAAGAAAAATGCCATACAAAATGCAAAACTGTATAAAAAAATCCAAGGTTGCAAAAGATATGCCCCCAGATAAATAAATGCATATTGTTTTCCCCTTTTAAACAAAATATAAAAAAACAGACTGATACTTGCTTTATATAGATCCGTTTCAGATATCCAAGAACTCCTGAAATTGTTTTTGCATCAATGATCTTTCCAGAAAAGATCATATCTTTGATCTCATCGATTGTATATTCTTCTACATCGATAAATTCATCCTCATCCAAATGCTGTTTAGACAGCTTTAGATCAGTTGCAACATAAATCGGAATCTTTTCATCACAGAAACCGATGGCTGTGATCACAGTCATTAGGTGGGTCATTTTTCCAGCAATAAAACCTGTTTCTTCTTCAATCTCTCTTGTAACACACTCCAGAGGTGTTTCCCCGGGTTCAATTCCACCTGCCGGGATTTCCAGTGTTTCCTGATCAAGGGCATTACGGTATTGTCTTACAAGTAAGATCGTTCCTTTGTCTGTAACAGGAACAACAGCTGCTGCCCCTTTATGTTTGACCAGATCCCATGTGACAACTTTGCCGCTTGGAAGTTTTACAATATCCTCATAAAATCCAACAACTTTTCCCTGATGTATCAGATGTTGTTCTAGTTTCTCGTATCCTTTCATAAAAAATCTCCTTTATTTATACTTTTGACACTCACGTTATAAATTGGAAAAAGCGATAGATTTCTCTATCGCTTCTTGTTATTTCGCATAGTCAACAACTCGTGACTCTCTGATCACATTGACCTTGATCTGTCCTGGATAATCCAGATTCTCTTCGATCTGGTTTGAGATATCTCTCGCCAGTAAGATCATATCATCGTCACTGATTTGTTCAGGAACTACCATAACTCGAATTTCTCGACCTGCCTGAATTGCAAAAGTTTTATCAACACCCTGGAAGGAGTCTGCGATCTCTTCCAGCTGTTTTAATCTTGTTGTATAACTTTCCAGTGTCTCGCTTCTTGCACCTGGACGTGCTGCTGAGATTGCATCAGCTGCCTGTACCAGACATGCGATCAATGATTCTGGCTCTTCATCCCCATGATGAGATGCCACTGCATTGATGACAATTGGATTCTCCTTATACTTCTTACACAGATTCACACCAAGTTCTACGTGAGAACCTTCTACTTCGTGGTCGATGGATTTACCAATGTCATGAAGCAGACCTGCTCTCTTGGCCATTCTCACATCGACACCGATCTCTGCTGCTAAAAGTCCGGATAACTGAGCAACTTCCATGGAATGCTTTAACGCATTCTGTCCATAGCTTGTACGGAACTTCATTCTTCCAAGAAGTCTGACAAGTTCTGGATGGATTCCATGAACCCCAAGTTCTAATGTTGCTGCTTCCCCTTCTTCGCGCATCATAGTTTCGACTTCTTTTGTAGCTTTCTCAACCATCTCCTCGATGCGTGCTGGATGGATTCTTCCATCCACGATCAATTTCTCTAAAGCGATTCTTGCGATCTCGCGTCGAACCGGATTAAAGCTTGACAGTACAACAGCTTCCGGTGTATCATCGATGATCAATTCAACTCCCGTAGCGTTCTCAATGGAACGGATATTACGTCCTTCACGACCGATGATCCTTCCTTTCATCTCATCGTTTGGAAGCTGTACCAGCGAAATCGTTGTCTCTGCCACATGATCAACTGCACACTTCTGAATTGCAGTTACCACATATTCCTTGGCTTTCTTTCGGGCATCTTCTTTCGCTCTTGTCTCCATTTCTTTGACATACATTGCTGTCTCGTGTTTCACATCTTCTTTTACTGCTGATAATAATTGCTCTTTTGCCTGATCAGAGGTCAACCCAGAAATTCTTTCCAGTTCCTGTAGATGTTTTGCCTGCAGTTCCTGCAACTGAGCTTTCTCTGTATCGATGTTCTTTTCTTTGGCTGTTAATGACTGTTCTTTGCGTTCCAGCACGGTTGCTTTCTTCTCGACAGTCTCTTCCTTAGAAAGAACTCTCTGCTCATACTTCTGCAGTTCTGCCCTGCGTTCTTTTGTCTCTTTTTCGAAGTCATGTCTCGCTTTTATAGTTTCTTCTTTTACTTCCAAAGAAGCTTCACGTTTCTTCGCATCTGCTGCTTTGATTGCTTCATCTATAATCTCTCTTGCTTTATCTTCTGCATTCCCGATCGTAATTTCCATTGCCTTCTTGCTTCTTGTATTCGCTACATAGGCAGATACCGGAACTGCGATAACCAGAGTTGCGATAATGGCTATAATAATACCAACCACAGGTTTCCTCCTTATTCAATTTTTTGTGTATTCACACTCATTTAATTTTATATGTTTTTAACATAAAAGTCAAGGAAGGGATACCTCTTCTGTTCGAATTATCATTGCTGTTTTTCCTTGGATCGTAAGTCCCCCTCCAAAATCAACGGAATCTCCTGTGATCAGATCAATCCCGCATCCTGCCTGAGCATCAAAATGTGCTGTAAATTCGCCATCACCACAGTTCATTGCAAAAATGATGCGGTCTTCATTCGTTCTTCTCTGGAATACAAGAACATCTGGTGCGATCGCTAATTGTAAGTAATCACCGTATTTTAAAGCTGGTGATCCAGCTCTTACTTTTGCCAATTGTGCAATATAGTTTGTTAATTCATTTTCTACTAAATCTTCTTTATGGATTCTTGGACGCAAGCTGTCATCACTTCCCTGTTCTTTCTTTCCTTCCATTCCCCATTCACTTCCATAGTAAACACCCGGAACTCCTGGCATCGCAAATTCCATTGCATAGATCAATGGTAAATGCTCTTTATCCTCTAACTGACTTGCGATTCTCTCCACATCATGGTTATCTACAAAATTATATAATGGAAGTCCTTTGTACAACGTCCATTCTTCTGGTCCAAACTGACGATTTAGGGAATATCCGATCTCATGCATATTGTGTGTATTGAAACTTGAATACAAACCTTTATAACATTCATAATTTGTCACAGAATCCAACAGGTCTGGATTCACAAGCTGTGTGTAATCACCATGAAGCATTTCTCCGATCATCAGAAATTCTGGTTTCTTGCTGTGAACAAAGTCAACCAACACTTTCATGAAATTGCGGTTTAACATATAAGCAACATCCAGTCTTAATCCATCAATCCCTAATTTATCGATCCATATTCCGACAGATTCTAATAAATAATTTCTAACCTGTTCGTTGTCAAGATTTAATTTGACCAGTTCAAAATGTCCTTCCCATCCTTCGTACCAGAATCCATCATCATAGCAGCTATTCCCATCAAAATTAATATAGAACCAATCTTTATATGGAGAATCCCATTTCTTTTCTCTCACATCTTCAAATGCAAAGAACTCTCTTCCGACATGATTAAATACCCCGTCTAAGATCACCTGGATTCCTTCTTCATGCATGGCACCACACATCTTTTTAAAGTCTTCATTGGTTCCAAGTCTCTCATCGATCTTCTGATAATCTTTTGTATCATATCCATGATCACTGGATGAAAATACAGGTGAAAAATATACTGCATTCATTCCTAATTTTTTAATATGTGGAATCCAGTCTATCATCTCGAGAATTCCATGGGATGGCTGCCCATCTGTTAATGCTCTTAGTGGAAACACTTGATAAATCATTAATTCGTTCATTTTCATAGTCTCTTTTCCTTTCTGTCACTCTGTGCTTTTTAACGATTCAACCATATCGATCTTCTTCAATTGGAAATACACGAAGGCATTTACAAGAATCGAAAAAGCGATTGTTAGTAAAATACTGTAAATATAGCTTTGCACATAAATCTGCCTTCCAAACATGATCAAGTCAACTTCTGTTGTGAAGATTACGTATTTGTGTAAAATAATTCCTAAAATAATTCCTGCGATCGTTCCAAGGATCGTTAAAAGGATATTCTCTCGATACACATACGCTCCGACTTCACCGTCATAGAATCCAAGAACTTTGATCGTTGCAAGTTCCATTCTACGCTCGGAAATGTTAATGTTATTTAAGTTATATAATACCACAAATGCAAGAAGTCCTGCAGATACGATCAGAACAACCACCACAATATTTAAGTTATTGACCATATCTGACATTGTCTTCTCATCGTCGGCACAAAAATGCAGTGTTGAGGCTTCATCTCTTGCAAGAATCTGTTTTCCATTTTCCTGCATCTTTTTCTTAGATATATTCTTTTCAATACAATATATACCTGTCGTTTGTGCTTTTTTATGATACAGTTTCTCATAAAGTTTTGGTGTCATGTAGACTTTATGCTGCATGTAATTTTCTGTGATCTGACTTATTTTTGCTGTGATCTGTTTATCTCCAGACCGTTGGATCTTGATCAAATCTCCTTTTTTCACACCAAGCAGGGACGCTGCCTTTTCTGTTAAGATGATCCCATCATCATCTAACTGATACTTTGTTTTACTCTTTCGATCCTGAAGGCTGATATAGCCATTCAGATCTTTTTTGGACATTGGCTGGATCATCGTTGCATCCTGTTTTTTCCCATTAGCACAGATCGTCACTGCAGATTCGCTTACTTCTATCAAATCTGTCATATGTTCTTGTTTCTTTGCATACTGGATCAGATCTTCTTTCTTTGTCTCGCTGATCCCGTCTTTGTGTGTGATCGAGAAATCATAAGTAATGATCTCCCCATACTGCTTTTCTGAGATTGCTGAAATCGAATCTTTGATTCCAAATCCTAAGAGTAATAATGCCATACATCCGCCGATTCCAAAGATCGTCATAAAGAATCTCTTCTTGTAGCGGAAGAGGTTTCGCATCGTTGCTTTCCAGATAAAACTTAATCGTTTCCAGATAAATGGAATCCGTTCTAACAAAATCCTTTTTCCTTCTTTTGGAGCAACTGGACGCATCAGCTGTGCAGGTTTTTCTCTTAATTCTTTATAACATGCAGATAATACTGCTAAAACAACAACTCCAACCGCCAGTCCACCTGCCATCACAGAATATTCGATCTCTAATGGCGTATAGACATCTCCCAGTCCTGTATACATCATTTTATAAGCGTTAATGATGATCCATGGAAGCAGTTTTTCACCGATCACTGCCCCTAGAATACTTCCACTAAGCGTTGCTGCGAGGGCATAGGTCACATATTTCGTTGCAATATGAACTCCACTGTATCCCAATGCTTTCATCATACCGATCTGTGTTCTCTGCTCTTCAACCATACGTGTCATCGCTGTTAAGCTTACCAGTGCTGCAACTAAGAAAAAGATGACCGGTACCACTCGTCCTAATGCTGCAATTCTGTCTGCTTCCTGTCCGTATTCCACATAAGACTGCATCTTCTCACGGTTTAAGACATACCATTTCCCTT
>PPYF01305913.1_pt1 | contig 12148 bp, 7 predicted proteins | sample 1559871 | NCBI WGS metagenome assembly PPYF01 (sample SAMN08240021, study PRJNA423297) | Human gut metagenome, whole genome shotgun sequencing project. | reverse complement strand
TCTCAATATGAATTGAAGGTGGATGAGATATAGCTATAGTGTTAATGAATATAAAAGAATTTGTAAACCTAAATTTAATGCCTATGATATAAAGAAAAGGACAGTATGCTAAAAACGGATAATGTTTACACAATTATTCGGTTCACGTAAGATTAAACCAAATGTAAAACTGGTTAAAACTCTTAAACTAAGTAATTATTATGAATAAAAAAAGAATTGAAATAGGGATGGTAGCTAAAAGATCCCTTCCTATATTCGTTTTTACGACATTTTTATTTGTTTTGGCAGATTCGGCTTTTGCCACTGGAGCTGATGAAAAATCTACTATTACAGATAATAAAGTCAAAAAAGCAGGAATGGCTCTTATTCCTGCTCCAATGCAACAACAGAAAAAAATCAGTGGAGTAGTGACAGATGATTTAGGTGAACCTTTGCCTGGAGTTGCTATTCAGGTTGTAGGAACGCCGAGGGGGGTAACTACCGATGTTGATGGGACATATTCTATAGAAGTAAAAGAATCAGACAAATTGGTCTTTACTTATTTAGGAATGGAAACGCAAACAATTCCTGTTATAGGTAAAAAAGAACTGAATGTTACATTGAAACCTAAAGTTGACGAATTGGAAGAGGTTACAGTTGTTGCTTTTGCCAAGCAGAAAAAAGAATCGGTTATTTCTTCTATTACTTCCGTTAAACCTACTGATTTAAAAGTTCCCAGTAGTAACTTGACAACATCTTTGGCTGGTCGTATTTCCGGCTTGATTGCTTATCAGAGAAGTGGAGAACCTGGACAAGACAATGCAGAATTCTTCGTTCGCGGTGTAACAACATTCGGTTATAAAAAAGATCCATTGGTATTGTTGGATAATAATGAAATATCTTCTTCAGATTTGTCAAAAATCCAGCCAGATGACATTGCCAGTTTTAATATTATGAAAGATGCTGCAGCAACAGCCCTGTATGGTTCGCGTGGAGCAAATGGCGTTATTTTGGTTACAACGAAAGAAGGTGTTGAAGGAAAAGCCAGACTGAATGTCCGTTATGAAGAGTCTATCACAACCCCTACAAGTATGGTTGATTTGGCAGATGCGGTAACATATATGAAGCTGCACAATGAGGCCATTAAAACACGTGACCCACTGGGAGCAACCATGTATTCACAACAGAAAATTGATAATACGATTGCCGGAGGAAATCCGTATGTTTACCCTGCTAATGATTGGTATGATATTATGTTTAAAAAACAGGCTCATAGTCGTCGCTTGAATTTCAACTTAAGTGGTGGTGGTAAAGTTGCCAGTTATTATATCACAGGAACTTATAACTCAGATAAAGGAAATCAGAAAGTAGACGGTGTAAGTAACTTTAATAATAATGTCAATTTGAATCGTTATATTTTACGTTCCAACGTAAATATTAAAGTAACACCTACAACAACAGCAAAGGTTCGTTTGCAGGGTACTTTTGACGATTATAGTGGTCCGTTGGATGGCGGAGATGATTTGTATAAGAAAGTGATGAATGCCAATCCGGCGTTGTTTCCGCCCTATTATTTGCCTGATGAAGCGAATAAATATACTCAACATGTTTTATTTGGTAATGCAGATAAGGCACAATATATGAATCCGTATGCAGAGATGGTAAAAGGGTATAAAGAATATTCGACTTCCAATATGTTTGCCCAGTTTGAATTGGAGCAAAAATTGGATTTCATAACCGAAGGTCTTTCTTTGAGGGGATTGTTTAATACGAGTCGTTATTCATACTTTGAAGTAAAACGTGCTTATAATCCTTTTTATTATTCGGCAGGTATGTACGACAAGGCCTCAGATACTTACAAACTGAATATATTGAATGAACAGAGCGGCACGGAATATTTGAATTATGTGCCGGGAGAAAAAAAGGTTAATTCTGCTCTTTATTTTGAAAGTGCATTGAACTGGAATCGTATTTTCCATGAAAAACATAATGTTGGCGGCTTGTTGGTTTTCACGATGAGGGAATCGAAGAATGGAAATGAAAGTGACCTACAAAAGTCATTACCTTCACGAAATATCAGTTTGGCAGGACGTTATACTTATGCTTACGACGGACGTTATTTCGCTGAATTTAACTTTGGGTATAACGGTTCTGAACGTTTTGCAAAAAAAGAACGTTTTGGTTTCTTTCCTTCCGGAGGTTTAGGTTGGTTCATTTCCAATGAAAATTTTTTTCCTGAGGCTTTGAAAAAGACAGTAACCAAGTTAAAATTGAAAGCAACTTATGGTTTAGTTGGTAATGATGCAATCGGTAGTGAAGACGACCGCTTCTTCTATTTATCTAATGTGAATATGAATAACTCATATCTGGGCTCATCTTTCGGTACGTTAGGTAATAGAGGTGGTCGTGGGTTAAGCGGAATTTCCATTAGTCGTTATCCGAATGAAGACATCACTTGGGAAATTGCACGTAAGGCCAATTATGGTATTGAATTAGGCTTATTTGACAAAATTGAAATCCAGGCAGATTATTTCACGGAAAAGCGTTGGAATATTTTGATGGATCGTGCTGCCATACCGGAGACGATGGGGCTTCAAAGTAGTTTGAGAGCAAATGTTGGAGAAGCAAAGAGCCATGGTATTGATATGTCGCTTGATTATAATCACTCGATCAATAAAGATTTGTGGATTACGGGGCGTGCCAATTTCACGTATGCAACCAGTGAGTTTTTAGTATATGAAGAACCGGATTATAGTAGTACGCCTTGGAAATCACGTATCGGTCATTCGTTGGCTCAAGAATATGGCTATGTTGCTGAACGCTTATTCATTGATGAAGAAGATATCCGCAACTCTCCGGTTCAGTTTGGTAATTATATGGCTGGAGATATTAAATATAAGGATTTGAACGGTGACGGGAAAATAACGGAATTAGATCAGGCAGCTATCGGTTATCCTACCAGTCCTGAAATTGTGTACGGTTTTGGTTTTTCTATGGGATATAAAGATTTTGACCTTTCTTGTTTCTTCCAAGGATTGGCAAGGGAATCGTTTTGGATTGATGTAGAAAAAACTTCCCCATTTATTGGAAACCAAAGTGCATTGTTGCAAGCGTATGCCGATAGCCATTGGTCGGAAGCTGATCGTAATACACAAGCATTGTGGCCGCGTCTGTCTACATCCGTAGTTGAAAATAACAATAAGAAATCTACATGGTTTATGCAGAATGGCGGATTTTTGCGATTGAAATCATTGGAATTCGGTTATCGTATTCCGAAGCATATTATTGATAAAGCCCATATAAGTGATTTACGTTTCTATTTAAGCGGAACCAACTTGCTGACTTTCTCAAAATTTAAATTGTGGGATCCGGAAATGGGTGGAAATGGTTTGGGATATCCTATCCAGAGAGTATTTAATGCCGGAGTTCAGTTGTCATTCTAAAATGTAAATAAGATGATGAAAAATATATTATTAAAAAGCTTACTGTTCTGTATCGTATTACTGGAATGTCTCTCTTGTAATTATTTGGATATTGTTCCGGATAATATGGCGACAATTGATTATGCATTCCGTAATCGTACAGCATGTGAAAAGTATTTATATACTTGTTATAGCTATCGCCCGAGGCATGGCGATTTCTCGTGGGACCCGGCGATTGCTGCTACAGATGAAGTTTGGTGCCATTCTTATATTAATTCTGCCGGGCGTTATATTGCCCGTGGCATGCAGAAAGTGAATGATCCTTATATGAACTTCTGGAGCGGAGCTAAATCAGGGGATTCCTTTGTCATTCCGGCTTTGTGGGATGGTATTCGTGACTGTAATATCTTTCTTGAGAATGTGGATAAAGTAACAGATTTACCTTCGTATGAACGTGACCGTTGGATAGCAGAAGTAAAATTCCTGAAAGCCTATTATCATTTTTATTTGTTCCGAATGTATGGTCCTATACCTATTATGGATGTCAATCTGCCGGTATCGGCTACTCCGGAAGAGGTAAAAGTATATCGTGAACCGGTAGATAATGTTGTTGATTATATAGTAAATCTGCTGGATGAAGCGGCTGCAGATCTTCCTTCTAATGACGACTTGGTGGAAGGCACTGAAGCCGGACGAGTATATAATCTGGTGGCTAAAGCAATGAAAGCTAGAGTTCTGGCATATGCTGCAAGTCCATTGTTTAATGGAAATACGGATTATGCCTCTTTGGTCGATAATCGCGGAGTACAATTATTCCCTCAAACGTATGATCCTGAAAAATGGAAAAAAGCAGCAGATGCTTGTTTGGAGGCGATTGATATGGCTCATGCACAGAATAAACGGCTTTATACGAGTGTAGATCCACTGTTGAGTACGCAGAACGATACCTTCAAATTGCAAACCACTTTACGTCAGGCTATTTGTGATCGTTGGAATTGTGAACTGATTTGGGGGAGTACTAATAATGACCAATATTCATTTGTTCAACGATGTCAATCCCGTGTTTTGCGTGTTGGTGCAGAAATGGGAACAGTAGTTCGTACCGAGTGGGCCCCAACATTGAATACGGTTGAAAAATTCTATTCATCCCATGGCGTACCTATCAATGAAGATAGAGACTGGGTACAGAACAACTGGTATAGCCAACGTTACGAAATTCGTCCGGAAGTCTCTTCCGGTGCTGAAAAGTATTATGTAAAGGAGGGGCAGAAGACTGTTAATCTACATTATAATCGTGAACCCCGATTCTATGCAAATATAGGTTTTGACCGAGGTATCTATTTCGGTAACGGTTATAATAAGTTTCCGGATAATGTAAAGCATTGCGAATTTTGTGCGAAAGAATATTCAGGAGTAGCTTCTGCTTCCGAGGCATTCTCTGTTACAGGATACGGAGCTAAGAAAATGCATAGTTTTAAAGATGCTATGACGGCGAACGATTATAGTATAGAGTATTATCCATTCCCGATCATGCGTATGGCAGATCTGTATTTGTTGTATGCTGAAGCACTGAATGAATATAGCGGTCCGAGCGGTGAAGTATATAAATATGTAGATATGATTCGTGAACGCGCCGGTTTGGAAGGAGTTCAGGCTTCCTGGACTAAATATTCCATTTCTCCTTCTAAAGCTGCAACCAAAGAAGGCTTACGGGAAATTATACAGCATGAACGTGAAATCGAATTGGTTTTTGAGGGACAACATTTCTGGGATCTCAGACGCTGGAAGAGAATTCAGGATCTTAATGAACAGCCAAAAGGATGGAATGTCATTCAGGGAGATACTCAAGATCTCTTCTACACAGTGACTTCAGTGGCCCAGACTCCAGTTGAGTTTTCAGTAAGAGATTATTTCTGGCCGATCAATGAAAAAGAGATTTCGATAAATTCGAATCTGGTTCAGAATTTTGATTGGTAAGTTGGTAATTAGTAATCATAATAAATGGGACAATGAAAAAGAATTTATTATATATACTTTCCGTTTTGCTTCTGATTGCATGTTCGGAAGAGGAACGTACGTTTGTTAAAACAGATTCTGTCGCTCCGCAACCTGTCAGCAATGTAGAAGTTACTAATATTCCGGGTGGTGCTATTTTGAAATATACTTTGCCGGACGATGAAGATCTACTTTGTGTAAAAGCTAATTATGAATTGAAATCAGGTGTTTCAAGTGAAGTGAAAGCTTCCTTATTTGTGGATACTCTTAAGATCGAGGGTTTCGGCACGGAAGATGAACGTATCGTGGAACTGGTAGCAATAGATCGTAGTCTGAATGAATCGTCACCTGTAAAAGTGACCGTGAAGCCACTGGAGGCTCCTGTTGTTACGATCGGACGTACTTTAAAGTTGATTGCCGACTTTGGTGGTGTACATGCCTATTGGGATAATCCCGGGCGATCTGAAATTTCTGTTATTTTGGAACAAAAAGATAATAACAATGAGTTCAACCGGATCGATGCTTACTATAGTACGGTGGTAGAAGGTAGTGCCGCGACTCGTGGAATGGATACTGATCCGAAAGATTTTAAAATTTATATACAGGATCGTTGGGGAAATGTAAGTGAAGCTTTGGAAACGACCATCTCACCTCTGTTTGAGGAACAATTTGATCGAACAAAAATCACAGGTATGTCTATTGAAGGCGACCAACCTTCGGCTTGGGGATGGGTTCTCGCAAACTTGTTTGATGGGACGAAAAGTGACGGTAACGGATTTCATACAGCTAATGGGTCAGGTGTTTGGCCGCAATGGATTACATTCGACTTAGGTGTGACCGGGAAGATCAGCCGTATCAAAGTATGGCAACGTTTGGGTGACTGGATTTATAAACATGGAAATTTGGAACATTTTGAAATCTGGGGAACCTCAGATGCTGAAAATTTGAATGATCCTTCGGTCTGGACTTTGATGATGGATTGTAAGAGTACTAAGCCTTCCGGATTACCATTAGGGCAGATATCCGATGAAGACAGGCAATGGGCCGAAGCGGGTGAAGAGTTCGTTTGTGACCCAAGTAAACCTAAGGTTCGTTATCTCCGTTTGCATGCTTTGCAAACTTGGTCTAATGGTGACTTTTTCCATATGTCTGAAATAGAGGTCTATGGACAGGTTGGTGAGGATAAGTAAGGTAATTATTAAATGTATAGAAGTATGATAGTAAAATATGTTATTCCCCTGCTGATTTTTTGTGTTGGGGTATTTTCTACGTCTTGTGATGATATGGACGCTTTACATATTGGTTTCCTGGAAGAAGGCGAAACTATTTATGCGGCGAAAGTGGATAGTGCATCCGTCGGTCCGGGTAACGGTCGTGTTAAGATGGAATTGTTCATCAATGCCCAACGTATTGAGAAGCTCCGTATTTACTGGAATGCTTATACGGATTCCATTGATTTCAATGTCGGCGGACAAGTTGGTGAATTCTCTCTTATGATTGAAAATCTGCCGGAACGGGAATACTTGTTCCAAATCGTCAGTTTTGATAAATATGGAAATCGTTCACTTCCGTTTGAAGCAACAGGTAGAGCTTGCGGTGAAGATTATCGGAATACCTTACCTAACCGTCATATTGAAAACATTTCGAAGACGGAAGATGGTAATATATTGATAACCTGGGGCGCGGCAAATGATGGTGCGGAGAAATGTGTGTTGACTTATACCGATGCAACCGGTCAGCAGCAGGTTCGTGAGGTATTGGCTACGGTCTTGGAAGATATCATTCAGAATGTCCAAAGCGGATCTTCATTTACGTATTATACAATATATAAACCGGCGGCTAATTCACCGGATAGCTTTAATACGAAAGAAGATTCAAGGGATTTTCCTGAATGAGTAGTCTTTATAACTTGTAGATAAACATGTTGAATGTAAGGAGAGGTGTGTTGGGGTACAACATACCCTCCTTTCTTCTAAAGTGAATTCATTATGAACAGGAAGGTTGCGGACATATTATTTGTCCTGTTTCTATTCGTAGGTATGGTAACATATCTCTTTTATACCCAATCTTACCGGATTATTTTATCTGGACAGGTTGGTTGTTTTTTAGCAACAACTGATTTTTTCACATCTTTTCTTCCTCGGATACAAGGAATTGTAGATTATCTAGCCTCTTTTCTTGTACAATTTTATGTGATTAGGTATTTCGGAATCGGAGTCTTGATAAGTCTGGCTTTTCTCTTGGGACTTTTGATAAATATGTTGTTAAAACCTTTTACAGAATCTCGTTACCGCATTCTTTTATCTTTTTTATATTCGACGACATTTGTTTGGTCTCTACATAGTTTCTCCGATTATCCCTTGTCGAAAGATCTAACTTTATTGATTTCTTTTATCTGTTGCCGTCTTTATATCGGACTATCCGATAAGCGCATACGTGTTTTGTTCAGTTATTGCCTTGCTTGTATTCTTTGGTATATTTGTAAAGAAGCAGCGTTTGTAGCTTGTTTGTATATATTTGTTTATGAGTATCTGAAAGGAATGAGAAATTATTCTTACCTGATCTCTCTTTGTTCTCTTTTTGCCTTTTCAGCATTGTTCACGACTTTATTGCTCCAATATTGTTTCCCGATGGAAGAAGTGTTTGTTGCTGAATGGGAATTGGATTGGTATCCTTGGTATCTGATTTATATGATTTCTTTTGTCGGTTGTATCTTTTTATTGCGTTGCACACGGAGGTATTTTTTTGTTGCCTCCGGTTATTTTCTGCTGGTTATATATGCTTGTTATGTGAATACCGACCGTATTAGGGAGTTTGAGATAAAATTGTTTTACCTAATGCAACAAAGTGAATGGAATAAATTACTGGGTAGTATAGGTGATGTCAAAAAACTGAACTCTAGAACCTTGAATTATTATTATATGGCATTGGCACAAACCGGACAATTGAGCAATGCCTTGTTTCGGGATGGATTCCCTTATTCGAAGTCATTGGTCTCAGCGGGTGAGCAATCGTATGTTTCGAAAACTCGTTTGAGCGATATCTATTGGAACTTAGGTTGTTTTCGGGCTAGTCAGGTGTTCTCGACTGAAGCCATGTCGATGTTGGATACGGGGGTGAACCCTTATCATCTTAAACGTTTGGCGATGATCCATTTGATTTATCGGGAAAATGATTTGGCAATAAAACTTCTGCGTATATTGAAAAAAACGGTGATGTATAATCGCTGGGCTGTCGATTTGTTGAACCGGATGAAACATGATCCAGATCTGGAACAGGTCGATTGGATCATTCGTTTCCGGAAGATGCTTCCTCCATATGGCTTCCAAATAGGCATGAACAGGCCATTAGAAAATATAACAAACCTAGCTATCCAATTACCATTTGAAACATTGGCCTTGGAATATGCTTGGAATTTGGCATTACTGGAGAAAAAGGTTGATTGGGTGGCTAGGATGGTCCGCTATAAATTGGATTTTTCTCCGAACTCGGAAATTCCGATCCTGTGTCAGGAAGGAATTTTAATCTATGAGCGAGAGAATAAAATCAGTGAAGACCGGAAATTAAAGATAAACTATGATGAAGGCGTATTGGCACGTTTCAAAGAGTATTGTACTCAGGGAAAACGTCCGCTAAATACGATATCCGGTTATTTGGTAATGAATAATGATTATAAATCCAGTTACTTTTATTATTATGAATCTGTCGATGTTCATAAATAGGTATTGTTATTTCTGTTTATTGGTATGGGTATGTATTTCGTGTCAATCCGTATCCAAGGATATAACTGAGGAACTGTCGCAGAAACCCCAGTTGTTTCCCGATTATACCGATATTGTCATACCCTACAATATTGCCCCGTTGAACTTTAAAGTGACTGGTCGCCCTGAGCGAGTTGAGGCTGTGTTGCGGTTTTCTGACGAGAGTTGGGTACTTACAGGAGAAGAAAAGATTATTTTCCCGGAAAAGAAGTGGAAACAATGGCTTGAAAAGGCTAAAGGAGGTCATATATCGGTGACATTGAAAGCCGAATGGGATGGAAAGACATATCAATACGTTCCGTTTGACTGGGAGGTGTCGATTGCTCCAATTGATCCGGTACTGGTTTATCGAAAAATAGAACCAGGGTATACAACTACTAATACTATGTCGATTAACCAGCGGAATTTGACAAACTTTAATGATGAAGTTTTAATCGATAATATGAAATCGGAAACCGGCTGTATAAACTGCCATTCTTTTTGTCAGAATGATCCGGATCAGATGCTGTTTCATTCACGTCAGAAAAATCCGGGGACTTATTTTATCCGACATGGAGAAATAGAGAAAGTGAATACTCAGGCGGGAGAAATGTCACAGGCCGCCGGATATCCTTTTTGGCATCCGTCGGGCAACTACATTGCTTTTTCTGTTAGTCAGACGCGACAAATTTTTTATGAAGGGAAGACTCCCATAGAGGTCTTTGACTTGGGGGCGGATGTGATAGTATATGATTTGAAAGACAAGAAAAGTTATACAATTCCGGAACTATTTGCAGATTCATTGCATAATAACTATCCTGTGTTTACGCCCGATGGTAGAACCTTGATTTATTGCGGGGGTAAAGCTGTTCAGGTTCCTAAATATAAGAGTGATTTAAAATTATCTCTTTGTGCGATTCGTTTTGATGCGGATAAAATGGAATTTGGGGAAACGGTGGATACATTAGTGTCAGCTTCCCGGATTAATAAAAGTATGTTACATCCGAGAGTCTCTCCCTGCGGACGTTTTTTGCTTTATACGGAGGTGGAATACGGTTCGTTTTCCAATTATCATAAATCATCTGATTTGGCTTTATATGATTTAAAAAATAAGACACATAGGACGCTAGACGAGATAAACTCGGAGGATGTGGATAGTTTTCATTCCTGGTCGTCTGTGGGTGGATGGGTGGTATTTAGTAGTCGTCGGAATGACGGATATTATACGTACCCTTGGTTTACACAAATCAATGATGCCGGGAAGGCTTCCAAACCGTTTCTTTTGCCTCAGGAGAACCCAGACTTTTATATTTATTGTCTGACTTCTTATAATGTTCCCGAATTGGTAAAAGGAAAAGTAAATATTAATCCCTATAACCTTCGGAAAGCAGTTATGGAAGCTCCTGTAATAAAAAGTAAATACGAAATACAAAATGACTGAATTTAAACACGACACGCTAAGTCGGAGATGGCGTGGGAACTCCGGTAATCAGATTTATCCCGCCTTGATGTATTGTAACAACCCCGTAGGGCGGTAATCTGAAGCCACAAAGAAGAGCGGTAGTAAGTCAATGAACCGTACGCTTGTAAGTGACAACATCTTTTGGATGGAATTGAAGGCGCACCTGAGACAACTCCTGAAGAAGGAGCTGTGGAGACCATCCGGAGATCGAGTGATCTTTCCTTGAATGTATGATGAAAGTGTTACAAAGTAACAGCCTTGTCCGTAGGGACGGAAGAAGTGCTTTCAACACTTTCTTTTTTTGATTGGAATCAGATACATTGATTTTCGTCTTTATTGTAATAGGTGAAAAAAGTATATTATAATTTGTGAAACCAAAGGCTTCTTTCTACTTTTGTAATCCAATCGTTGGTAAAATGTTACCATAAAATGATTGGATTAATTACGAGAAGCGTTTTAAGATATTATCCAAACATTGAAACTTCGACACTTTCATTACAATCGGATAATAGACAGCGAACGCTCACACGCCTGTTTTTCTTATATTCCTATCTGCTTGCATATTAGGAATATTCAGAATAAAAGGGTGTGAGCTGTTGTTTATATCGGTTGTAAGGGCAGTCGAAGGCCTCAATGTTAGATATATCAACAGTCCTCACGCCTCTTTTTATTTTATTATCCAGTCAGGGGATTGATGGAATCAAATGTTTTCCTAAATTTGAGGACTTATTTGAGAGATATAGAATGAGGAACCTAAAATATGCTATTAGAAAAACATAACACGTCAAATAATCTTTGGTTGAATTTCATAAACGGGAATATTGATTGCTTCGAAATTATATATCGGGAATATGCAGATGTCTTGTTTCGATATGGTATTCAATTTACAACAGACGAAAATCTTGTAAAGGATGCAATTCATGATGTCTTTGTGAAATTATATAATGACCGACAACATTTGAAAGCAGAAGCCAATATCAAATTCTATTTGTTTACTTGCCTGAAAAACCGTTTGTATAATCTATTAAAGAGAGAACTCTTTTTTGATAAAATCGATCTGGAAGAGAACGAATACCTTGACCCCGCTGCCGAAGACCAAGTAACAACGGCGTTAAGCCAGGACGAATTGCAGAAAACTATCCGCACAGTACTTAGCCTTCTGACTGATCGGCAACGGGAAATAATCTATTACCGCTACATAGAAGAATTATCCATAGAAGAAATAGCCGTTCTTACGGAAATGAATTACCAGTCAGTGCAAAATACTATTCAGTGCTCTCTAAAAAGAATAAGGGAGTCATTGCCATTAATTATCATTTTTTTCTTTTTGTGCAAAAAAGAATGTTTTTGTTGAGTATAATTTTTCTGCTCGATTGTATTCATTATAGGGAAACCTATTTAATACAATTAGAATGCAAAAAAAAGACTATACAAATTATTCCGCAGAAGAACTTTTGGAAGATGACTTCTTTCTGAAATCATTATCCAACCCTACACCTGAATCGCAATTTTTTTGGGAAGAACTGAAGAATGGAGATGAAGTTCTTGCC
>PPYF01220839.1_pt1 | contig 12148 bp, 9 predicted proteins | sample 1559871 | NCBI WGS metagenome assembly PPYF01 (sample SAMN08240021, study PRJNA423297) | Human gut metagenome, whole genome shotgun sequencing project. | reverse complement strand
GAATATGTCGTTTGGTTTTTTAGGGTTGTCAAGAGTTTAATAAGAATATAGAATAATAAAATTAAATAAAAAAATATGTGAAAAACTAGTGGAATTTGTTATAAAAAATGGCTTTTGAAAAATTGAAAAAGCGTTGATTTTATGATAGGATTTTAGTGAAGGATAATAGCAAAATTAATGAAAGTTAATGACGCAAAGTTACGGATCTAAGTACAAAAGTATATGATCGCCGGGCCGCCCAATTCAAAAAAGAATAGGCGGCTTTTTACCGTCTTATAGGAATAATTAATAAAATGATGAATATATATATTAAAATGGGAGGTAAAAATTATGCTGAAACGTATGAGAAGAATTGGTTTATTTGTTCTAGCAATAGCGGTAGTTATTAGTAGTGCAATTATTGCCTCTGCTAATGAAAGAAGTGGTACAAACGGAAGTGCAACAATCCAATCAACTGCTTCTAGTTATGTAATAGAAAATAAAAGTAGTGATAAAAAAGATATCACAGTTACAATTCAACATTATAATGGAAGCAAAAAAATCTATTCAGATGATGTAAAAACTCTATCTTATGGGTCAAAAATCAATGATTACGCTAAAGCAATAAATTGGAATGTAAGTAGTGTAACTGTTGATGGAAATGCAGTATCAAATAAAAATTATATTGAATTGACAGGAACTGGAAGTGCAACAGTTGTAGTAAATTATACTGCCAAAGAAACAGATGTATTAGGAGATACTTCTTTCTATGATTACACAGTAAGAGCTGGTGAATCAAATGGAAAATATTATTCTTTTAATATGTTAGGAGATAATACTAATCAAAAATTGACATCTGGTACATCTAGAAATTCATGGAGAGATGTTTACTGGAATGGTTGGCAAAATATCGAATATCAAAATAGAAGTGATTTAGGTACAGGAAATAATTATGAAACATATTCTTATGAATTAATGAAAGATAACTATGATGCTAATGCTTATACAGGAAGTAGTAAGGTAATTAAAGGGTTATTGAATGGTATTGATAGTGATGGGAATGTTAAATTTAATTATGCTGAACCTGGATTCTTTGTTAAGAGCAATGAAACAGTAACAATCAATGGAAAAGAAACTTATCTTAGACGTTATATAGATAGTATGAATTTGAAATTTCATAAAACAGGTGATACTTATAAATTAACTTCAGTTATTGATACAGCACAAAATAATAAAGAAGTGGCAGCAAGTGGTTCGAATTTCTTCCCACTTAATGATTATTCTACTGAAGGATCTACAAATTACTTTTTTGGAATGAGATATGATGTTGAGTTTACAATAGGTGATTATGTCGGCGATTTGACTTATAAATTTACCGGTGATGATGATATGTGGGTGGTTTTAGATAATACCAATGTCATTATTGATTTAGGTGGAATTCATGCTGCAGCTACAGATAGTGTTGATTTGTGGAATAAATTAGGTTTAACTCCTGGAAATTTAACAGAAGAGCAAAAAAATCAAACGCATAAATTAACAATTCTTTATATGGAACGTGGCGCTGCAGAATCTAATTGTCAAATGGAATTTACTCTTCCAAATGCAAAAGTTGTTGATGTTACAGAAAAACCAAAAGCTGATTTGAGTCTTCAAAAGGTTGATGAAAGTGGAAATGGATTAAGCAATGCAGTATTTAAGTTAGAAAATGATGAAACTAAAGAAGTAACTAGAGTTAAATCAACTAGTGATGGAAATATTACTTTTAGTGGCTTAAAAGAAAGTACTTATACTTTAACAGAAGTGAGTGCACCAGATGGTTATGTGGTTTCTGATGATACTTGGAAAGTAAGAATTACAGTTGATAGCAATAATAATGCAGTAGCAAAGCTTTACCTAGTTAAAGATGGTCAAGAACAAGAAGTAACACAAACTGGTGGCAAATATAAAATTGAAAACAAGAAAATTCAAGAGGTTATTGAAAATTCTTTACAATATGATAAAACTGCAAAAGTAAAAAATTGGGATGATAGGACTTATGATATCAACATCACAGCTAAATCTTTATCTACAAGTTCAAGTGTAGTTCAAAAAGAAGCTGTAGCTGATATTATGATGGTTTTAGATATTTCAGGTAGTATGCTTTATGATGGAGATAAAAGTACAGATAATGGAGGATTCAAATCTGTTGGAAAATATTGTGATGTAAAAAATAATTTAGATGTTAATAAAGTGTATTATTATAGTAATACACTAACAGATGTTTCATATAAGCATACCAATGGTAATTCATATACTTATAAAAATGCTAAATATCCAATGATTTATATAAATGACACATGGAAATATTATAACGGAAGTAGTTGGAAAAATATACCAGATAAGATTTCTAGTGGATGGAATCAACGTGATAATGACACTATAATTTATACATTAGATAGCGGATTGACAGGATTGAAAGAAGCATCTTCAGCGTTTATTTTAGCAACAGCTGAATCTTCTGAAAATAGTAGAATTGGTGTTGCAACATTCAATGCTTATGGAAATAATTTAAGCAATCTAGTAAATGCAAGAGATAATAAAGATAGTTTAAAACAAAAAATAGCTAGTATCTATGCAGCTGGTGGTACGTCTCCTCAAAAAGGGTTAAGTTTAGCACAAACAAATTTAGCTAATTCCAAACGTACAGATGTTCCTCAATATGTTATTTTATTTACAGATGGAGCACCATCTGAAGATAGTGATAGAACTTCTTCCGAAACAAAAGCAAGAGAGCTTAGAAAAGCAGGTATAACGATATATACAGTTGGATTAAAATTGAATGATGAAACATCTAATTGGTTATCTGAAAGTATTGCATCAACAAATTGTGCTTTTACAGCCGCAAATGTTGATGAATTAAAGGTAATCTTTGCTAAAATTCAACAAACAATATCACAAAATATTGATATTAAAAATGCTAATATTGTTGATGTAATTGATCCACGTTTCCAACTAGTAGGTAATAATGGAAATGTTATAACGGATGAAGCGTTAAAACAAGGTGAAATAGAAGTTACAGGAACTAATGGCAAAGTTGGTATGGCGTATTATGATGAAGTTAATAATACCCAAGCAATTAGATGGACTGATCAAACGATTCCAAATGTTAATACTGGCGAATGGAACACAACAATAACTGTTAAAGCACGTGATAAATATATTGGTGGTAATAATGTTCCGACTAATGTAAGTCCAGATTCAAAAATTACAACAGGTTTTGGTGAAGCTGTTTTACCTCAACCAAAAGTGAATGTAAAAGTTGATATGGCAATCAGTAATGATGATATTTGGATCAATAGTGGTGAGACAGTTCCAGTTGATGATACTGATATTGGAAATAGTAAAGTCTTTGACATAGAAAATATTGTTAATAGTAAAGGTAATGTTGTATATAAATACAATGAATCAACAAAAAAATTTGAAAAAATTACAAAAGATGATTTAACTATACAATGGTATACTGATGACCAATGTACAACAGAAACTACGAAAGATAAGATTTCTAAAGTTAAACCAGATGGTAGAACGGATTTCTTCTTAAAAGTAGGATATGATGGTGGAAATGCTACTGATGAAAGTAACACAAATACCAATGGAAATAAGGTTGGCAATAGTGAATCTAATATAGGATATGCTATTAACGATGGTAAAAAAGGTAATGACAAAGAATGTATTACTGATTTTGAAAATTGTAAAAAGAATAAATCTGAATATGGTATTTATAGAATACATGTGAAATATACTCTACCTGAAACAGGTGGAACAGGAATTTATTGGTATATGGCAGGAGGTATGTTGCTTATGATGGTAGCAGCAGTTGCTATATATAGAAAAAGGTATAATGAGTATATGAATAAATAGTTTTCCTATTTATTCATAACTCTTATATATATAAAGAAAAGAAAGGGAGATAGTATATGAAATTATTTAAAAAAGTTTCAGCAATGGTGGTTTCATTATTGATGGCACTAGCAATAGTGGTACCTGTAGCTGCTGCTAATCCAACAATTACAGTAAAAAACATTGCTGCAGATGAAAATGTAACATTATCTTATTTAAAAGTTGTTAAACAAGATAAAACTACAAAAACAGGATGGGCTTTTGTTGATGAAACAGTCGCTCAAATTTTTAGAGATGAGTATGGTAAAAAAGATGATCAAGCTATTTTAGCTTCATTAGCTAATAGTGCTGCTCATTCTAAAGCGTTAGCTAGATTAGGTAACTTAAGTGGATTTACTGGATTTACAAATAATGGTGAAAGAAAAACAGAAGTAGATGGTGCAGGATTATATGTTGTTAAAGTTGTAGATAACTCAAATAAATATACTTATAATGTTATGGCTGCTCCAATTAATTTTGAATATGCTAATAATCCAGCAACATTAAAAAATGCTGAATTAGCTGTAAAAAGATCTGAAACTAGATTAACTAAAACAGTTAACGATACAGATGGTGCTGTACACAATGGTCAAACAGTAACTTATACAATCAATGTAAAAGTTCCTTCAATTGATCCAACTGCAACAAATAAGTTATTTAAAGTAACTGATGCATTAACAGGTGCAGAATACAAAAAAGATACAGTTGTTGTTAAATTAGGGGATAATGAAATAAATATTGCTCCTACATTTGATGCAACTAATTCATTTGAATTAGATTTATCATCTTTAATTGATGATACAAACAGTAATGCTGGAAAAGATGTTACAATTACTTATGATGTATTAGTAACTTCTGAAAATGATAAAGTAACAAATACTGCTAACGTAAGTCGTACAGGTTCAGAAAATTATTCAAGTGATTCTGTAGATTTATATGAAGGTGCAATTACTTTAACAAAAACAAATGATTATGAAAAAGAAAGTGATAAAAAATTATTAGCTGGTGCAGGATTCAACGTATTAGATAAAGATGGAAATGTTCTTAAATTTGTTGATAAAGGTAATAATAATTATGTATTAGCTAAAGATCAAACAGTAACTACTGGTGTTGTAACTGAAGTTGTAACAGGTGCAAATGGTCAATTAGTAGTTAAAGGTTTAGGTAAAGGTAAATATCAATTTAAAGAAGTAACTGCTCCTGAAGGATATTCTATTAATGAAACTAATTCAAGTGCTACTTTAACAATTACTGGTGATAAAGCAACTGCAGAATTTACTGCTGATGCAGATATGAGAGATACAGAAGTAGGTGCTTTACCTGAAACTGGTGGTATTGGTACTACTATCTTTACAGTAGGTGGATGTGCAATTATGGTTGCAGCTGCTGCATTATTCTTTATGAATAAAAAGAAACATGAAAAATAAAATAATTATCAGAGGCTAAAAGCCTCTGATTCTTAAAATGATATAAGAATAAGGAGAGTCCAGATGAAAAAGAAGTTAAGCAATATAGTTATAATCTTGATATTCGTTGCTGGTTTGTCCTTATTGGTATATCCATTTGTTGCCAATAAGTGGAATAGTTATAGACAGGATCGTTTAATCAGTAACTATGAAAAGATAGTAAGTCAAAAGAGTGATTCAATAGATTATGATGCAGAAATGAAAAAAGCAAAGGCATATAACGATGCTTTAGCACCACATATTTTGCCAGATTCATTTATTAAAGCAGAAAATCAAAAGTCAGAAGATAAGTCATATACTTCAGCTTTAAATCTTGCTGGGGATGGAATAATGGCTATTGTTGAAATTCCTAAAATAGATGTGAAGTTACCTATTTATCATACAACGAGTGAAGAAGTATTAAGTAAGGCTGCTGGGCATTTGGAAGGAAGTTCTTTACCTGTAGGGGGTAAAGATACGCATGCAGTTATCTCTGCACATAGGGGGTTGCCAAGTGCAACATTGTTTACTGATTTGGATCAAGTTAAAAAGGGAGACCACTTTTTAGTCCATGTTTTGAATAAAACTTTATGTTATGAAGTAGATAGTATTGTTGAAACTGAACCTGATGATACATCAGCTTTGGCTGTGCAAGAGGGAAAAGATTTAGTTTCGTTGCTTACATGTACACCTTATGGTGTGAATACTCAACGTTTGATTGTAACAGGTCATCGTATTTCTTATAACAAATCTGTTGTGAATAAGGAAAAGAAGAATGGTTTTACAACTCTTCATACGAATTATTTGTTATGGGTTATTGTTGGTTTAGCTGTTACTGGTGGTTTTATCTTTATTTTATATAAAAAGGATAAAAAGATGAGATCTAAGGAGTAGTTATATGAAAAAGAGATTACCGAGTATTTTGGTTGGATTGTTATTCTTAGTTGGGTTGGGTATTATGATTTATCCTACTGTTTCTAATCAATGGAATACTTATCGACAAAATAAATTGATTAGTAATTATGAAAAAATAGTTGATGATATGTCTGATGAAGACTTTAGTCAAGAATGGCAAAATGCACAAGCATTTAATGAAACAATAAGTGGTAATAATGTTTTTGCTGATGTGTTTGATGAAAAGTCAAAGGATAGTGAAAATAGTGAATATAATCGAGTTTTAAATGTGAATAATGATGGAATCATGGGATATATTTCTATTCCTGAAATCAATATTAAATTAGCCATTTATCATGGGACAAGTGATGATGTTTTACAAACGGGTGTTGGTCATATTAATGGGTCTAAACTTCCTATTGGAGGTGAAAGTACACATTGTGTTTTAGCAGCGCATAGAGGTCTTCCTAGTGCAGAATTGTTTACTGATATTGATCAACTACAAACAGGTGATAAATTTTATTTGCATATTTTAGATAAGGTTTTAGCTTATGAAGTAGATCAAATTTTACCAATGGTTGATAAAGATGATCATCAAACTTTACAAAATGCTTTGTCTATTACTGAGGATCAAGATTATGTTTCATTATTTACTTGTACACCTTATGGAGTGAATAGTCATCGTTTAATTGTAAGAGGACATCGTGTTGAATATAATGGTGAAGAAGATGTTAAACAATCTGTTGGAAATAGAATGTTAGAGTCTATTAAAAACTATTATATGTTGATTTTAGTTTTAGGTTTATCAATTACGATACTTGTTATTATTATAATGAGATATGTTTTTAATAAAAAGAAATAAGGGAGGATATGAGGATGAAAAAGAAATTTTGTAAGTTATCGGCTATCTTTATAGCGTTGATAATGATGTTTACGGTTGTTGTTTTACCAAATGTTGAAGCAGCATTACCTGTAGATGTTAATAAAAAATGTAGTTTAGAAATTTCAATTAGCTCTCATAGTTATGCTGAGGATTTATCGAAAAATGATGTTCAGGTGGATCTTTATAGGGTTGCTTCTATTAGCCAAGGTGGCAATTATACCGGTTTGGATGCCTTTAAAGACATTGATTGGTCAACTGTTAAATATGATGCAACTCAATCAGCGAAGACTTGGAAACAAAGAGCAAGTGAAGCTTCTAAAGTCATTAAAGATGCGACTCCAGCTTATACAGCAACTTTAAAAGGCGGATATGTTAAGCTAACAAATTTACAAACAGGACTTTATTTAATTGTTGTTAATGATATGAATAGTCAATATTATTCTTATGAGTTTACACCTTATTTAGTTTCTCTTCCAAATAATTATTATTATACAACTAAAAAGGATGATACATGGTATTATGATTTAGTTGGTTCGAAAGCTATTGGTATTAAAGCTGATCGAGAATTAAGAATGAGTTCTATTCAAATTACTAAAAAATTAACAAGTCAAAATACAACTTTAACAACAAATGCAACATTTGTTTATCAAGTTGATATTGAAACAATTGAAAATCAAAAAGAAACAAGATTTATTACTTTAAATTTTGATGAAGTAAAAGAGAAAACAATTAGAATTGCCGATATTCCAGCAGGTTCAAAAGTAACTGTTACGGAAGTTTATACAGGAGCTGGTTATGAAATTGTTGGTGATTCTAAAAAAGTTTTGGAATCATTAGTGGCAGATGAAGATAGTCAAGAGATTGCAACGGCAAGTTTTGAAAATAAAGCTTCTAATGAAATTCATGGTGGTTATGGAATTGTTAATAATTATAAATATTCAAAAGAAGATCAAGATTATACAGTTAAACAAAGTAAAGAAAATAAGACAGTTCAAGAGTAGGAGGATAGAGATATGAGAAAATTAAACAAAAAATTAGTATTATCTATTGTTGCTCTTGTGATGATTTCTACTTTAGGTATTGGTAAGGCTTTGGGATATTTTACGACTCATACGAATGCAACTGGTGGATATAAAATGGATTTAGGTTTTACAGATACGAAGATTGAAGAAGATGTTGATAAAGATGGGAAACATGTTGTGATTACTAATGTTGGTGATTATGATTGTTTTGTGAGAATTAAAGTTTTTGCAGCGGATAACCTTAAAATTAAATATAATTTAGGTAAAGATTGGCAAGAAAGTGATGATGGGTATATTTATTATAATAAAGTGCTTTCTTCTAAAGATAAAACAAGTGAATTAAATATTAAATATACACTACCTGAAGTAAATGATGATAATAAGGATAAAGATTATAATATCGTTGTTATTCAAGAATTTACACCGGTTGTTTATGATGATCAAGGAAACTTAATTGCTAATTGGCAACAAGTTTATGAAACAGAGTAGGAGGTTATGGTAATGAAAAAAGTGAAATCGATTTTTATGAAACCTACAATCCTTCTTGGTATAGCTGCTGTTTTATTACTTGGAAGTGGTGTAGGAAGTGCACGTGCAGCACTCACATATTATAGTGATCAATATTCAGCTTCTATGGATATGTCTACAATTGGAGTTTCTTTAAAGGAGAATGGAAAGGTTGTTAGTTCAAAGACGTATGATGATCAAGGAGATGCAACAACTAATGGTGAAGGTAAACTTCTTCAAAATTTATTAAAAGAGGATGAAAAGTTTGTTTTAGGAAAAACTTATGATGAAAAGTTAGCTGTAGAAAACAGTGGTAATATTGATACTTTTGTAAGAGTTGTTTTAACAAAGAGTTGGCAAGATAAAGAAGGAAAAAATGTTGATTTGTCACCAGCATTGATTGAATTAGGATTTAATCAAGATGGATGGGTCATTAATGAGGCTCAATCAACAGATGAACGTGTTGTTTTATATTATACAAAGGTAGTTGAAAGTAAGAAAACAACACCGGATTTTATGAAAACTATTCGTATTAGTAATCAATTGTCAACAATGTATACGAAAGTAGAAGATGAAAAAACAATTAAATATCAGTATACTTATAATGGATATACATTTACATTAGATGCAGAAGTTGATGCTGTACAAACTCATAATGCGAAAGATGCTATTAAGAGTGCTTGGGGAATTGATGTGAATGTTAATGACGATGAAACTGAATTGAGTTTAGGATAGGAGGGTACAGATGATGAAAAAAAGAATTTTGTGCCTTGCTATGGCACTTATGATGATGGTTGGTACTTTTTCAACAGTTCAAGCTAAAGAATTAGTAGGAAAAGATCATTGGAAGGTTTCATTTGATGGTAGCCAAATGACAACTAATTTTGGTAAAGATCAAATGAATGATGAATTAAGTAATATTCAGCCTGGAGATTCAATGACTTTACAAGTTAAAATCGAAAATAAAAATAGTCAATATACTGATTGGTATATGACAAATGAAATTATTAAGACATTGGAAGATGGATCAAAGGCAACTAATGGTGCTTATGAATATCGTCTAGCTTATGTAGATAGTCAAAATAATGAAACTTTAATTTATGACAGTTCTACTGTTGGAGGAGATAGTTCACAAGGGTTAAAAGAAATTAAAGGTCTTGATGATTATTTCTATTTAGGAAGATTGGCTAAAAATGATGTTGGGTATGTCACACTTACACTAAGTGTTGATGGAGAAACACAAGGGAATAGTTATCAAGCGACAATGGCACAATTGGAAATGAATTTCGCTGTAGAAAACGTCTCTAATCCAGCAGTAACTGTTAATAAAATAGAACATAAAAATGTTTATTCTACTGTTAAAACGGGAGATAGTACAAATATTTTATGGTATTGTGCGTTAGGTTTAGTAAGTGGTTTGTTACTCATTATCCTTGCAATTTTCTTTAAGAAAAAATCAAAAGATGAAAAGAAAGGAGAATAAATGATGAAGCGATTAAAAAAATTATTTATCATGATGATGTCTTTGACAGTTTTCCTTTCTCTTGCTTATACACAAGTCTGTGCATATGGATATAAAGTTACTTTATATACTGGTAATCAAGGAACAATTAATAGTCAAAATGAAATGAGTATAAATGTTTCTAAAGGACAAATGGTTTCTTTAGATCTATCACAAATAGAATTACCTCAAGATAGTAAATACTATGTTAAAGGTATTCGTTTGAGTGGGCATGATAGTGTTGATAATTTGGATCCTGCAACTTTTGTAGTTAATGGTGATTTAGATTATGTTGTTGTTTATGGAGTAAAAGGTAATCAGGTTTCTTATACGATACGTTATGTAGATGAAAATGGTAAGCAATTATCTGAAGATACCGTTTTATATGGAAATGTAGGAGATAAACCGGTTGTAGCTTATAAATATATTGATAGTTATATACCTCAATCCTATGCTCTTACAAAAACACTTGTTGAAAATGAGAAAGAAAATGTCTTCACATTTACTTATAAACCAGGTGAAACGGGTGAAATAATAGAAAATACAAATATTGTTACAACAGTTATTTCAACAACACCTTCAACAAATGCAAATCAAGGTAATAATGGAACAGGAAATGCAACAGGCGTAACACAAAATAATGATGGGGATACGGCAACAGCTGGAGATGAAGATGTTCCACAAGGTTTAGTTGATTTAGATGATGAAGATACACCAAAATCTAATATTTCAGTTAATAATGAAAAAAATAGTTCAACACCAATTTATGCAGGTATAGCAATCTCGCTTGCAGCAATTGTAGGAATTATTGTAGCATTTATGACAATTAGAAAGAAAAGAGTTTAATGTCACAAAAGAAAAAGAACCCAGTAGCTACAGTATGTAGCTTGCTGGGTACTATTTTATTAATTGTTTTAATATTAGGGTGTATACCATTAACTGTTCCTAAAGCATTTGGATATAATATTTATACTGTCATTAGTGGTAGTATGGAACCTGCAATTCCTGTAGGTAGTCTTGTTTATGTAAAGTATCAAGAACCTGAAACAATTCAAAAAAAAGATGTTATTGCATTTTATGGTGCTAAAGATGCCTCTTCTATAGTGACACATAGAGTTGTTACGAATAAAAAACTTTCTGGTGAATTTATTACAAAAGGAGATGCAAATCAAACAAAAGATATGAACCCTGTAAATTATAATAATTACATGGGTAAAGTTGTTTTATCAATTCCTGTCATTGGTGGTATTGCACAATCTTTGACAACAGGTAGTGGTAAAATTGCTTTATTTTGTTTAATAGCATTTATTCTATTATTAGAAATTTTAGGAAGTTTGTTAAATAAAGTAGAATTTAAAAAATAGATGTTAGTTTCAGAAGTCCATTATCATGGGCTTTTTTTTGGACTATTCGTCCATTGAAAGGAGGAAAATAGAAAGATAAAATAATAAAAAAGAAATATTTGTGAATTAAATTTGAGACAAATGTGAAACAAATATGAGACGAATTATATTTAAACATATGATACAATTAAATCAAGAAAACTCCTTACATCAATATTAAAAAAAGATTTAAATAGCGATGATTACTAACTATAAAACACTCATGTAAGGAGGTAAAAAAATGAGCCAAATAAGAAATGCAAGTGATAGTACTTGTAAAAAGCTGTTTAGAGATGATGGATGTTTTGCTGATATCTGTAATTATGCATTTTTTCAAGGAAAACAGATCATTAAACCTGAAGAACTTGTTTCAAGAGAAAATGATGTTTCAACATTGATGGGTAAGGAACTCTTACCAATGGAAACAAAAAGATATCGAGATATCGTCAGAAAAGCAAGTATCAATGGAGACTATATGATCATTGGTGTAGAGCATCAAAGTACTTTGGATAAGAATATGATTATTCGTATACTCAATTATGATGCACAGCTTTATATCAATCAGGTAGAAAGTGGAAAAGAAGTACGACCAGTAGGAAGCTTTGTCTTTTATACGG
>PPYF01028489.1_pt1 | contig 12149 bp, 11 predicted proteins | sample 1559871 | NCBI WGS metagenome assembly PPYF01 (sample SAMN08240021, study PRJNA423297) | Human gut metagenome, whole genome shotgun sequencing project. | reverse complement strand
TCGCTGCCGCGCAAATAGGTCCACGTTGCCCACGTTGCGTGAATGAGCATCAAAACGATAGCTACTACACCCGTGATGCCATGGACACCCATGCTGCCAGCAGTTTGCGCAGCCATGGAGCTCATCATCAGCGTGCCCGTTGTGTCGCAGGCAAGTCCGATCCAAAAGAGCGTTACGTATTTCCGTGTGAGCGTGCCGCTGCGGCGCTCTCCGAAAACACCCCAGGTATAGAACACGAGCGCGGCGCTGATCGCGATCGTTGAGAGAATAAGAAGCGGTGACATGATGACCTCATTTCTTTTTTTGGACCGTCTCTTCGATAGAGTTCGGTCTTCTGGTTGGTGTTCGTAAAATGAACATGATTCATTTATTGAACAGTGTTCATTTTAGAATCATTTTGTGCGCTGTCAAGATATTTGAACGAAGTTCACGATGTCGTTATACTGGTGTCATATTCCCGATCTAAGGACGCTTGAAATGGGCAAACGATCAGTTATCACCAGCGAAGAAATACTCGAGCAGGCCTATCAGCTTGCCTGCGAACAGGGGCTTCGGTCGCTCAGTATTCGTTCGATCGCTGCTGCCTGCGATGTTTCGGTGGGGACGGTCTACAACTCGTATGCGAGCAAGACCGAGCTGATCAACGATGTGGTAGGTATGTTCTGGCAGCGAGCCTTCGCGGAAACCATGAAGACGCTTGCTGAGCATGAAGGCAATGATTTCATCGACTTTTGTGAGGCGCTTTCGCACAGTCTCAAGAGCGCGCTCAAAGAATTCAGGAAAGAGTTTCTCTCCGATCTTTCTACACTCAGCGAAGGTGATCGTCTTTCGGCGCAGAAGCGCGAACAGCAAAGCTTTATCCACGCGCGCGCAGGGATCGAACGGGCGCTGCTTAGCGATCCAAAGATCAAGCAGGATCGGCTAACAGGTGCGCTGGCTCCTGAAGCTCTTGCGGCACTTGTCTGGGAGACCTTGGTAGATTCCGCGCGCGATGACATGGGCTACGACAAGACCCTCTTCGAACTCCTCCTGTCTGCCTTGTATTGAGTTGCTAACATTCTAAGCTCTTCCAAGAGATCAAGCAGGTCGTGCTTCTAGCCGAATTCTAGATCGGTCGGCAAGCTGCTGGTAATCTGGGCCGAACCAAAGCGGCAGTTCTTCTTGGCGCACGATGAGTGGCATGCGATGGTGGATGGGTGCCATATCTGCGTTCGCATTAGTTGTCACCATAGAAAAGGTGCCTTCGCGCCAGATGCAACCGATGAAGATCACCTCCTGTCCAGGAATACGGAATTCATATTGACGCTTGATGGGCTTTCCAGTTTTGGGCGAGGGGTAGGTTTCCTCTCGGTGCGTCTCGAAGAAGGCAGGAACGGGAAGAATGCAGCGTCGGTGTTGTATGGACTCTTGCCAGGTAGGTTTTGTGGCACTTTCGATGCGCGTGTTGAACACGACTCCTGGTTTCCAGGATTCCTCAAATCCCCACGAAAGCTCCCGTACTCCCAGCGATCCTGGTGCGAAGGTGGGAAGTGATGCGGTGGAAGATTCTGCTGACAAGGTTGATGTTGGCACTGCCGTAGCCGTATCAAACTTGGGCACGATGAGCGGCGCGACCGACTTCGGATAAGCTTCCGTCGTCCGAACTGGCCAGTCTGGGTTGAAGTTCAGCGGAGCTCCAACTTCGAGCTTCAGCACGATGTCGAGCACTTCGTCGTAGGTGAATATGACGCATCTTTTGCACATGATTCAATAGTATCAGCGAATGTTCGCAAGTTGCACGTATAAGATATAGTTGATGTTCGCTAATGATTCATTGATATGCATAAAGCGTCTCGATTTCTTTTGCGGTTTTGCCTTTGATCTTCTGCAAACGGGGCGAACGTAAAAATATGACAAAGCGATTGGAAGGGGATTACGTGAAGGGCTTTAGCCTTGATATACTGGATCGCTCTCATGCCGATCAGCAGCGTGAAGAGATTCCGAAGCAACTTCAAACGCCTGCGCCGTCGGATGCTTTCAGCGTCTATTTGCTCTTCAATCTCGAAGCCGCTTATGATTTCGGCCACGTGATATTGGCGCTGGGACCGATGGATGGCGCGCTTGAAACGTATTCGTTCTATCGGCAGGGTACTGCTATCAAAGCACCAGCGCTCATGGCGTGTCTTGAGCATCCTCTCACCTTCGCGCAGATTGAGGCTTCATCGGGTTGGATCGTGCATGGCCAGCCTGGCAATTACTGGAACGAGCACGTGAATGCGGCTCTTGCGCTCTGGTGCACGAAGGAAGCCTTCGATCAGATACGGGCATTTGCCGAGGCAAAGCGAGCTAATCCTGGTGTTTATGATCTCTTTTCATACAACTGCCTTACTTTCGTGATCGAAGCACTTGCGCAGGGTGGTGTCTCTTTAGAAGTTGAGAGTGGCAAACGGTTGCGAACGTTTATTCCGCGCGGTGCGTTTCGCCGTGTGAGCCAAGTGGCAGGCGCACGTAAACTGGGAGCATGGAAATACTGGTTCCCCCTTTCTCAGCCGCCAGAGAACGGACTTCAAACAATCTCCGATACGCCTGGTAAGGATCGCCCTCTGAAATAGCTTTCTGTATTGCGGCAACCTGTTGCAGTTTCCTTTTTTGAGAAAATGAGATTTATCTTCTGTATACAAGAGTATTAAGGGAGCTTCTTTCCTTGATCCCAGTCAGTTTCCTGAATAAGGGCATTGAACAGCTTTGCAGGATCGAACTCGTTCAGTTTGTCGTAGCGTGTTGTTTGGTAATGGGTATCGTTGTCTGGTGAACCATAAAGATCGGTGTATCTTTCCATCAGTTCATACACAAATTCAAGGGCCTCATTGGCTGTTGATCCAATTGGTGTATTGAAGTTCGTAACTGGAATATGGCGAGGTGAGCCACAAACTTCTTCTGCATAGTAGTAGTGGTAGTTATCTTTTGGATTCATCCGAATTGCAAAATCTACATTATGAATAAGGTGTCGGTATTCCTTTTCTTGCTTGGACCAGGTTGCCGATATCGCAATAGTGTACGGGCGGCTAGATGGACCGGTCCAGACAGAATAAGACATTTTTCGAGCGATGGCGCAAAGCTGTGTAACAAGGTTTTGGAACTCAATATCACGGAAGCGCCTCCAGTCTGAATTACGTTCTCTTACGTGCAGACGCCAAGTGTCTTCCGTGATGGCTTCGGATGTATCTATTCCGAATACTGAGGCTAATTCTGAAAAACCTAACTGATAATCATGCCGGAAATCTGCGTATTTGATTGTTTTTAATAATACGGGTATCTTGCAATCTCGATACAGAAGGGGCAGAATGGCATTCTTCCCAGTCAGCATCTTTTTATCCCAGGCAACAGCTATTTCTGATCTTACCCATTCGGAAGCAAGAGCTTCAGGGGAGAGGACGATCGCAAAATACTCAGACTCTCTTAAACCTTCCTCGACGCGCCAAAAGATAGACTCTCCAACTTTGATCTCGTATTTGTCCACCCAAGCATCGATTCCAAGACAGTTTAAATCTCTTGCAAGCTTTTCAACGAAGGGTTTGTCTATACTTGTATGGCTCAGAAAAACGCTCGGCATGATTCTTCCGTTCGGTTGTTGAGTAGTTTAAGTCTATTCACACAACGCTATTGTGTACTATTCATAATGAGTGAGTCTAGCTTGAGAAGATATTTTCTTGAAGGTCGCGAAGTCCCTGAATCCATCAGACTTATGATGGTAGGTAAGTAAACGACTCAATTTAAATCTAACGAAGTTAATGGGAACAGAGCGAATAATCGGTACCAATTTCCGAAGACGAGAGTTGAAGAGCAGCAGTCTAAGTTAGAATTGACGGTAGTGAAAGGAGATACCTTGCCAACACAGAAGAAGCAATATACAGCAGTGTCTCTTTTCTCGGGCGCAGGTGGTCTCGACGTTGGCTTCGAGCGCGAAGGCTTTGATGTCGTTTTCGCTAATGAGCTGGATAGCGATGCAGCTGCCACTTGGAGGGCAAACAGGCCATACAGCAGCGCGATGCATGAAGGCGATATCAAAACATTCATTCCGCTTCTTGGGGAGTATAAAGGTGCTGATATCGTCTTTGGTGGACCCCCTTGCCAAGGATTCTCCGTTGCGGGCAAGATGAATCCTGACGATCCGCGAAGCAAACTTCTGTGGACGTTCATGGACACCGTTGATGCGGTTCAACCGAAGATATTCCTTATCGAGAATGTAAGTGCGTTGGCAACCCTCAAGAAATGGGAGACGACACGCAACAAGCTTGTTAAGCGCGCGAATGATTTTGGATACGATTGTGAGTTCGCGGTTTTTTCTGCCAGCGATTATGGCGTTCCTCAGAACAGAGAGCGTGTCGTGTTCTTCGGGATAAAGAAAGAATTAGGATGCGCCAAGAGCTTCTTCGATCAGATGCAGAAGGCGAAGCGCAAGCCCAAGACTTTGCGTGAAGTTCTTAAGTCAGTTGGCAAATACGGAACAGATGAGAATCCTCAAACATGTACATCGCATGTCTCTTTAGCCAAACGTCCTGTGCTGCGGCAAAGCCCCTATGCAGGTATGCTTGTAAATGGTGCTGGTCGTCCCATGAATCTTGACGGAGTGGCGCACACCCTTCCTGCTTCTATGGGCGGAAACAAGACTCCGATAGTTGACGAGAACGCCTTGGAAAATGATGAAGTTAACTGGTTCGTGACGTATCTGGAACGACTGATTGCGGGAGAGGCTGACCCTGAAACCGAGCAAGTTCCCAGCACCATTAGGAGGCTGACTATTAAAGAGGCAGCTGCACTTCAAACATTCCCGAGTGGCTATGTGTTTTGCGGCAAGAAGACACAGCAGTACAAACAGATCGGGAACGCAGTAGCGAGCGATTTCGCCGCCGCAGTGGCAAAATCAGCGCGAGCCTGCTTGTAACAAGTCTATCTGCAAAAGGTGTCTTTTATAGCTCATCGACCGCCTTGAAGAACCAACGCATTGCCTCAGGTGATACGCGAGCGTCTTCCATCGTCGTTCTCATAAGGTCAAAGACCATGTCCGATGCTGCCTGGTATTGCGTGGTGAAGAAGAGATCGAGCAATGCGTCTATGGTCACGATACCTATGACCATTCCCTTCTGCTCGAACGCCGCCTTGGCTTCATTGAAGTAGCGGTAAGTCTCTTCAGTTAGTGCGCTTGCTCTGCCAGCTACGAACAGAAGCGAAGGTGCGCCAGCCGCAAAGGCTGTTTGGGCGGCTTTCTTGACCTCGGTCTCTGTGAATGGCTTGTCTTTGAGTTCGATGGCAAGGAATGGTGTATAGTCAGCGTTGAATATATCGAGGTCGCTCATTTGCTTGCTGGACGCGCCTGATTGGTTGACTGGATGTGGAACAACTTTGTAACCCTCTTGGGGCGGAAACATGATCGAGAACACTGACGATGCGACGATAAGCAATGCTGCGCCACCGAAGTTCTTATCAAGAAGCTCATTCATGAAGCTGCGTGCAGCGAAGATGTCAGAGGTCATTATCGCCACCTCGTAAGCTGCCGCCTGTTCTTGCTTGCATGCGGCTATCTCGCGACAACATGTTATGAAGTAATCGATGCAGCACTGGGCATCTTCTGATGTTTTGATGAGTGGAAGATAATCGCAGAGCAGGTCAAGCGCACGGCGCGGATCGCCAGGAGCTGATTTGTTCGTGGCTTGGATGCGCGGATGACGACCCGGATTGTTTACAAGGGGATCTTCGTTGCTGCCATCGAGGACATCGTCAAGAAATTCACGTTGGAATGGAAATATGACGTTCTTGCAAAACGATCGGGCATCATATGAGCCTACCGCGTCGTCGCTTGCTTGAAGCGACATGATATCGACATCGTTGTTGGTGGCTTTGGCGACAAGCGCAGTAAAAAGGATGTAGCGATAGGTAAGGCAGTTCTTGCCTTGCAGAATGAAATCTATGGCTGGCTTTATGTCGCAGGCTATGGCGGGGTCTGCCTCTGTTCTGCGGAGGGAATCGTTCAATATGATGGTTGCTTTGGTTTGATCGATTGAGATGGCCATGATTGTTCTTTCTGATGGTTGGGTGATGGTTAGTGTTCGGACTCCTGGGGACGAGTTCCATGATGTCGCTTGGAGCGCAATCAAAGGCTACGCGTATTCTTAGGAGAACATCGGTTGTGGCATTTTCACAGCGACCCAGCTTTGCAATGGATGCCGCACTGATGCCTCTGAGTTTTGAAGTTCCTATTTTTTCATGTTTCTATCAATGAGTAATTTCTAAAGAGGCTTGTAACTAAATCGAAAAGGGATTGGTGCTCTATTTACCTTTATCACCCTTCTCTTTTGTTTCCTTGTTCCAAGACCAGCCGAAAAGCTCGTTACCATTGGGAGAGAGTTTCAAGACTTCATTTGCGCGAAGTAGCTTTTGGGTTTCATCGCTGTAAGCGTCGATAGAGTCATACGCCATAAAGACTTGCTTACCTTCATCTTTTTCGGAAACATAGGCTTCAAATATGCGTGAGAGTACTGGACGTTCGATATTCTTGAGAAGAACAGAATCATGGACGACAAACGGAAGGTGTGTAACCGCCATGGTGGCAAGATCAAATGCGATTAGCGAACGATACTGGGCGCCGGTACCGCCGTCATTCGGGGTAGTGAATGTATAGCTTCTTGAATTAGCGAAACGAAGAATAGGGGGCATATGGTCTTCATCGCCCAGGAATTTATTGGTCAGTTTCTTCATTTCAGGATTGATGCTTATCTCTATTGCATTCAACTCGTCATTCATCACTTTATCGCGTGATATTTCATTTGTTGTGATGTTTTCCTTTAATGTCTGCAGCGTATCAAAATTTTCATTGGCTTCGGTCAGTGCGCGAATCTCACCATCTAGGCGTGCATACTCTTGAAGAATGGCTTCGGAGACGTTCGGGGTGCTATCGATCTCCGAGAGACTAGATTGGAGTTCATTAGCCTCAGATTGTAGATATGAACAACTTTCTTCTAGGCTGCTTTCGACAGCCGCAAATTCGTCGGCCAACACCCTTGTGAGCGACCTGTGAAAGTCCTCAATCTCTGATAGGGACTTAAAATCTTCGGCTGGAAAAAATCTTTCTAGCTCAGAAAAAGATCTAGTGAAATTTTTTGTACCGCCAGCCCTCTCTTTTTTAATCGAGTCTAGCTTGGTTCGTTGCGACGCAAGCTCACGATTAACATGCGCTAGTTTTTCAGACAGCTCGGCTATCCTAGAGGCTGTAGCAGAATCAAGATCCAAAAGACCCTGATTGCTCTTTCTAGCTAGTAATACCTTTTCTTGTTCTAGACGATTGATTTCATCTAGATTTTTGGCGTATTCTTTGTCATTCTTGGCCGCACGAACACGATTGAATTTCATGGTTGATTTGCGAAAGGCATCTTCCTCGGTTATAGCATTATCGACAGCCTTAGCTAATTCGGCTACAGGTGCATACCTATCAAACAAAAGCATGTAGCCTTTTATGGCAGCTGCTTCAGCCTCTTTTTTTGCGGATTTAAGCGGAAGTTCCTCGTCTAATGTATCTCGCTTGTAGACGCGGATAAAGCGACTCACTGCATTACGCCACGTAAGGCCGTCATAAGATAGGTAGTATTTGCGTTGTAGGAACTTGCAATATGCAGTCAAGGTGATGGGCTTTTGATCTTCCAATGGATTGTATTCGCTATTACATAGGAAGACACGGCCGGAATCATTTGTGGAGCGACAGAAGTGATAATTTGTGCCTTCAAATTGAAATGTAAAGCAAATCGTATGTTCGCCAACATGTTTTAGTACATCAGCACATCTTTCGACATAATCAGACCCACCGAAGACAAAATCAAGAATCATGAGAAACGTAGATTTACCAATGGAATTGGAGCCTTGGTTATTGCCGAGCACAACGTTGAGACCGGGGTGAAATACGATAGGCTGTCTTACCTTGCCATCTTTTATGAATTTGTCGCAGAAAACTTCAGTCAACATAATGAAGCAGCTCTCCTCTAACCTCAATTTTTCCCATGGCAAAAAGACAATCGAGAATATCCACAAACTCAACTATGTCTTTTATCTTGCTCTTCTTCACGGATGAGTACATCTCAATCGGACTCATGTCGGACTTTTCCAGCAGTTTTAATATGATTGGGAACCTCGCTATAGAGCTTTCTTTATAGGGTGTGACTTTGCTTGGAAATTTCATAACGAGAAAACCTCACAGTTTTGAATAAAGAAGGCAACCACAATATCGCAGGCTTGCTTGCTGCTTCCTCCTAATTGGGCATGATTCATAAACCAGCCAGATAACCTATTGATCACTTCTTCGTATGGCAAGCCGGAGTTTTCCAGCTTTCGTGATGCGGTCTTAACCTCTGAACATATGAGCTGGAAGTCGGCACCTGAATCAGAAAACAGTTTTTGAATATATGTATAGTAAAGAACCACCTGTAATTGAATTTGAGTTACGAGAATGCGATTTGCTTCGCTCATTTTTTCTGCGACATGCAGCGCATCATAGCTTAATTTCGTAAGGTTTTCTTCGTTTGTCAAACTGGTCAAGGACGAAACGACGGTTCTGATCTCTTCTTCCAGATAGATGCTGTCAATTGCTGAAGATGCAGCGTAACTACGCGAGAGATCCGTTTTGAGCTGCATCAGATGGGCGTATTCTTCTGGCGTAGGGTCATCAAGATATCTATTCGAACAGTCTGCATCCAATGCTATAAGATTCTTCGTGCTATTCACTTTTTTTGGTGGATCACAGAGCTCAGCAAAATCTTTAAGGGATTCTTTGTCGAGTCCTGGTGGAAGAATGGGTGTAATTTTGTACCGCTTTACTGGTTTGTCTTTTGCATTTTCAATGAGAGGCTTTTGGCACAATGGGCAGCAGTAATTTGTTTCAGCCAAAAGAGCAATATCATCTGCCTTTACTACTTCAGCAGGTAACTCATTAGGTTTATTGAGAGCGTAGAGGAAGACATGAGCAAGAAAGCTGCCCAGACCTTTCTCATCTAGCGACTGCTTGAGTTCGATGCGCTTTTGATCCGATACGCTTTCATCTTCGTCGAGCAACTTGATAATGGTGGCGATAGCGTCCTGTCTTAGATGAGGATTAACTGCAGGTTCAACGGTATTATCAAAATATCTGAGTACGCCATCTATAACGTCTTTGCGCGAGGATGCCTGCTTGATACCGTCTGGTATGGGTGATTGATAGTTCATTATGCGGCTAATCCGCTTGGAGCTGTAGATTTCAGAATATCCGTCAGATAAAACAATATCTTGTCTGTTAATCGAGTCAACTAAAAAGTTAAATGCGTCCTCTTGCCCATCGTGTTCAACTAGGAAGCCCTGCATGGTTCTTACGAAAGATGGAAGGTTCAGCGCATTCATTTAGAAGCTCCCCTTTCTCTTAACTGCTGACAAACACTGGCAAAAGAGTGGCAAAACGCGGACAAAGACTTTTGGCCTTGCTCAGCCTATGCTTTAGACATGACTTAGAGCGCTATCACAATCTGATTTCCTAAGCAAATTGTAGGTGATGAATTGCTGGCGAATATATGCAAACACGCATTTATTTTGCCAAATGCACAATGTCTTGCTCTAAGTCAACGATTGTCGGGATGCATGAATCCGACAAGCAGATAAAGCCGATGAACCTGCAGGCGTTTTCGGATCGGCGCTATCTGAAGTATAGACCGCAGTGCGTCTACCGAAAGGGCGGCTGTGACCAAAGGCGGGAATGCGTCTGGTTGCTGCGTCTCAATATTAGCAAAACCAGCGTTCCTCACTTACAAGTGGAAGGAACCACGATGCTCGAAAACATGAATGCAAATCGTTTTGAAGAAACAAATAACAAAGTAAGCCGTGTTTGGGCGGAAACGGTGAATGAATGGCAGAATGAACGATTTGTGGTCATATACGAAAAACGAATTTGTAAACAAAGAAGCGGACGCTGTGACTGTTTTGAGAACGGCAAGCAGTTCTGCGATTTGACTTGCGATCAATGCGCGTATAGGTATGAAGCTAGCTCCAACCTCTTGAATGGGCTGAAGTTCCATATTGGAGATCTGGTGGTTAAATTGGCGAAGCGTTTGTTAGTCAGCTTCGTAGCGCAATCTTTAATCGACCTCATCGAATCATTGGTTGAATAGCAGCAGCTATCCATGAATCATGACAGAACAGCAAGGTCGCACTTCCTTGTTATGGAAAAGATTAAGGACAAATTATCCCAAAAAGAGTGTTTCAAGTGTTTTAAAGAATCGTATTGGCATCGCTCAAATATGCAGTTCTAACTGCCAAGATGTTACTTTCTGAAATAAAACGTTCCGAACTGTTTTACTCTGTAACCTATTCCCAAGCAATCGTTGCAAGTGGTTTATCGAGACCGTTGTTTTGGAAAGCTTTCCAAAACTTTCCACTTCTTTCGAATTCTCTTGATGCCTCAAAATCAAAAAGCGTGCTTGGACTGGGAATAGAAAGACCCGCCGAGGCTTTAGCGAGTCTGATTTCTGCGATTTCAATTTGAAAGCTTTTCTCAGTGGCTCACAACTTTTCGCTAACGGAAAGGGTGTTAATTACACAAAAATGCAAAACATTAGACTGAATAAAAAATTGCCTCTGACCTCGCAATTCACTCCCACTCCCGTACAATTTTGTACGGTCTAGTTCAAGAAAGTTGCTCTAGTTCACGTAGTTAGCGAAAAAGCTCGAAATAGTCTTTTGGGGGACAATCCGGGGACAATTATCGAAACTCAACTGAAACTCAAGCATTTGAGTTTCGTTTTTTGTCCCCCGTGCATATTCAAGTGATGTGGAATGCCGCCGTGTTCGCAAATTACGACAAAGCCGCTTGCGATTACTGCCTTGGAATAGTCGCGAAAACGATATCCGACCAGTTCAGACCATACAATACGCAAGCATTCATTTCGCGCAATGAGAACAAGTGGCTTTTGAGTAAACAAGGACTGTACTAAACCGACATGGTAATGGGAGTGCCTCAAGGAGACGCACTAAAGCTCGTCATCAACCGCGAAGTTTTCCGGAGATTGTTTAGTGAGCTGAATCTTAAGGAGTTATTGCATTGGCTTCCTATTCACATCCCAGTTGTCAAAATAACCGGTCATGTCTTGCGTGAACTGTGTCCTAGCAGGGGCGTTGCCTTCATTCCAAAGGTATAGGGATTGGATCTTCGAGGTGACGGGCTTGGTATTGGTCACGGTTTGGTCGCCGATGGGAAGCGGCAGCCGCTTCAGACTCGCATCGCGCGACCAGCCGCCAATGGTGCCCAAGCCGTAGTCATAGGCTTCCGGAAAGTCTTCAGGCGTGGCGACGGTATTAGTCGATGAGCCCTCGCGCAAATCATCTATAGACGTGGTTATGCGCATGTCTTCTCCTTCCGTCGTCGCTTCTTCTATGGCATCGAGTCCTTGCTCGATGTCACTTGATGCATTGGCACTTTCAGGATTACGCTCCTCGGTTTCTGAACATCCGACAAGAAAAGCGAGGCACAGAGATAGCACTGCGATGAGGGAAATAACATTAGAAGACGAGCACGAGTGGCCACGATGCTTAGGAGTTCTCATTCGGGCTGCCTCGCATTCATTATTTGATGGTCTTCACGCCGCCATAGACTTCGAATTCGGTAGCATCGAGCAACTCGTTGATACGCGCGATCTCTTGGGCTGTGAGCTCGATGCCCGCAGCCTTGGCGTTCTCTTGTATTCGCGATACTTTGCGAGAACCTGGAATGGGTACGATCCAAGGGCGCTGTGCGAGCATCCAGGCAAGGGAGATCTGTGCTTCAGTGGCCCTTTTTTCTTGGGCAAGTTCCCTCAGCAGCTCGTAGAGCGCGCCGTTCTTCTCCTGTGCCTCCTCGGAATACTGCGGCATGGTGGCGCGGAAGTCGTTTGCGCCGTAGTTTCCTTCTTGCGACGTTCGGAAGCTGCCTGAGAGCACGCCGTTGGCGAGAGGGCTGAAGGCGACGAATCCGACTCCTAGCTCCTCAAGCACGGGAAAGAGGCTCTCGTACCAGCGCGCCATCATCGAATAGCGGTTCTGGATGCAGCTAACAGGTGTCACGGCATGGGCGCGACGGAGGTATTCCTCGGTCGCCTCCGAAATGCCCCAATGGAGCACCTTGCCCT
>PPYF01549097.1_pt1 | contig 12155 bp, 12 predicted proteins | sample 1559871 | NCBI WGS metagenome assembly PPYF01 (sample SAMN08240021, study PRJNA423297) | Human gut metagenome, whole genome shotgun sequencing project. | reverse complement strand
AACTGACCCTCCCCCGCAGCGACCTTGCACCAGCTTTGCGAAGACTCGGCTTTCCACGCCGGTTGATTGGTGACGACCTTTACGGTGAAGGTCTCCGTCGCCGCAGCCGTAAAGGCAATCGCAGTTTGGGGACTGACCGACAAAGTCGCCTTATCCGGAGCCGGATCGTCCTTCTTGCATCCCGACAGCAGCACTGCCGCCAACAGGAACGATGTAAAGATTTTGGATTTCATACGCATTTTTTATTGGATGAGAGTGATTTCGAGATACGACACGACAAAACACAACAACCCCTTGTCAGAGTCATTATATAATCGCGGAAAGCCGGATTCAGAAATTCAACCGGAACAGCGCGAGGGGGGGGGTAAGTCGATCGACAGCCGAGAGCCAATGGGGAAGAAATTTACCTCCCGTTTCATTTCCCGAACGAAAACCCGTTCTATCGCTGTCAGATCGTTTCATAGCTGAAAACAAAGGTATTCAAATTCCGCTGAATTCAAAATAAATCAGCGGAAATAATCGTCTGAAGGGAAAAATAACAGGCATTGGCGTCCCCCGCGCGCATGACACGTCTATTTTAAAACGAATTCGTCGGCATCCCGCCACGCGGGGAATTTTTCGCGGAACGCCGCCAGCGCCCCCGTGTCGAACACGCCCGTCAGAATTCGTTCCCCGCCGCCGGCTTCGACCATCGTGCGGCCCTTGAAGTCGACCAACGCCGAATCCCCGGCGTAACGGGCCGCAGGGTCATCCCCCACCCGATTCACCCCGGCCGCATAGCACTGGTTTTCGATGGCCCGGGCGCGCAGCAGCGTCCGCCACACTTCGCGCCGCGGCGCAGGCCACGAGGCGCAGCACAGAATGGCGTCGTAATCGCCCCGGCAACGGCTCCAGACCGGAAAACGCAAATCGTAACAGACGAGCAGCAGGAACCGCACGCCTCCGTATTCGACCACCGCACGGCTGTCGCCGGGCGTGTACTGGCGCGCTTCGCCGCCGGGTGCGAACAGATGGCGTTTATCATAGCCGATAAATTCGCCCGAGGGTTTCACGAAATACATCCGGTTGTAGAAACGTCCGTTTTCGGCAACGGCGACGCTGCCTGCGACCGCCTTGCCGTATCGGGCGGCCCAGCGGCGCAGGGCCGTGACGACCGCCCCGCCGGCCCCGTCGGCCACTCCGGCGGGATCGAGCGTGAAGCCCGTGGCGAACAGTTCGGGCAGCAGCACGACATCCGCTTCGGCGGCAGCGACCATCGGTTCGAGCCGCGCGAGGTTCCGCGCGGGCTGTTCCCAGGCGATGTCGCACTGGCAGAGGGCGATGCGGAGTTCCACGAAAATCAGAGCTTATAGACGGTCAGCGACGACGCGCAGTCGCGCTGGTGGAAAAGCGTCACCCGGCAGGGCACGAAATCCGACGCCGCACAGCGCCACAGGTCGACATACTGCTGGGGATTGCGCTCCGTGAGCGGGAACCACGAACTCTGCACCTGCACCATGATCCGGTGTCCGGCGCGGAAGGTGTGGGCGATGTCGGTCGTGCGGAAAGGCACGGTCTCGGGGCTGCCCGGCACGAAGGCTTTCGGGCGCGTGAAGCCGTCGCGGTAACGGCCGCGCACCACGTCGCCGCGGACGAGCATCTGCATGCCGGCCTTTTCACCCTCGTCGGGGTAAACGTCGATCAGTTTCACGACGAAATCGGCATCCGAGGTCGAAAGGGCCACTTTCAGCGAAGCCTCGACCGGACCGGCAAGGGTCACGTCTTCCGCAAGCGGTTCGGTCACGAACGTCAGCACGTCCTTGCGGCCCTCCAGAAACCGCTGGTCGGCGATCATATACTCCTTGGGACGCCGCATGCCGGAGGTTGCGATATACGGCACGGGGTCGGCAGGATCGGATGTATAGCTCGTCGAGGAGTTTTTCACCGTCGGTTTTTCGGTCGTGATGCGGCCGCCGTCGGCGAGGTAAAGAGTCAGTTTGCGGGCCTCGGAAGGCGTCCACCGCCCGAACGTATGCCAGCGGTTGTCGCCCGACGAGAAAGCCGCCACGGGCGGCAGCCGGTCGACCGTATCGCGCGCCCAGAGATAGCAGTCGAAAAAGGGCGCCTCGAAATGTTCCATATAGTAGGCTCCGGAGGCCTCCTCTCCGAAATCGAAGTCGCCCAGCGTACGCCCGTCGCCGCGCCATGCCCCGTGGGCCCACGGCCCGACGACCAGATGGAGCGGAGTCCGGGCGCTCTGGCGCAGGACGGCTTTGTAAAGGTTCCAGGCCCCGTAGCAATCCTCGGCGTCGAACGTGCCGCCCACGACCAGCATCGCGGGACGGATGTTGTAGCAGGCCCGGCGCGTGTCGCGCGCGCGCCACCACTCGTCGTAGTCGGGATGTTCGGCCATCTCCTCCCAGAACGCATTGGGTGCCAGCAGTTTCGTCAGGTCGGCCCGCGTGGGGCGCTCCGTGAGGAAGAACGTGCGTTCGTCGGGCGAGATCGTCAGCCCGCGCCGCGGCATCTTGTCGGTCGGCTCGTGTCCAGCGGGCGTGTTCATCGAATTGAGGAACCGCACGGCGTCGCTCAGCATCAGCACGCCGTTGTGGTGCACGTCGTCGCCCATGTACCAGTCCGTAACGGGGGCCTGCGGCGAAACGGCCTTCACGGCCGGATGCCCGCTCAAACCGCCCATCAGGGCGTAGAATCCCGGGTAGGAGCATCCCGCGAAACCCACACGGCCGTTGTTGCCGGGAATGTTCTTCACCAGCCAGTCCACCGTATCGTAGCTGTCCGTCGTCTCGTCCACGCTGCCGAAGCCCGCAGGACGCACGTGCATGAACTCGCCCTCGCTCATGTAGCGGCCCCGGACGTCCTGCTGGACGATGATGTAGCCGCGGTCGACGTAGCTGCGCATGTAGCCTTTTTCGAAACTGCCGGGAAACTGTCCCTCGCCGTAAGGTCCCGTACCGTAAGGCGTCCGGAAAATGATTATCGGGGCCTTGCCGGGGGCCTTGGGCGTGAAGACCGAGGTGTGCAGGCGCACGCTGTCGCGCATGGCGATACGGTATTCGGTCTTGTCGTAAAGCGTGCTGACAGGCTGGGCGCACGCGGCGGCCGCTACCAGCAATCCCGCCCAGAGCAGGAACAGAAATCGGCGTAGTTTCATCATTTCGGGAGATTTTTACGTTTCGTAAAGATACGGTTTTTCGGCCAATCCGCAAAACTTTCGCTCCGCAAGCCGGCAAATCCGCCGCATCTTCCGGCAGTACGGCCCGCGAAGTTTGGATTCGGACGAAAATAAACGTACTTTTGCAGCGTATATACCGGAAAAACCATGTTGAAAGCAGGACGCATACAAACCCTCACCGTAAGCCGCGTATCGGAATACGGCCTATACCTCGCCGACGAGGAGCAGAACGAAGTGCTGCTCCCCAACCGCTACACTTCGCTGACGGACAAGGTCGGCGACCGGAAAGAGGTCTTCCTCTACCACGACTCGGAGGACCGCCTCGTGGCGACGACCGAAACGCCGCTGCTGCGCGAAGGCGAAGCGGGCTATCTGCGCGTGGTGGACAAGACGGCCCACGGGGCTTTCCTCGACTGGGGACTGCACGGCAAGGACCTGTTCCTCCCCAACCGCAACCAGCAGGGCGGCATCCTGGCCGGACACAGCTACATCGTCTACCTCTACGAAGACAACATCACGGGCCGCTGCGTGGCCACGACCAAACTCAAGAGTTTCATAAACAACGACCTGATCACGGTGAAACCCCGCGAGGAGATCTCGCTGCTGGTGGCCTCGGAGAGCGAAATCGGCTTCCGCGTGATCGTCAACAACCGCCACTGGGGCATGATCTACCGCAACCAGATCTTCCGTCCCGTGGCCGTCGGCGACCGGCTGAAAGGCTACGTCAGGCGTATCACAGAGGACAACCGCATCGACGTGAGCCTCCAGCAGACGGGATTCGCACAGGTGAAGGACTCGGCGGAGGTGCTGCTCCAGCTGGTCCGCGACAACGGCGGATTCCTGCCCCTGAACGACGACAGCGCCCCCGAGGAGGTGACGCGCCTCACGGGAACGAGCAAAAAGGTTTTCAAACGCTCGCTGGGCATGCTCCTCAAGCGCGGCGCGGTCGAAGCCGGCGAAAAAGGCATCAAAATCCGGAAACATGGCGAAGATTAACACCGCGGAGCGCGTTTCGGCGGAAGCCTCGGACAATTTCGTTTTCCAGCGCTCGCTGCTGGCCTACCACGCCGCCTCGGCGCGCATCGCGGGCGACGTGCTCGAAATCGGAACCGGAGCCGGCTACGGCATCGAGGTAGCGGCGCCCCGGGCGCGGCGGTTCGTCACCGTCGACAAGCACGCCCCGGCGCCGGAACTGCTCGACCGCCCCAACGTCGAGTTCCGGCAGGCAGTGGTCCCGCCGCTGGACTTCCCCGACCGAAGTTTCGACTGCGTGATCTCGTTCCAGGTGATCGAGCATATCAAACGCGATGCGGAGTTCGTGCGCGAAATACACCGGGTGCTGCGCCCCGGGGGACGGTTCATCGTGACGACCCCCAACGCCCCGATGTCGCTCACCCGCAACCCGTGGCACGTGCGCGAATACACGGCCGAACAACTCCGCAGGCTGCTCGCCGCACGGTTTTCGGAGATCGAGACCCTCGGGGTCTTCGGCAACGAAAAGGTGATGGACTACTATGCGGAAAACCGCCGCGGCGTCGAACGCATCACGCGCTTCGACATTCTCGACCTCCAGCACCGCCTGCCGCGCTGGATGCTGCAAATCCCCTACGACATCCTCAACCGCATGAACCGCCGCAAACTCCTCCGGGAAAACACCGGGCTGACGACCTCGATCCGCATGGACGACTACCGCATCGAACCGGTGGGAGACGGTTGTTTCGACCTGTTCTACATCGCGGTGAAATAAACGAGGGAGGTTTTCGGAAACCTCCCTCTCTTTTTCTATTCCAGCGTCACCCCGAGGCTCTGCCCCGCGCGGAGCCTCTTGCGGACGACCTCCCGCCCGTCCTGCGTCACGGCGACCTCCATCCCCTTCGCCGCACGGCGCACCTCGATGTCGAACGCCGAGCCGAAGGCGCGCACGTTGCGCAGGTTCATGCGGTCCCACGCCGCGGGCAGGCGCGGCGTCAGGGTAAACGACCGGAACCCCGTCGGACGGATTCCGAACACCCCTTCGGTCAGGATGCGGCAGTAAAGGCCGCTCTCGGCCGAAAGATGACGCTGGGAACCTTCGGGCCACGCCTCGATGGCGTAGGGAACATGGTCGCCCAGCAGGCGCACCCCGGAATAATAGGACAAATAGCCGGTGGCCTTCTCGGTCTCGCCCGAGGCGTAGACTCCGCGCAGGGCGTAGAGCGTCGACCGGTCCCAGAAGGTCTTGTCGCCCGACCGGGTCAGCAGACCGTTTTCGGTCCACAGTTTCGGCGAAAAGAGCGCCTCGACGGTCGCCTCCTTCCGTTCGTCGATGCCGACGGTCAGCGGAATGCAGATCCACGCACGCAGACGGTCGTTGCCCGTATAATAACGATAGGTGTCGAAGCCCTCGACCATGCCCCCGAAATGGCGGTCGATGTTTTTCCGCAGCGCGGCGGCCTGACGTTCGTAGGCGCCTTCCAGTTCGTCCGAATCGGAGGCCACCACACCGTCGCCGGTCAGCCGGCGGCGGCAGTACTCCAGACACCACTCCACCAACGGCCACACTTCGGCCGCTTCGGCGGCATCGCCGCGCGCCAGCGCATAACGCGCCGCACCGTAGGCGATCATGGCTGCATCGCCGCGGTCGCCCGCGCCGTTCCAGATGTCGGTTCCTTCGGCTATGATCGAACTGGGAATCGGCCGGTAGTCGGGATTCATGTAGCGAGCGAAATAGCCGAACGAGCAGAGCGCCGAGCGGTTGCCCCGGTCGTAGCCCAGGAAAGGGAAGAACGGGTTGATGTACTCGGCCTGGTCGTTGGCCCAGATCGCGGCATAGAAACGCTCGCCGCCGGGACCGTGCATCAGGCCGCCCTTGGTGTCGTAGATGCTCTCCGCAGCGCGGATTTTCGCAAAGGCGAACATGGCGTCGATCACGGGGTCGGGGGTGTCCAGCACCAGATTGCGCTGCCATTCGGCCACCAGCGCACGGCGTTTGGCGCACTCCGCGTCGGCGTTCAGCGCCAAGGCTTCGTCCCCGGACCGGCGGCCGCTGAAAAAGGCCCCGAAAGCGACCTCGGCCCGCGGAGCGAGCATCAGCGCCGTGTCGCCGCAGATCTCGGCCACCAGTTCGTAACTGCCCTCCACGCCCTTTGCCGGAGCTGTCCGGATCACCGAACGCGCCCGGGGAATCTCGACGTAAAGCGGCTTCTCGCCCGTATTCTTCAGGATGTATTTTTCGCAGAAGGCAGCCTCGTCGACCGACGGGAAAAGGACACGCGTCAGCGAAAGCGAGCCTTTGACCGCCGTCCAGTCGCTCTCGACGGTCATCGTGCCGTCGAGCACGATCCGGCGGACCTTCTCCTGCTGAAGGCAATTCTCATTGACCGAAAGCATCCGGGGAACGTCCCACACGAAACGCCGCATCAGCGAACCGTGCGTATTGTTCGGGATGGTGCGCAGCATCGGCCACACGATACTGCGTTCGAACCGGAAACTGCCGTCGGCGCCGACACCGTAGCGCAGGACGGCGGAAATCCGCAATCCGCTCATTTCGATATGGTCCCGGTGCGAATCGCCCTCGCGGACATTCCACACGATGGCCGTGCTGTCGGGAACCACCTCCCAGCGGGTTTGCGTACCGGCGAGGGCAGGCGCCGTCAGACAACAGAGAAACGGCAGGAAAAAGCGGCTGATGCGGATCATGGAGTCGGGGTTTTCGTTTTTAAAATAAGTCGTATTATTTCGAATCATAACAAAAATACGATAAAAAACGAACTCCGCAAAAAAACGACGGCGGCATATTCCACGGAACGCCGCCCGCCGGAGGAGGCAAAACCCTTTCGCCGCAATTTGCAGCCGAGTTTTTTTCACCGCTCAAAACATTGGTTACCAACCACATAATAACACACGCACGATGTTTTGCCGATTTTTCTTTGTTTTTCTCGTTTTTTTTATACTTTTGCAAATCAGCCATAACGGGTTAACACCCCTTGAGGACAAAACGAGGGTGAAATCTACGAATCTATCGAAGACATCTGGCCCGACTACCCCTCCAAGGACGATTTCTTCTTCAACGAGGAAGAATACTAAAAAGCGATTTTGAGGCCGGCGGCCTCAAAATAATATCAATGCGAAGCGGCACGATTCCCGGAATGTGCCGCTTCGCATTTTACATACCCGGCCAGGTCAAGGAATCCACAGGACCTCGTCGACGGCATAATGGGCCGTGAGGGTGCGTCCCAGCAGGTAGAAATAGTCCGAAAGCCGGTTCAGCCAGACCAGCGCCGTGGAGTCGACGCCGTATCTGGCGTCGGCACGGAGCGCGGCGCGTTCGGCGCGCCGGCAGACGGTGCGGCACACGTGGCACATCGACACCACAGCGTTTCCGCCCGGAATCGTGAATTTATCAATCGGTTTCAGAACCTCCTGCATGGCGTCGATGCGCCCTTCGAGCCATGCAACGGTCTCCGGGTCCAGCGGAGCGACCTTGTCGCTCCCCGACTGCCCCGTGGCCAGCAGCGCCTCGACCGACATCAGCCGCGAAAGAATGCGGTTCAGGTCGCCGACCGACGACGCCAACGCAGCGTCGCCGCGCATGTTGTCGGCCAGCAGAGCCGTGAAAGCAGCCAGTTCGTCGACCGTACCGTAAGCCTCGACCCGTTCGTCGGTCTTGAAGACCCGCTCGCCGCCGATCAGCGAGGTCATTCCCTTGTCGCCCGTTTTCGTGTATACCTTCATATCCTGAAATGTTGTTTCGGCAAATGGTTGTTGAAAATCAACAGGTAACCGCGGTTATCCACCGTCGTCGAAGCGTGTCCCGCGATAATCTGCCCGCACAGCGCCTGCCGTTCGCAGCCGTCGTAGGGCGACATCAGCGCCACGGTATGCCCCGCTTCGGCCGCCGCACGCACCAGCGCGAGCGTCGCAGGGCGCGGCAGGCCGCACGTGGCGACGCAGAATTCAGCATCCGCACGATTCAGACCAAAGGTCGTATAGCCGCAATGAATCATCAGATTCTGCAACTGCACCGCCCGACGGCGGGAAACGCCCGCCGTGAGCAGGGCTTCGTACAGGTCCCGGCGGCCCGGCAGCAGGTCGTCGCGCATGAAGACGCTGCGCACAATGTCGTAGACGAACGGCGAATGGACTCCGTGACCGCGGAAATAACGGACGCGTGAGAGCCGGTTGCGCAGTTCGGAAACCCGCCCGGGCAACCGGAAAGAAATGGGATGGCCGACGATCTTCATAACGTCTATTTTTTCAGCGACCCGGCCAGGCGGCCCGTCGAAAAGGCGATCTGAAGGTTGTAACCGCCCGTATTGGCGTCGATGTCGAGCACCTCGCCGGCAAAATACAACCCTTTGACTTTCAGCGACTCCATCGTATAGGGATTCACTTCGTCACAGCGCACGCCGCCGGCCGTCACCACGGCGTATTCGAACGGCGCATAGTCCGTGATCGGGAAAGTCAGTCCCTTGAGCGTACGCACCAGACGCGTGATCTGTTCCTCGGTGATTTTGCCGACGTAACAGTTCGCACGGATGTCCACCTCCTGCGCCAGCGGCATCACCAGCGGCTTGGGAACCAGCTTGCGCAGCAGTTCGCCGAAGAACTCGTTGGGTTGCAGCTCGGCGATTTCACGGGCGATGCGTTCGTGCAGCACCTCCTCCGTGAGCGCGGGTTTCAGGTCGAGGACCAGCTTCACGCGCTTCTCTTCGATCAGGGCGTCCACCGCGTCGCGGCTCATGCGCAGCGCCACGGCGCCCTCGATGCCGCGGTCGGAAAATCCGATCTCGCCGAACTCCTCGCGCACGGGTTCGTTATCGACATAGAGCGTCGCGCGCACGTTGCGCAGCAGCACCTTGTCGAGGTATCTCATCTGGGCGTGCGACGACAAGAGCGGCGTCAGCGACGGACGCAGCGGCTCGATCGTATGACCCAGGTCGGCGGCGAAGGCATAGCCGTCGCCCGTCGATCCGGTCGCGGGATAGGAGACGCCGCCCGTGGCGAGGATCACCTGCGCGCACTCCTCCTTGCGTTCGAAACCGCGCCTGTTGATGTATTTCACACCGAAGACCCGGTCCCCGAGGGTCAGAATCTCCGTAACACGCGTATTGTAGATGATCTTGACGCCGTTTTCGACGCAGAACTCCAGCAGGGCGTTGGCGATGTCCCACGCCTTGCCGCTCTGCGGAAAGACCCGGTCGCCGCGTTCGATGTCGAGTTTCACGCCTGCGCGTTCGAAAAACTTGATCGCCGTCCGGTTGTTGAACTCCGAGAACGCGACCTTGAAAAATTCGGCGTTGGTGCGCACCTGATCGGCGAATTCCTCGGCCGGACGCGCGTTGGTGACGTTGCATCGTCCCTTGCCGGTGATGCGGACCTTGCGGCCCGACTTCTCCATCTTTTCGATCAGCAGCACGCGCCTGCCGCTGCGCGCCGCCGTACCCGCGGCCATCATGCCCGCAGCGCCCGCCCCGATGACGATCACGTCGAAAGGCTGTTTTTCTTCCAATTGTTCCATACGGGTGCAAAGATAGGCAAAAGCAAATTAAAAATTAAGAATTAAAAATTAAAAATCAGGATGCAAAGAGCCCCGCAGGCGGTCGGCAGAGTATATTTCTTTCGCAATTCAGTATATTTTTTTCTATTTATCCGTTCGCCTCTTTTATTTCAAAATCCAATGTCCTAAATTAGGACCAATATAAAACGCCATTGCTATTATTTCGGAGGCGAGGCCGAAGAGGGAATTTAAAATGAATCTGCCATGAACAAAACCGAGCTGAAAGTGTTTCTCAAAGGATTGGCTAATTTCTACGTCGTTCTGATGATTATAGCGTTTCTGCCCACACCCGGAAAAGATTGCTCTCCGGGACGCCTCGTGCGGTGCATCGCCATTTATACGATCGTAAGCATCGTGATCTTTTCGGCCGTCTATTTTTGGAACCGAATCAGAAAGGGTCCGGATAAACGTCCCGATACGTGTCCGGTTCCCGATGCAAAAGAGACGAAAGACGACGATTTGAGTATTTCCCGGTTCCTCACCTTGCGAAACATGGGCGCCTGCTTCATCTATTTTCTTTGTGTCTTCGCGCTTCTCTATCCGGAAATGTCTCTCGAAAGCATGCTCAAAGCCAGCGCCCGAAGCACCGGCTATTGCATCCTTGTCCTGCTCGTGGCCGGAATCGTTTATTGTGTCTATCAAAGTCATGTAGGCAAGAAAAAGTCGATCCGGGAAAAGTAGTTGCAGCATCGGGAGGCCATCGCGCCTCCCGTTTTTTCGGATACGCCGGAATCCGCCGCGACGGCCGCGCGGAAATCGCCCGGAGAAAGAATTCTCCCGGCTTAATTTTTTATTCTTGATTTTTAGTTGTATTTTTGCGGCCGTTAAAAATCGTTCTAAAAAAATGTTGAGCAGAAGATTACTCCGTATAAAGGTCGTCAAGGCGCTGTTCGCCCATCTCAAATCGGGCGCGGATAACATGATGGCGTCGGAAAAAACGCTGATGGCGTCCGTCGACAAGGCCTATGACCTCTATTTCCAGATACTGATCCTCCCCGTGGAGATCGCGCGTTACGCCGAACAGCGTCAGGAGCTGGCCAAACAGAAGAAACTGCCGACATTCGAAGACCTCAACCCCAACACCAAGTTCGTGGACAACGCCGTGATCCGCACCATCGCCAACAGCGACGCGGTGAACGATCACGTGGCGGCCCGCAAACTGGGATGGGAACGCTATCCCGAACTGATCCGCACGCTCTACGCGCAGTTGACCGAGAGCGACTACTACAAGGACTACATGCAGCGCGAGGAGCGCTCGTTCGACGACGACAAAAAGCTGCTCGAGGACTTCTTCAAGGAGTTGCAGAGCTGCGAGGCGCTGGACGACGTGCTGGAGGAGATGTTTCGAAATACTACTCCACCCCGGGCAGCAGCACCTTCATCAACGGCGTGCTGGACAAGATCGTCGAGTCGCTGACCGCGGAAGGACGCATCAAAAAGGCCGGGCGCGGCCTGATCTGACCCCTGCCGGCCATGACCCGCATGCTCGCGATCCTCGCCCTGGCGGCACTCGCCGTTGGCTGCGGCACATCTCCCCGTGCGGTCGAACGCAAGGGCCGGATTATCTCGCTAACGGATTCGATTCTCACCACGGGAGGCACGGACACCGTGCGTTTCGGACGCCTCGGGTCCGGCGAAATCGCCGTGCTGCGCCTCTGGCTGGCCAACGACGCAAGCCGTCCCATGGCCGTAGCCTCCTACCGGCGCAGCTGCGGATGCACGACGCTCGAATTTGACGCACAACCGATTGCACCGGGCGACGCACGGCAGGTGACGCTCACCTTCGATTCGCGCGGCGAACGGGGCTGGCAACTCAAGGCGCTGGACATCACGCTGGCGGGAGGGCAGCGGCCCCTGCGGCTGTTCGTGGAAGCGGACATAAAATAAATCCTTGTTTATTCGGCAATAATTTGTACCTTTGCTTCGTTCAATGGAATAAACACTTAAAACGAATACAATTATGATTAATTTTCTTCAGACGGTCCCCATAGAGCCTCAACCGGGATTCATGCAGCAGTACAGTTTCATTATTATGATCGGCCTCATGGTGCTGGTTCTCTGGTTGTTCATGTGGCGTCCCGAGGCCAAGCGCCGCAAACAGATGCAGGAGTTCCGCAACGGTCTGAAAAAAGGCGACAAAGTCATCACCGCCGGCGGCATCTACGGCGTCGTGAAGGAGATCAAGGAGACCACCCTGCTGATCGAGGTCGACGGCAATGTGACGCTGCGCATCGACAAAAACATGGTCGTAGCCGACAATTCGGACCTCCAGCGTCAGTAGAGATAACCCGCGCATAAAAAAGAGCTGCAAGGATTTGCAGCTCTTTTTTCACACACCTATCCGAACAGGTGCAAGGCCCCGACGTCGATGATCCGCTGGTTGGAACTCCCCCGGAAATCGAGCGACAGATCGCGCAGCGCCTCGACGTAGCGTCCGTCGACCAG
>PPYF01066284.1_pt1 | contig 12156 bp, 9 predicted proteins | sample 1559871 | NCBI WGS metagenome assembly PPYF01 (sample SAMN08240021, study PRJNA423297) | Human gut metagenome, whole genome shotgun sequencing project. | reverse complement strand
TTTTTTCTAAATTATTCAAACTTATTTTTAAGTTTGTCTTTTTTTATACGTTTTGATTGATTTTTGTTTCACACTTATCGATCTCCTTTTAATTAACTTTTCTAACTTCATGTTAACATTGTAAGTGTTATCATTCAAGTGACAGATAAGTGGATTTGTCACTTTGTGAATAAATTTACATAAAAAAAAGACAACTGATTCTCATTTCTCAATTGTCTTTTCTTTCTCATAATATTCAATTTTACTTACGCTTACTTTAATTGACAGATTATTCAGTGATTCTCTTTTTTGTAGTTAATACAACTGCTGCTAGAGCACTTACTAATAATAATGAAGCATATAATGCAACATTCATAGTATCACCAGTCTTTGGTGCTTCTTTCTTAGTAGTAGTAGTTGTAGTTGTTGTACCTTTGTTTCCTGCAGGTTTTGTAGATGTAGTAGGCTTAGCTGGTGTAGTAGGAGTTACAGTTGGTGTTGGAGCCTTTACTGAAGTTTCTACATACATAGACTTATATTTAACCTGACCGTTTAATTCGAATGCAAAGTCAAATTCAATTTTAGAATACTTTGTTCAATCTACTGAAATCTGGTTTGTAAAAGTATCATCCCAAGTGTTCGCATTTTTTAATGCATCGTTAGTAAATGTGACCTTACCTTTACCTTCTTCATTTACTTCTACCTGAGATGGAACACTGATAATAGGCATTGCTGCGTCATCTGCGCCATAAACATACATTTCCTGAGGATAAACTGCTCCACCTTTAGCATCTACTTCAAAGACAATATCACTATCACCTGTCCATTTAGGTGTAGTTAAAGTGATTTCTGGTTCATAAGCTGCAGGTGTAGTTTCAGGTGTAGTTGTAGTTTCAGTTACAGCTGGAGTTTCTCCAGTTACTACTGCATCTTCTGCAAATACTGCTGTAGTAGATAATGCTGATACTGATAAAGCACAAGCAACTAACATAGTCATTAATTTCTTGTTCATAATCGTTTTCTCCCTATTTGATTTATCCCAAAAAGAAATCTTTTAACTTTTCTAATAATGTGAAAAAGTCATAGAATATTTATTAAAAATAAATAGTCCTTGTCGATACACTATAAGTTTGTCAAAAAGATCAGAGTGTCCCTTCATATGTATTTCTTCTGTCCATCATAAGCGTAAAAATTTTTATACATAATTTTCTACCCTTCTTATAGATTACTCATGTAACCCTTTTCGAGACTAACCATGTTATAACTCTTTTATTTCAACTATATAAAAAACAGCATAAAAATGCAGAATTTAGAATGAAAGTTTTATTATGCAAAAAAAGAGATCTTATTTTAGATCTCGTAACAATTCATCTAACTTTGGTGGTAATGCTTCTATCAGCATATCAGCTAATTCTTCAGGTTTCAGCTTATATCCTTCTGTTGCCCAGTCTACAGTCATAGTAATAGACCCATGACAATACATTTCTAATAAAAATTCTATATCTGATGGGATATTATTACCTAGTTTTCTCTTAATAATATTCTGATAGAAAGTGAGAATACAGTTATAATCATAGTTTTCTACATTATTATAATCTTTAGATTTAAATGCTTCTTTAAAGAATACTCTATCATTATAAATAAATTGAAACTTCTTAATAAGCCCTTCTCTTAAAGTTTCACTATTACCAATCTGTAAGAAAGACTTATCCGCCAATACTTCAAAATACCAGTTCACAAGATCATATTTATCACGAAAATAACGATAAAATGTCTGTCTAGTCTTACCGCTCATTTCCACAATATCAGTCACCGTGATCTTATCAAGAGACTGATGATTCATCAATTGTTTGATGCATTCTGCAAATATATATCGTGTATCTCCCAAAATTCTCACCGCCTTTGTAACATTATAACAAACCTATCTACAAAAAGAAAGAAGACAACCCCCATAGAGGTTGTCTCTTAATGATTAAAGTTCGATATCACAAAGTTCTGAAGCTAAACCAATGTATGAAGAAGGTGTCATATCTAATAAAGTCTGACGATCTTCATCACTTAACTGTTCTAAGCTCTTTGCGAATGCCTGAATGTCTTCCTGAGAAATATTTTTACCACGAGTTAAGGCCTTGAGTGTATCATAAGCATCTGGTACACCATATTTTCTTAACATTGTCTGGATTGGTTCTGCAAGAACTTCCCATTTTTCATTTAAGTCTTTTGCAAGCTTTTCTTTATTTACAACACACTTAGCTAAACCGCCAGTTGTTTCAGAAATAGCCTGTAATGAATATCCGAAGCATAATCCTAGGTTACGCTGACTTGAAGAGTCTGATAAGTCTCTCTGCATTCTTGACTTAGGAAGCTTGTTAGATAAAGCCACACATAGATTATTTGATAAATCAATGTTTGCTTCAGAGTTTTCAAAACGGATTGGGTTAACCTTATGAGGCATAGTTGAAGAACCAACTTCACCCTTAACAGGAATCTGTTTAAAGTATTCCATTGAGATATATAACCACATATCTACATCTAAGTCAGCCAATACATTGTTGAAATGACGGATACCATCTAAGATATGACAAGTATAGTCATGAGATTCAATCTGAGTAGTTAATGGATTGAATGTAAGTCCTAAATAGTCTTCTACGAATTCTTTATTTAATGTAGGCCAATCTTCATTAGGGAATGCTGTTAAGATAGCACTGTAGTTACCAGTTGCCCCATTGAATTTTGCTTTAATCTTGATATTTTCAATGTTTTCAATACTAGAAAAGAAACGATAAGCATAGACTTTGAATTCTTTACCAATAGTTGTAGGTGTAGCAGGCTGTCCATGAGTATGTGCAAGCATTGCATCATCCTTATGATCTACTGCTAATTTATTGATCATTGAAGCAAATTCTTTAGCTGCAGGTAACCAAACATCCTTTAAGCCATGTTTAATCATACATGCATATGATGTATTATTGATATCTTCAGAAGTACATCCGATATGTACATAGCTTTCTAAATGTTCATAACCTAAAGCTTTAAGCTTTTCATCAATGAAATATTCTACTGCCTTAACATCATGTCTTGTAACAGATTCGATTTCTTTAATTCTCTTGAAAGAATCAAAGTTGAAATCCTTAGAAATCGCAAGAATATCATCTACCTTGTTAGGATCAACCTTGTCTAAAGTTTCTGTATGAAGGTGATCCAACTGGAACTTCAACCACTGGATTTCTACAAACACTCTATACTTAACAAGTGCATATTCACTGAAATAATCAGCGAACTGATCTTTAATCTTGCCATAACGTCCATCTAGAGGACAGAGTGTCATACTTTCAAATTCTAATTTATCCATTCGTTATTCTCCTTTAAAATACTTCACGCCGGCTTCAAATAACTTCTGATCCATTTCACCGTAGATGTTAAGGTCTCTGTTTTCACCCTGACGTTCAGAATGACCCATCTTACCTAATACTCTACCATCTTCAGAAACGATACCTTCAATACCATACATAGAACCATTAGGGTTATATGGAGATTCCATAGTAACATTTCCATTTGGATCAACATACTGGAATGCTACCTGACCATTATCAATTAACTGATCAAGCACTTCCTTAGGTGCAACGAAACGTCCTTCACCATGAGAAATAGGGATAATATGTTCATCACCTAACTCTACATTAGCAAGCCATGGAGACTTCACGCTAGATACTCTTGTAGTCACCATCTGAGATAAGTGGCGTCCAATTGTATTGAACGTTAGAGTAGGATCATCTTTGCTCATATCCTTAATATGTCCATGAGGAAGTAAACCAAGTTTTACTAATGCCTGGAATCCATTACAGATACCAATCATTAAGCCTTCACGATTGTCTAATAAATCATCGATTGCAGCCTTTAATCTTGGGTTACGTAATACAGTTGCAATGAACTTACCTGAACCTTCAGGTTCATCACCAGCTGAGAAACCACCTGGTAGCATCATGATCTGTGCATTATGGATTGCTTCTTCTAATTCATCAACAGACTTCTTAATATCTTCTTCTGTCTTATTTCTAATAAGAACAAGCTGAACCTTTGCACCTGCTTTTTCAAATGCACGTTTAGAATCAAATTCACAGTTAGTTCCTGGGAATACAGGAATAACAACATTGACTTCATCATACTTCTTAGAAGCAAACATCTTGCCTCTTTCATTGCAGTCGCCAGTACGTACTTCTGTAGTAGGTGCTTTTGCTGTAGTAGGATATACAGATTCTAATGGTGCACAGTTGATTTCATATGCATCATCAAGTGTCACTTTCTCACCCTTATATGATACAGCCTTTTCTTCATTTGTAGAAGCAATAATACGAACATTTTCATATCCTGCAACAACTTCTGCGTTATCTACTTCTACAATGATGTGTCCAAAGTTCTTTTCAACTAAGTCATTAAGTGTTAAAGCATCATCAAATGCGACACCAATTTCATTACCAAATGCCATCTTATAAACAGCTTCAACTAAACCACCGTCTTTAACTGTATAAGCTGAATAAGCCTTTCCAGACTGAACCAATGCTTCTACAGCATCAAACTGCTTTCTTAAAGTTTCAAAGTCAAATACATGGAATTCATCCTTTGGAAGCATGAATTCGACTAATACATGTCCTGCTTCTTTTAATTCAGGAGTGATGACTTTATGTACATCTCCACCAGTAATTGCGAATGATACTAAAGTTGGAGGAACATCTAAGTCTTCAAATGAACCTGACATAGAATCCTTACCACCAATTGAAGGTAATAATAATTCTTCCTGAGCACGATAAGCACCAAGTAATGCACTAAATGGTTTACCCCATCTCTTAGGATCATTTAATAGCTTTTCAAAGAATTCCTGGAATGAGAAACGGATTGTATGCCATGTACCACCCATTGCGATGATCTTTGCTACAGATTCTACAACTGCATTGATTGCACCATGATATGGTGACCATTCAGAAATAAGTGGGCTATAACCATAACTCATTAATGAACATGTAGTAGTTTCTTTTCCTAATACTGGAATTAATGCAGCCATACCTTCAGTTTCTGTACGGTAAGTCTTACCACCAAATGGTGAAAGAACAGTACCATTACCGATAGAAGAGTCAAAACGTTCTACTAAGCCCTTCTGAGAAGCTGTAGATAAACGTGATAATACTTCTTTAGTTGTTTCAGTAAAGTTTTCTTTTGCTTCTGGATTGAATGGCGCCTTATCAAAATCAGGTAATTCTACATGGATATCCTGATAACGTTTAGCTCCTGCTTCATCTAGGAAGTCTCTAGAGATATCTACAATAGTATCTCCCATATATTTCATAGTTAAACGGTTCTTATCTGTAACTGTAGCCACCTGTACGACTTCAAGGTTTTCATCATGAGCAGCCTGGATACAGAAGTCTTTATCACATTCATTGATGACAATAGCCATACGTTCCTGTGATTCACTAATAGCAAGTTCAGTACCATTTAAACCTTCATATTTCTTTAACACTGCATCTAAGTTAATATCAAGACCAGGTGCTAATTCACCAACTGCAACGCTGACACCTCCAGCACCAAAGTCATTACATCTTACAATCTTCTTAGAGAATTCTTTATTTCTAAATAATCTCTGAATCTTTCTTTCTTCAACTGGGTTACCTTTCTGTACTTCAGCACCAGCAGTTTCAGTAGTCTTTAATTCGTGTTTCTTAGAAGAACCAGTGGCACCACCGATACCATCACGACCAGTACGTCCACCAATTAATAAGACAATCTGTCCATTTTCAGGAATTAATCTCTTAACCTGTTCTTCTGGTGCAGCTGCAACTACAGCACCTAATTCCATTCTCTTAGCAACATAACCCTGATCATATACTTCATGTACAAAACCAGTTGTTAAACCAATCTGGTTACCGTAAGAAGAGAAACCATGAGCTGCTTCTTCACAGATCTTTCTCTGTGGTAATTTACCAGGAAGTGTATCTTCTAATTTCTGACGAGGATCACCTGCACCAGTAATACGCATTGACTGGTAAACATAAGCACGACCTGATAATGGGTCACGGATTGCACCACCTAAACATGTAGCAGCACCACCAAATGGTTCAATTTCAGTTGGATGGTTATGTGTTTCATTCTTAAACATTAATAACCAATCTTCATCACCATCAGTTGTATGAACCTTTAAACGAACTGAGCAGGCATTGATTTCTTCAGATACTTCCATATCATCCAAATAGCCACGTTTTCTAAGTACTTTCATAGAAATAGTTGCAAGATCCATTAAAGTAAGTGGTCTCTTTGTATCTACACCATAAACAACATGACGGCTTGCTTTATATTTTTCTACATCTTTTTCTAAGATTTCTTTAAATGCACCACTTGCGATATCAATATCAGTAATAACTGTCGCAAATGTAGTATGACGACAATGGTCTGACCAATAAGTATCTAATACTCTGATTTCAGTTTCTGTAGGATCTCTCTTTTCTACATCTCTGAAATAATTCTGAGTTACTTTTAAGTCATCGAAGTTCATTGCAAGACTCATCTTTTCAAGTAATGCTTCAACTTCTTCATCAGTGAAACCAATAAATCCTTCAATCACTGGAACCTTCTTGATTTCAACAACAGCATCATTTAAATCTGCTGGCTTTTCTAAAGACGCTTCTCTAGAATCAACAGGGTTAATTAAATAATGTTTAATTGCTGGTAATTCATCACTAGAAATACCTTCGATTACAATAAGCTTTGCACATTTAACCTTAACGCCTTTTTCACCAGTTAATAACTGGAAGCACTGTTCACAGGCATCTGCTCTAGCATCATACTGTCCTGGAAGATATTCAATCGCAAAACTTACAGCTCCTTCTGGAATTGCATATTCTTCACGATATACTTCATCTACCATTGGCTCAGAAAGAATAGTAGGAATACCTTCTTCTAATACTTCTTCAGTAATACCCTGAAGATCATAACGGTTGACAACTGTTAAGTTAGAAATGTCAGTTAAACCAAGTCTTGTCATCAAATCATGTTTGATAGAATCTGCTTCAACCGCATTTTCTTTTCTTTTTTCTACATAAACGCGATAAACTTTAGCCATGTTATCCTCCTAATGTAAGCCAATATCTTTACGCATATACATGCCATCAAAATGAATGTTTTCAATTGCATCATAGACTTTCTTTCTTGTTTCTTCAAGATCATGTCCTAATGCACAAACATTTAATACACGTCCACCATTTGTGACGATTTCATTATTTTCATTACGTTTAGTACCTGCATGGAAGACAACGATATCTTCTGGAAGATGATCTAAACCAGTAATGACTTTACCTTTTTCATAAGATCCAGGATAGCCTCCACTTGCAAGAACAACACATGTTGCCTGTTCATCTTTCCACTTAACATCTACATCTTTCAATGTATTTGTAGCACATCCATACATCACTTCATATAAATCACTTTCAAGTCTCATTAAGATAACCTGAGTTTCAGGATCACCAAAACGAACATTGAATTCTAATACCTTTACATCCTGATCCTTGATCATTAATCCAATAAAGACAACACCACGATAATCCATATGATCTTCATGTAAGCCTTTCATGAATGGGTCAAGAATCTTTTCTTTGAAAGTCCCTTCCATACCTTCAGGTAAGAATGGGTTAGGTGATACAGTACCCATACCACCAGTATTTGGACCTTCATTATTATCATAAATCTGTTTATGGTCTTTTGCAGATACCATAGGTACGATTGTATCATGGTCTACAAAACATAATAGAGAACATTCAAAACCAGTTAAGAATTCTTCTAAAACTACCTTCTTACCAGCATCACCAAAAGCACTGCCATCAAGCATCACTTTAAGTTCTTCTTTAGCCTGCTGCTTTGTTTCACAGATGACTACACCCTTACCTGCTGCAAGACCATCAGCCTTAACAACAACAGGAAGATCAAAAGCATCTAATGCTTTAACAGCTGATTCATAATCAGTCACTTCTTCATACTTTGCAGTAGGAATATTGTGCTTTTTCATGAAATCCTTAGAGAAGGCTTTAGAACCTTCAAGAATAGCTGATTCTTTTCTAGGACCAAATACTTTGTGTCCTCTTTCTTCTAAATAGTCAGCAAGTCCCATACATAATGGTACTTCAGGACCAATAACAGTTAAATCAATACCCTTTTCTTCAACAGTCTTTAAGATAAAAGGCATATCTTCTACACTACCTGGAATACATACAGCATCCATACCAGGATTACCAGGAATAGCATATAATTCAGTAACATGTTTACTCTGTTTTAATTTCCAGGCAATTGCATGTTCTCTTCCACCACTACCAATAACAAGAACCTTCATAGAACGCCTCCTTAGTGTCTAAAATGTCTATAACCATTGAATACCATTGTCATATCATGTTCATCACAATAGTCAATAGACTCCTGATCACGAACTGATCCACCAGGCTGTACAATAGCCTTAATACCTGCTTCATCAGCCACCTGTGCACAATCATTAAATGGGAAGAAAGCATCACTTGCTAATACAGCACCATGGAAATCCTTATCAGGATTATTATGAATTGCATTTTCTAATGCCCAGATACGTGAAGTCTGTCCTCCACCAACAGCTAAAGTACATCCGTCTTTCACTAATACAATTGCATTAGACTTAACATATTTAACAACCTTTAAACCAAATTCCATATCAGATAATTCAGCTTCTGTTGGCTGCTTTTTAGTCACTACTTTCATTTCATCAATAAGCTTAGTATTTAATTCCTGAACAAGTGCTTTACCTTCAAGATACTTAATATCATACTTAGCATCACGTGCATCAAGATTCTTAAGCTTTAATAAACGTAAGTTCTTCTTCTTTTCTAATACTTCTAAAGCATCATCATCAAAATCAGGTGCTGCAATGATTTCTAAGAAAGTCTTCTTCATTTCTAAAGCAGTTTCCTTATCAATCTTATAGTTCACAGCGATGATTCCACCAAAGATAGAAGTTGGATCTCCTTCATAAGCACGCTTATAAGATTCATAACCAGTCTTACCAATAGCAACTCCACAAGGTGTTGAATGCTTAATTGCAACAGTCACTAATTGATCACCAAATTCTCTTACGCATGCAACTGCACCATATAAGTCATTCACGTTATTGAAAGAAATTTCTTTACCATGTAACTGTTCATAATCTAATAAAGAATGCTGAACATATGGATCAACATAGGCATTTGCACTCTGCTGAGAGTTTTCACCATAACGTAAATGATCTGTCTTCTTTAATGAAATATTTAAGATATCAGGGAATTCATCATGTACCTGATCAGCGAAATAACGAGAAATCATTGCATCATAGCTGCCTGTTAAACTATAAGCCTTATAAGCAAGATTCATTCTGAATTCAAAATCAGTCTTATCTTCTCTAATAGCTTCTAATACAGCATCATAATCTTTTGGATCAGTAACAATCAATACATCCTTGAAATTCTTAGCAGCAGAACGGATCATTGAAGGTCCACCGATATCAATGTTTTCAATCATTTCAGCCATTGGCTTACCAGCCTTAAGCGCTTTTTCAAACTCATAGAGATTACAACAAACAAGATCAATAGGTGTAATACCCATTTCTTCTACAGTCTTGACATGTTCTTCTACATCTCTTCTAAATAGAATACCACCATGTACTTTTGGATGAAGTGTCTTAACTCTTCCATCAAGAATTTCAGGGAAACCTGTTACATCATCGATTTCAATAGCTTTTACACCTGCTTCTAATAGTTTCTTATATGTTCCACCAGTAGAAACAACTTCAAATCCTAATTCTTCAAGACCTTTCGCAAATTCAACAATACCTTCTTTATTTGTAACTGATACTAACGCTCTTTTCAACTGATCTTCACCCTTTCATTTTCTACAGAAACACGTCCTTCACAATATAAAGCAACGGCTTCTGGTAAGATTTCATGTTCGATTTCTAAGACACGTGCCTGAATATCTTCAGGTGTCTCTAAATCAGAAATATCAACTGCTCTTTGTAAGATGATTGGCCCACCATCCACTTCTCCAGTAACGAAATGAACAGTTGCACCTGATACCTTCACACCTCTTTTAAACACCGCTTCATGGACATGCATTCCATAGAATCCAGGACCACAGAAAGATGGAATAAGTGAGGGATGAATATTAATAATACGATTCTTATATTGTTCAATCAGCTTATCTCCAACAATAGCAAGATAACCTGCTAATACAACAACATCAATCTTTTCTTCTTCAAATCTCTTTAAGATCTCATCTTCATCCTTGATCCATTCTGCCTGAATACCATGAAGACGGGCTCTTTCTAAACCGTAAGCCTTCTTACGGTTAGAAATAACCAGACGGATCTCTCCATTGATTTTTCCGGCTTCACACGCATCGATGATGGACTGAAGATCAGTTCCACCACCAGATACGCATACAGCTATGTTTAGCATAATTCTGCTCCCTTTTCACCTTCAGCAATATAACCTACTTCATAGCTTTCATAGCCAGCAGCATTAATTGCTTCAATAGTCTTTTCAACATCTGCAGGATCAACAGCAAGAACCATACCTAATCCCATGTTGAATGTGTTGTACATCATCTTTTCTTCAACGTTTCCTGCTTTTGCAATTAAGCCAAAGATAGGAGGTACTTTATAGCTGTCCTTCTTAACAACAGCCTTTACACCATCAGGTAACATTCTAGGAAGGTTTTCATAGAATCCTCCACCAGTAATATGGCTACATCCTTTAACCTTGATACCAGCATTCTTTACACTCTTTAATGCTTTTACATAAATCTTAGTAGGAGCAATTAATGCTTCACCTAAAGTAGTACCTAATTCATCATAATAAGTATCTAAAGATTCTTTAGTCATTTCAAATACGCTACGTACTAAAGAGAATCCATTACTGTGTACACCAGTAGATGCAATACCAACTAAAGCATCACCAGGCTTGATTGTAGAACCATCAATGATATCCTTCTTGTCTACAACACCTACTGCAAAACCAGCTAAATCATAATCATCAACAGGCATTAAACCTGGATGTTCTGCAGTTTCACCACCAACAAGGGCACATTCAGACTGAATACATCCTTCAGCAACACCCTTAACGATAGTCGCAATCTTTTCAGGATAATTCTTACCACATGCAATGTAATCAAGGAAGAATAGAGGTTCTCCACCTGAACAAGCAATATCATTCACACACATTGCAACTGCATCAATACCAATTGTATCGTGTTTATCCATTACAAAAGCAAGTTTTACCTTTGTACCACAGCCATCAGTACCAGATAAAAGAACTGGTTCTTCCATATCCTTGATCTTGCTTAAATCAAAAGCACCAGCAAAACCACCAATACCACCAAGTACTTCTGGTCTCATAGTCGCTTTAACATGCTTCTTCATTAATTCTACTGACTTATAACCTGCCTCAATGTCTACTCCAGCTTTTTTATAATCCATGTTTCTTCATCCTTTTATCTATTATTTTTCCATTCTTGCAAGAACTGCTTTATATGTTTCAATTAAATCACCGATATCCTGTCTGAATACGTCTTTGTCATACTTCTTGTTAGTATCTACATCCCATAAACGGCAAGAATCTGGTGAGATTTCATCAGCTAATACGATTTCGCCTTCTTTAGTCTTACCAAATTCGATTTTAAAATCTACTAGCTTTAAGTTTAATCTTAAGAAGAAAGCCTTAAGTAATTCGTTGATCTTTAATGTTTCAGATTTGATAGTGTTATATTCATCTCTAGTGCAAAGACCTAAAGCAACAGCATGGTCTTCATTGATTAATGGATCACCATATTCATCATTCTTATAACTAATTTCAAAAATTGGTTCTGCTAAAACAACACCTTCCTTAGCACCAAGTCTCTTACAGAAAGAACCTGTTGTAATATTACGTACAATAACTTCTAGTGGGAAGATTTCTACTTTCTTAACTAAATCATCAGTATCATTTAACTTTTCAATCATATGAGTCTTGATACCAGCTTCTTCTAACATATCAAAGATAATACCTGAAATAGTGTGGTTTAATACACCCTTACCAGCAAACTGATCATGTTTTACACCATTACCTGCAGTTGCATCATCTTTATAATGCATTAAGATAACAT
>PPYF01494647.1_pt1 | contig 12159 bp, 6 predicted proteins | sample 1559871 | NCBI WGS metagenome assembly PPYF01 (sample SAMN08240021, study PRJNA423297) | Human gut metagenome, whole genome shotgun sequencing project. | reverse complement strand
AGTACATCCCTAAAGGCCTATCACTACATGGCTTCTCTGAAGATGATATCGCAAAGGTTCAAGATGCGCTGAATCAAAAACATCGCAGGACACTCGGCTACGCTAACGCCGCCGAGCTTATTGAGGCCGCGCTAGCAAGCTAGCTCACGGTCTGGCTCCATGGTTGTTGCACTTGAGTTGACATTCCGGGAGAAAAATTGTGTTTTCGTTTTTATAAGTGTCAACTTGACAGGGGATAGTACCTAGCTGCCCAAACCTTTATCAAATAACAATTTTATATTGCAAAAGTCAGTTATAGATTTGAGAGCATTTCCAACAAAGAGTGTACTGATAAATCTGGGTCTAGAATTTTTGGTGTTGGAAAGTATTTCCATTCCAAAAATTCTAGACCCGATGAAGTTGGTGACTGTCTGTACGACATCTGCTGGGCCAAGCGTATAGACTGCTGCCTGATTGGTTCCTAAATCGTTGTAATAGTTCACCTAAAGCCCTTCTTTATGCTGTTTCAACTCTGTCTCGGTACCGCTGATGGCTTTAGCCGAGAAAAGTACTCGGCAATCACGGTTGCCATGAGTTGCCGACGCTGATTGAGAAAATCTGGATAGGTTGAGAAGTTGCCGTTCACGATGTCAACCGGAATTGCATTCTCGGCCAACCCTTTTGCAGTCGAAAATTCAGTTACTGCTGGATCCTTCATATACCGTTCTGGTGCCAAATCACTGATCTGTAAATTTCGGGGTTGTGTCAACCAGCAATAATTGGCAATTTGATTGATCTCATTCTGTTGTGCGCCATGCTTATGCAGATACGCCTTGGGGAAAATATGGTGAATATTGCCCTCTTGACTGATCACGGTCCGCACCGTAACATCCTTTTCCAACCAGGCAACGGTCTGGTTGTGTACCTGAGCCATTTGAAAAATTCGCCAACCGTTGTTCTGCGTACTTTGAGTGGCTAAATTATTCGGTAATTGAATTGTCCAATAGGTCTCTGGCAGTGCATCCGCAATTTCTTTTTCCACTGCTGCAACGACATCAGCATGGTGAAACAGATGACTATCCTGCTCCATCTGTGTTTCACTGGAGCCACTATACCGGCCAGTCAAAGCGGACATAATAATCCACTGTTTAACAAGTGACTCGCGGACAGACTGAGGTATGCCGTTTTGTCCTTTCAAGATCAGAAACAACATATATCCAGCATTCAGGAACGCCGTGCCATTGAATTGCAGCTTACCGCTGATCATGCCGAGACTTTCCAGAATCATAATAAATCGGCGAAAGTCTGACTGATTAACAAAGTCATCAATTCCTTCACCCAACTTACTATATGCCGCCGCCATGGCTGTTTCCGTGTATTTCTTGGTCTCAAAATCACGGCCAGAAATCAGGGCAACAAGATCTGCATGTTTTCCTCGACCAAAATGGCTGCCCAAAATCACATGGAAAATATCGCCAAAGGCCGGTTGATAAAGGGTCGTGTTTTCACTCACGATCCAGGCAATCTTCTGCATTGCCGCCGATTGTGCAAATTTTGGATCAGACTCTTGAATACCAGACAACGCCGACGCGTCAGCTTGCAGATTGGTGAAATATTCAACCATTTTTCGTTGAATATTGCCTTGATGCAGAGTGTCCGCTGACATCTTAGACATGATGAAGTCCGCAGTGGATAGTCGGGTCCCCTGTGAATTAATCCGGTTAAAGATTTCAGTCACCTGATCAATCGTCAGCGCATCTGACAGGCTGATATTGCCGACGCCGTATGACGTAATGCGCTTCAAATCATCGATTGCGCGCGCCACTTCGTCTGGTGAGCAGTCATTGGCCTGGGAATAGGAGGTAATGAAATTGAAGCTTGAGAAGTCGTCCGCAAAAACTTCCGCGATATCACTGATCCAGCGTTTGTCCTTCTGGAGCAAAGCATTAGCCGTTTGAAATTCCCTGGTCAAAGGATTAAAAGCAATACTAATCCGCCGCCGCTTAAATCTTCGGTCGATAATCTTCTGCCCCGACAATGCGGTGGCTAATGCTGTGAGACGCTGCTGCCCATCGATCACGATCTTCTTTCCAACAGAGATTGACCCATCTTTAAGCCGAATACTGGGGTTATTCCAAGTGATAATGTACCAATCTGACTATTCTGTACGTCGTATTTCGAATCTGCCACGGCTGATTGCCTCCCTTATACGTCTACGCTACTGCTGCACACCCAATGCCTTCATCACCGCATCCTCAATCGTGTTGTAGAACTTCAGCGAGAAAGCCGCAATCAAATCTCCCGGCACCGTACCCAATTCACTCGTGGCACTGGATGGAATCAAGACCGCCTTCGCCCCGCTATCCAGGGCCACCTGTAGCCGATCTACCAGACTATCCATCTTTTTGATAGTCCCACCAATGGAGAAATCCCCCAGGATGGCTAATCCGCCGATGACCGGCTTGCCCACCGAAATAGAAACCAGGGCTACATAAGTCGCCAACGACAATTCCGTCGCCATGGCGCCATTATTCAGGTTAGTCGCGTTGACGATATAGTCATGCTGCGCCGGCGCAATATTCTGACTAACCTGGGAAAAATTGGCCTTGAGGTAATTGAACGCCGTATCCATTTCTTCCTTCGCCAACCGATTGGACTGAATCCCGGTCCAGCTCGTCTTGCCGTTGCCAGCCGTCATCTGTGATTCCAATTTTATCAGACTCAACCGCTCATCCGCATCATAAGCAACGGTGTAAACTTGGCCAGGCTTCCCCTCATTCTCAGGAATCAAGCCTGTCGAACCCTGCTCTGGCACTGGTACGAAATGTTCGTCGTAAGTCTCCTTGTCGATGTAAGAAAAGTTCACATCGTAGAACTCCATGCCGCCAATTTTCTTCAGCTGCTCTTTCACCCGCCGGCGCATCTCCATGGCAAACGTCAGAATCTGGGCAACGTCCTCCTTCGTAAATTTACCGTCAGGGTACAGCAACTTCACCATTCCGGACACCGTCTTACGCACCGCAATGGTGTCCCGCTGGTTCAACTGATTGCCCAGGGTGAAGTACTTGTCGAACGCATCGCCGTAAGAAATTTTTCGCAGCGCCCGCATGACTTCCGCAAAGTAATCCGTGATCAGGCCATACCCATTCGTGAAGAAATTCGGCCGATACTTCGGAATCTCCCAGCCAGGCAAGTAATTGTGGATCCGGTCCAAAAAAGCCGTGTCGTTAGCCATGACAGCGGGAAACGGATCAAACAGATTGGACGTCCGCATGACCACGTCCACCGGCTGATTGATATTCCCAACAAAGACCATCCCGGCCGACGCCTGGATTTCGTCCCGGCCCCGAGCAAAGGAGCCAGAGGCCATGTAGTCCTTCATGATCTGCACGCCATCGTTGTCCTTGAACTTGATGCCGGCCACTTCGTCAAAGGCCACGACGTCCCACATGCCGACTAGCCCCACTTCATGCCGCGCCATATTGAAGAACAGGTTGGCCACTGTCGTCTGACCACCAGAAACCAGAATCGAATTGGGCGATAATTCTTTGTAGACGTGGGACTTCCCAGTACCCCGGGGCCCGAGCTCCACGAAGTTATAGTTATTCTCGACAAACGGGATCAGCCGCGATACCATGAGCCATTTCACTCGATCGTCAAATTGTGTCGGCTCCATGCCAATTGTCCGCAGTAACAAGTCAATCCACTCGTTGGTCGTGAATTTCTCCCGGGCATCATAAACTTCCTGCATGTTCACAGACGGCACCTGAACCGGGGTCAGCTGATCAATGAGAAAATGGTCATCGCTGGTATGGTCGTACTGCACCCGTACGATGGACCAAATGCCGCCCACCAACAGCCGCTCATAGTCCTGGACGTAGCGCTCATCCACCGGTACACCGGTGATCCCCAAGTTGCCAAACGCCGCCTCGTATCGGTCCTTATCCGAGTTCAAAGTCACGGTGATCTTGTCGATGACCGTATACGCTCCCTCTTCCCGAATCCGAGACTTCACCTTTTCCGCCTCGTCTGGCCGCACGTAGTTATTAGCCAGCGTCTTCTTGACGTTTTCCACGCCCCGTTCAATGATCACCGGATCCGAGCTGTTGGCATACTGCCCCAGCAGGAACTCCAGCACGTAGGTAGGGACGTTCGCCCCCTCCTTGATCTTTTGCGTCAGATCCTTGCGCACGAAGCGCCCGGGGAAAAAGGCCTCCAGCTTGTCCAGCAAGTCTGTCTGCACGTTCTCTGCCGCTTGCTCCTGAGCAATGGCTTCCGCTGGCACTGCCACATCCCCGTCACTCTTCGCTCGTAACTTTTCTTTCTCTTGCTTGTTATCAGATGTCAAAGCCGAAATCCCCTCTAATCGTCAAGTCCATTTGATATTGAATCCGCTGAATCTCTTCCTTGGTTTCCGCATTCTGAATAATCAGGTAGTATGCGCCGCTGTTGTCGAAGTCCCGATCCTGCAAGGTCAGGTAGAAGCTCTGGCGCCGGCTCGGGCTCTGAGGATCATCCTCCCGGCTATCGGCTACATAGCGTTGTTCGTTAGAAATGGGGCGATCCTGGCTATCGACAAAGTAGAGTACATAGGTGGCGGCGGTGGTCTTATCGGTTACCGGTTCTTCCTGAGAAATGGGCACCATCACGCTGCGGCTGGTGATGCGATGGGCGCCTTCAGTGACCTTAATCGACACCGGTGTGGCCTTGGATCGACCACTCTGTGTCCGCACGTGCAGCACCGGCACAATCATCTCTTCCGGTGACGCGCCGCCATGCACGTAGTTTTGTCCAGCTCCGGCGGACTTGAAGATACTATCCGTGGCCGGATAATAGACACGCCGCTGATCAACATTATTCAGCAGTGCCCCCAGACGCTGTGACCGCACCCCGGGCTGCTCGATGGTCTCACTGCTGATTGCATAGCGCTGCCCCAACACGTCCAGATCGTGGCCGCTGATGTCGATCTTGTCCGCCGAATCCAGACCAGACCGTTTGTACAGATAGCCATGATCGGCGGTCACGATGATGTGCGCTACACTTAAATTACGCAAAAAACCGATTGTCCGCGCAATTGTGTTGATGGCTTCCTCGGTGGCGTTAAAGACCTGCTTCTCGGTCTTCGCGTCATCACCAGTGGCATCCACTTCGTTGTGGTACAAGTAAACCACCTTTTGCCCCGCCAAGAGTTGTTTTCTTTGCGGCGTATCCCAGTCTTTGAGAAAAGTCATCACATGGTCGGCGTTGCTCTGCGGATCCCGATTTTGCAGGATCTGACGGCGCTTCTCCAGCGTGTCTGCTTTGAGTCCATCCACTAAGACTGTCTTGTCCGGCTGATAGGTTAATGTCTGATGCGGCAGCAATGCTGGCATTCCAAAATACGTCACAGAGGGCAAGCCAGAGTATACCGTATCGAGTTCTGTACTGTAGACATCCTGATCATCCAGCTTGCGTTTCAGCTCCGCTACAGCTTCAAACCGAAAGGCATCAGAAATAATCACGACGATCCGTTCCTTAGGAGAACTGATAAATGTCCGATAAAAACTGCGCTGCCAGCTACGCGGTTCAACGTCTCGCGGATCAAACACTGTGGTCCAAGCTGTCACCGTCGGGGTGAGAAATTCATTGACGTAAGTGTTGTCCACTTTGTCAGCGATACCTTCCAGAAGATCCGTAAGGTCAATGGCAATCCGGTCGTAGCGCTGAACGAAATGCCGGTACGCTGTATCCACCGCATAATCGGTGGTGATGTATTGTTCTTTGGCGGCCGCTAAGTTTTTCACCTCACGCCGGCGGTACGTGAGAATCACCAAGGCAGCCTGCAGTAAGGCATACGCATCATGATACGTTTTACCGAAGTACATCTTTTCTCGTTGCGTCAAGACATCCGCCAACGGCGTCGTCCCCGCCACAGCATGGAAATCATCAGCCTGCAATCGCTCGACAACCCACGCCAGGATTTGCCGGTCAAAGTTGGCAAACACATCCGTCTTGAGCATGTCCACAATATCCAGTTGCTGGAGCTGCCGGGAAACACCACTGAAGCTTTCAAGATGCTGCCACACTGCTTCGGCCAACTGACGATATGTATCCGCAAATGTCTGGTCATTTCTCGCTAAGGACAGAAAGGTGACGGCATTGTTGGCGCTGGTCAGCTTGTAATTATCGATACTCCGCGGCAGATCCTTCTCCATTTGGTAATAGGCAAAGTTCAAATACAGGGCCGTCGTGAAATCCAGCAGCGAATTGGTGGCACCATTGAAGCCATAGGCGTTCCGCACGTTCTCCCAGAACTGGGTGAGCAGACCATATTTTTCAAACTCTGCTAGAACTGGATTGGTATCACCAATGCCGGCCTGCAGCACGGCCCGCAAGACCATCGTCATGGTGTGATCACTGGCCCCGGCCAGCGCAGCCATGATGGCCATCTGCAAATCCTTGCCCGGCTGATAGAGTCTCTGAAATTTGGCCTGGCGGTCTTTGCTGGCAAAAAACCGTTTCTGCTCCTGGAAGGTCGCGGCATCCTCGTCCGGCACTCGCAACTCCTGACGCAGCATGACCAGCGCATTAGCGGTGTATTCCCGCGAATAGTAAAGCATGTCCGTCATGAAATTCTCCGTCAAATCTGGCTTCGGCGCCGGCGAATAAACCAAGGCCGACTGCCCCTGCTGCTCCATCGCCACCAGCGTCAGCTTGGTCTTAAACTGCTCGTTTTTCCCCATGATAACGACCGGTTCCCGCAACTGCTCTGTAATATCCGCAATGTTGTCCGCAAACTCGCCCTGCGCGTCATACCAAAAGACAAAGTGATTATTGTCCGCAAACAGTTTCTCAATACCCGCCACGATCTTCTTGGTGTCTAGCTCCGCCATGTTTTCCATTCTCCGTTCCAATGTCCGCTTATTCGTGTTCTCAACCTATGTTAAGTATAACGAAGGTCCTCCGCCAATGCCATACTTCGCTAATCTTATTGTTCACTCCCAGCTATCAGAACGGGGTGATTAAGGAGCTTGTAACTGAAGTGCCGCGGAATGATTTTGATGTGGAGAAGGAGGGCCAGGTCGAGATCATTGGGTGGTTGTACCAATACTATAATGAAGAGCCTCATGATCAAGTGGTGAACATCAATGGCGGACCGGTAAAAACTGATGACATTCCTGCAGCCACGCAGTTATTTACCACCGACTGGGTCGTCCGCTACATGGTGGACAATTCACTGGGTAAAAAATATCTGGAGCATTATCCAGATTCACCGGTTAAGGGGAAGCTCAAGTACTTACTACCTGGCGACATAACACCAGATCAGTCAGACTTTGACATCACCAGAATCCAAGTGATGGATAATGCCATGGGCTCGGGTCATATTTTGGCCTATGCGTTTGATGTGCTGATGACCATGTACGAGGATCAAGGCTATGCCAAACGTGAAGCAGCTAATAGCATCATTCAGAATAACCTATTTGGTCTGGAAATCGACCGACGGGCCTTCCAGCTCTCGTACTTCTCACTGATGATGAAATTGCGTCGATATGATCGCCAAGCATTAAACCGCAGTGTGATGCCTAATATCCACGTCTTCATTGCTGCCCCGGCAGTAACGGAAGAATTTTTGCATAGTTTGAAAGCAAGTTCAGAAGTGATTGACGAGATTCAAGACATCGCTGCCCACTTTATGGATGCCAAGACTCTCGGCTCGATTATTGAGTTGCCAGCCAATTATGACTATGCTGGCATGCGGAATGCGCTAGAACCAGTTGCGACAGCTCAAAAGATTAGCCTCTTTGGCAACCAGCAGACAGCCCAGCAATTGCTGGGAATCATTGCCACTGCGGAAACGATGACCCAACGATACGATGTTGTGGTAACCAATCCGCCATACTTGAACAAGATGAACAGTACCCTGAAGAAGTACGTGAAGAAGCACTATAAGGATTATTCTGCGGATCTGTTCTCTGTTTTCATTTGGCACAATATCAATATGACGAAGGTTAACGGCTACGCCGGCTATATGACGCCTTTTGTCTGGATGTTCATCAAGAGTTATGAAAAATTGCGTACAGCACTCCTATCCAATGTGAAAATCGACAGCCTAATTCAGCTTGAATATTCGGCTTTTGAAGAAGCAACGGTACCCATCAACACTTTTGTCTTGAAGAACACTAAGAACGATGAAACTGGCACGTATTTACGCTTGTCTGATTTCAAGGGTGGCATGATGATTCAAGCGGAGAAAGTACAAGAGGCCATTGCCGACCCGGGGGTGAAATATCTCTATCGAACTAACCAAACGAATTTTCAACAAATTTCAGGTAACCCCATATCATATTGGGCAAGTACCAAGGACTTTCAGAATTTTTCTAACTTGCCAGCGCTGTCCAGTCTTTCATTGGTTAAAAAGGGAATGTTCACCGGAAATAATTCGATGTTTATTCGACAATGGACAGAGATAAGTTATCCACGGCTGTGTTTTCAACTTGAGGCTGGTGCGGAAGTTCCCACAAACGGATATGTCCCTTTAAATAAAGGCGGCGCATACAGAAAATGGTATGGGAATCATACAGATTGTATCAGATTCGATTCTGATGCGTACAATCGAATCCAGAAAAACGGAGGACATCGTTCGCCAGATCTGTATTTCCGTCCCAATCTGACTTGGACGAAAATAACAAGTGGAGCCCCTTCGTTTCGATATTCAAAGAAGGGCTATATTAACAACGATGCAAGCATGATCGTATATCAGCAAGGCGCGATCACACTATTTCAGATATTGAGTGTAGTAAACAGCAAAATTGCGAGTCACTACCTTTCACTCCTAAACGAAAGCATGAACTACACTGCAGGAGATATTGCTAGAATACCTTTAACTTCAAAAATTCCAGACCGGGCTGTTCAAATCGTCCGTGAATGTATCCAACAATCAACTGATGATTGGAATTCACAGGAAATTTCTTGGAGTTTTTTATGTGTTCCGTTTTTGTGCAACATCGCTGAGCATAATCGAAATTGGACCGTGGAAGCAGCTTTCAATCAGTGGAAACAAGAAGCCCAAGATCGGTTCGATCAACTGAAGAAGAACGAAGAAGAACTGAACAAGATCTTTATTGATCTGTACGGCTTGCAAGACGAATTGTCCCCAGAAGAGTCTGACAAAGAAGTTTCGGTACGTAAGGCAGATCTAGGACGGGACATCCGCGCCTTCATGTCCTACTTTATTGGAGTCACATTTGGCCGGTACTCGCTAGATACGCCAGGATTGGCATTTGCTGGTGGCGATTGGGATGCTTCGAAGTACACGAGCTATCAACCCAATGCGGATGATGTGATTGTGCTGACTGACTCTGATTATTTTGGCGATGACCGAGATATCATGCACCGCTTCCGGGAGTTTTTGACGGTTACTTTTGGCAAAGAACACTTGGAAGAGAATCTCACGTTCATTGCCAAGGCACTGGGTAAAGCGGGCGACACAGCAGAAGATCAAATTCGGAGTTATCTGTTCAACGACTTCTACAAGAACCATCTGACTATCTATCAGAAACGACCGATCTATTGGCAACTGGACTCCGGTCGGCAAGGTGGCTTCAAAGCATTGATGTACCTGCATCGGTACGACGGCGACACGATGGCGATGATTCGCACGTCGTATTTACACACCCTGCAGGCTGCTTATGAAAAGCGGGTGACCACGTTGGACACCTTCATCGCCTCAGAGACCAACACGCGCCAGAAGAACCAGTTGATTAAACAGCGGGACCACACCCGCAAACAGTTAGAAGAATTGGTGAAGTATGACGCTCAACTCCAACACGTCGCCAACATGCATATTGCGATTGATCTGGATGACGGCGTCGTGGTGAACCACCAGAAAGTACAAGCAGACGTCAAGCTATTGACGCCCATAAAATAGATATTTCCCCCTCTAGAATTGATCTGGAGGGGATTTTTGTGCCAATAGATGTGCCAATTATGCGTTCTCGAGAATTGCCAGGATTTTATCGGTATCTTTTGCCTCCAATTCCTTGATAATGTGCAGGTATGTAGATTGGGTAGTCGTAATGCTACTGTGGCCGAGGCGCTTAGAGACAGAAAGGACACTCACACCTTGGTAAAGGAGAACTGAGGCATGGGTGTGGCGGAGACCGTGGAATGTTACCCGAGGCAATCCCAATGTACGCAATTTATTAGTCAATACTTGGTTGATTTCAGCGCTGACCATGGCATGCCCGTTGATCAAGAAGAGCGGAGCATTCGGTGATGTGGGGTGGTTCTCCACGAAGACGCGCAGGCGGTGCAAGGAAATTGAATCAAGCGGTAATTTTCGCATTGACGCCTTGTTTTTCGTCTTCTTAAAGCCGGCGTGGTATTTGTAGTCCCAGGTTTTATTAACATCAACGGTACCTTCTTGCCAATTGATGTCGCTAGTAGTCACTCCTAAAATCTCCGCATATCGCATGCCGGTAACAGCAGCCAAGTAAATCATCATCTCGGGAATTTGATCCGGGTCTAGATGGTGAATCAGCTTTTGCCATTCACCGTAATCCAACGCTTTTTTTGTCCGGTGTACTGCCACTCCGGTGACGACGGCCTTGCGGGTTGGATCGTTGGCAATGATGTGTTCATCCAACGCATCAAGTAGCGCTGCTCTGATCTGCTTATGGAATGCAGATACAGTACGAGGCGCGTGATTACGGGCAAAGACGTTCAACCGTTCTTGGTACACCGTTCGGGTAATATCCTTTAGTGGCATTTTACCGAAGATCTTGCGGATGTGGTTCAGCGTGTTTTCGTACTTGACGAAAGTGACGTTAGTTACAGAGTTCCGCTTATAGAGATTTATCCAGCGTTCGAAATAGATGCTCAGTGGAATTTCGCCCGCCTTGAACTGGCGTACATCAGCATAGAGCGACTTCACCTGACTAGCTGCCAACTCCGCATCAGACTTGAGGCGAAAGCCAGACTTTCGTAATTTTTTGTAGGTGCCATCCAGATCCTTATACGAAATCTCGTACTGCCACACCTTGCCTCTTTTTCGGTAACTGACCATGTTAATGTCCTCCTAATCCAAATGTTTGGCACTTTTTTGGCACATTCTGTATTTTATGCCACCAGGTGGCCAACTTTTTGAATGGATGCTTAGCTGTGACGCGGATTTTTGAAATGCGCCGATTGATATGGCAAATTACCAATACCGTATGCTCAGCAATATTAGTGACAAGGCTGAAGGTTAGAAATGATCCAGCTGTTTCGGATTCAGACCAGTCAGCACTGGAAATTGATAAATTTTCTGTCACTATGAGTGCAATTTGGTTGCTGCTTTTGAATAGCGGAAGTCTTGTTACATCATGTATCGTTGTATTTAGCGTCGGGTTTAAGCCCTCAAGAATATAAGCAGTTGACTTGGAATTCAGTTGCCCCAAAAGAGAAAGCACTGTTGTATTGTCACTTATATCTACATCATCTATGGAAATTATGGTTGGGGCAGCCGAACTGTAGGCGTTCCCTTCTCGTTTAATTCTGAATGCGTTGTCTGCGGAGGTGATTAGATTCCAAGTGATGCCCTGTTTGTCAATAAGTTTCTGATTGGGTAACCCTCCCTTTTCCCGATACGCGCTAATCGCCGCAGGAGAGTAATCAACCACTATATAATCGTTGCCCGCCCATCTTCTAAAACTTCCTCCATCCTCAATGGGCTTCCAACGGCCGTCACCTAAAAGTATTTCCCACCAATAACGCAGAAATTTTAAATTGTTATGGGTTTTTAGCCTACCTCCCGACTGCCAAGCACTGGCTATTGATTTTGTGTTATTCAGGATCTCCACGGCAGTTTTCGGAATCCAATATGATATTGGATTTCCTGATATCTTTTCAAAATTCGCTTGGTTAGTTCGATAGAGATTCCTATGAGATGGATCGCTCACCATCTCTAAATAAACTGCTTCTTTTGCGGTCTGAGAAGGAGCAGTTACTAGTCTCTCATATGTGCCAACATAGTTTGATATAGCAACGTTTCTCATCACAAATGCAGTGGATTGGACCACCTCACCGCCAATGTCTTCAAACGCATGGGTACCCAAGTGGGCCATATTGACGAGTACATTCTTACGTAAGCACACCATAACGATACGGGATGACAATTAAAGGGATACCCTGAATTTCCAAAATGGATTTTCAGAGTATCCC
>PPYF01309561.1_pt1 | contig 12159 bp, 10 predicted proteins | sample 1559871 | NCBI WGS metagenome assembly PPYF01 (sample SAMN08240021, study PRJNA423297) | Human gut metagenome, whole genome shotgun sequencing project. | reverse complement strand
TCTTTTATCATCACATTACGGCTCTGAAAATCACGATACATGAAAGTAGCGGAAGAACTGCGAAGCAAGACATCGCTCATTTTCTGGAAATCATCTTCCAGTTTATCTTCCTGAAACTCCATACCGGTAGCTTTCAGGAAGCAATATTTAAAGTAATTCAAATCCCACAGAATGGAGCGTTGATTGAACTCCGGTTGAGGATAACAACGGGAAAAATCAAATCCATCGGCCCCGGCAAACTGAATGGCAGGAAGCAAACGAATCGTTTTGCGAAGCAACTCTTTTTCCTCTTCTGAAAAGACGCTGGTAGCACGTCCTTTCTCTATGGCATGGAACAACAGAGTATCGCCCAAATCCTCCTGCAAATAATAGGTCTTATCTTCCGAAACGATGCGCACTTCGGGAACAGGCAGTCCACATTTGTGGAAGTGTCCTGCCATATAAAGAAATGCTTCATTCTCATCGATAGAAGCTCCGTAAACTCCAATCAATGTTTCTATACCCGTCAGCCGAAAATAACGGCGGTTGGAACCGGAAGACGGTAATTCTGTTATGTTTTCAGCGGGAACGCCCGTATATGACTGATAAAGTTTCTGTAGTTCTTCGGTAATCATAGTCGTATATTTTCGAGCAAAGATAGAGAATCTAGCTAAATAATACTATCTTCCCGCTGATAAAAACCGGCTACTTTACCTAATCTGCTGTGTACAGGCCTTTACTTCCAATAAGCCGGTTATTTAAAAAAGTTGTTGGAATGGCTCCCTATGAATATAAGATGAAGAATTAGCAATTCTCATTGTATTCAAGGATTTTCAGTGCAGAGATTAAAGATTTTCAGTACAGAAATTTATAATAGTTTATGCAGTCGAGTAGTCATCCCCTTATAAGGTGACAATAATCATTTTGTAAAGTGATAAATAGCACCCTATAAGATGACTATTATCCCATTACAAGGGGACAACTTATCTTTAGAAGGACGGAAAGCTTTAAAGATACAAAATTAAATAGAAAAAAGCAACTATATATAACTCTTTTACCTGAAGGAATACAAAATAAGTTTGCTTTTCAACAAACATTCATCCGAATGTATTATCTTTGTTTTAGTTTAACTGACCTAATCTCATGAGAAGAAAGACCTTTTTACTACTATGCATCGCATTTATCACACTGTTTATCGGCATCTCCCCTCTTCAAGCCGGTCATTATTACTATAAGCAAATCTCACTAAAAGACGGACTGCCTTCTACCGTACGATGCATCTTAACGGATGAACAAGGTTTTGTATGGATTGGAACCCGCTCCGGACTGGGACGATATGACGGACATGAACTTAAAAAGTATGTCCATCAGTCAAACAACCCTCATTCCATTCCTCACAATTTAATCTACCAGCTGATAGAAGATGTACAAAACAATATATGGATTCTGACAGATAAGGGAGTGGCACGTTATCAGCGGCAAAGCGATGACTTTCTTATACCGACTGATGAAACAGGAAATAATATCATCGCCTATTCCGTCTGCCTGACTGATGATGGAGTATTATTCGGTTCGAAAAATAAAATCTTTTTCTATAATTATCAGGATGCCACTTTCCGCCTCCTGCAAACGTTTGACCTAGAGCCCAATTATAATGTGACTCTGCTAAGTCTATGGGATAAACGAACATTACTTTGTTGTAGTCGCTGGCAAGGACTACTCCTGCTCGACCTGAATACCGGAAAATGCCGCCGTCCTCCTTTCGATTGCGGAAAGGAAATAATGAACGTACTCATAGACTCACAAAAAAGAATCTGGGTAGCCCCTTACAACGGAGGGCTGAACTGCCTGACACACGACGGTAAACTACTGGCTACATATACTACCCACAACTCTTCTCTAAGTAACAATGTTGTACTAAGTCTCGCCGAACGGGAAGGAGAAATCTGGATTGGAACAGACGGAGGAGGCATTAATATTCTCGACCCGGAAACCGGACATTTTTCTCTGCTGGAACATGTGCCCGGAAGTGACAACTATTCACTTCCCGCCAACTCTATCTTATGCCTATACAACGACTACAACAACAATATATGGGCAGGCAGCATCCGCAACGGACTAATCAGCATCCGGGAAGTTTCCATGAAAACATATACAGACGTACCACCCGGCAACGACCGGGGACTTAGCAACAATACCGTTCTAAGTCTTTTCCAGGAATCTCAAGATCAAATCTGGGTAGGCACGGACGGAGGAGGTATCAACAACTTTAATCCGCTCACAGAGAAATTTACTCATTATCCCTCAACCTGGGAAGACAAAGTTGCCTCTATCTGTCAGTTTACTCCCGGTAAATTATTAATTTCTATTTTCTCACAAGGAGTATTTATTTTCAATCCGGCAACTGGAGAAAAACAACCTTTCACCATTGTCGACGCTGAAACAACAGCACTCTTATGCAATCGAGGCAAGGCTGTAAATCTACTCCGGAACACTCATCACAGCATTCTGTTCCTTGGAGAACATATCTATATATATGATTTGAATACACGTACTTTCAGTACCGCTATAGAACAGGAAGAACAAGATATTATCGGTGCTCTCCTGCCAATCGGCAATTATAGGAACACCACTTATCTAAATGATACGAAGCACATATATGAACTGGACAACCATACAAACCGGCTGAAAGCCCTATACAGATGCTGGAAAGACACGACCATCAACTCCGTTTCAAGAGACGAAGAGGGAAACTTCTGGATTGGGAACAATTACGGATTGGTACACTACAATCCCGCCACCAAAATACAGACTCCGATCCCGACCTCTCTATTTAGTGAAATCACTTTGATCGTATGCGACCAGCAAGGAAAAGTATGGATAGGAGCTGACAGCATGCTTTTCGCTTGGCTTATCAAAGAAAAAAAGTTCGTTCTATTCGGCGAATCAGACGGCGTAATCCAGAACGAATATCTTTCCAAACCCCGCCTGTTAAGTATGCAGGGAGACGTCTATATGGGTGGAGTAAAAGGTTTACTGCACATTAACTGCAAAATACCATTAACAACTTCTGAACTTCCCCAACTCCAATTATCCGATGTCATCATCAATGGAGAATCCGTGAATAACGAATTAACCAATCGACCAACAGGGATCTCCGCTCCCTGGAACAGTAATATCACTATCCGGATCATGTCGAAAGAGAAGGACATTTTCCGACAGAAAGTGTACAGATACCAGATAGAAGGGCTGAATGACCAGCAAATCGAATCGTACAATCCCGAACTGGCTATACGTTCACTTCCTCCGGGAAGTTATAAGATTATGGCTTCATGTACAGCTAAAGATGGCAGTTGGATTCCCAGTCAGGAAGTACTGGAACTAACCATTCTCCCTCCCTGGTATCGGACATGGTGGTTTATTCTTAGCTGTACCGTTCTTACTGCTGCCGCTATTATTGAAACTTTCCGAAGAACTCTAAAGCGTAAGGAAGAAAAACTGAAATGGGCAATGAAGGAACATGAACAACAGGTATATGAAGAAAAAGTACGTTTCCTTATTAATATCAGTCATGAGCTGCGCACACCTTTAACGCTCATACACGCACCGCTTAGCCGGATACTGAAATCGCTTTCTACCGAAGATACACAATATTTACCTATAAAAGCAATCTATCGCCAGTCACAGCGAATGAAAAACCTTATTAATATGGTACTCGATGTACGCAAAATGGAGGTTGGGGAAAGTAAATTGCAGATACAGCCGTATGCTCTCAATCAATGGATTGAACATGTATCCCAAGATTTCGTCAGCGAAGGTGAAGCTAAAAACGTCCGTATCCGCTATCAGCTTGACCCACAGGTCAATACTGTAAGTTTCGATAAAGATAAGTGTGAGATTATTCTAAGCAATCTGCTTATCAATGCCTTGAAACACAGTCCACAAGATGCAGAAATAACAATTACATCGGAGTTGCTTTCCGAGAAAAATAGCGTACGTATCTCCATCATTGGATACGAGTCCTTACAGTATTCTAGTGGTGGATGACAATCCGGATTTGACGGATTTTCTGAAAAAGTCACTGGGAGAATATTTCAAACGGGTAGTGATTGCTTCCGATGGTGTGGAAGCCCTTCAACTGACCAGAAATCATGCTCCGGATATTATCGTCAGTGACGTGATGATGCCGAGAATGAATGGATATGAACTTTGCAAAAATATAAAGGAAGATATTACGATCAGTCACATTCCTATCATTCTGCTGACAGCAAGAGATGATAAACAAAGTCAGTTGAGTGGCTACAAGAATGGGGCGGACGCTTATCTGACTAAGCCCTTTGAGATAGAAATGCTAATGGAAATCATTCGCAACCGATTGAAAAACCGCGAATCTATCAAGAAAAGATATTTGAATACAGGATTAGTCCCTGCGCCGGAAGAGAGCACTTTCAGCCAGGCAGATGAAACATTTCTGCTGAAACTGAATAAAATTATTCAGGAACATCTGGATAGCAGCAATCTGGACGTCACTTTTATCTGCAAGGAGATAGGTATGAGCCGGGCTTCCCTTTACAATAAGCTAAAAGCTCTGACCGATATGGGAGCCAATGATTACATTAATAAATTCCGGATGGAGAAAGCGATCACATTAATCACCAGTACGGACATGTCGTTCACGGAAATTGCCGAGAAGGTCGGCTTCACTACTTCACGCTATTTCAGTACGGCTTTCAAACAATATACAGGAGAAACGCCAACTCAATATAAGGAGAAGAGAAAACAGGAACGGAAAAAAGAGTAATGAGCAGCTACCCGAAAAAACAAATATTCTTTAGGCACGGAATTCTAAGACCTGAGCAAATAATCCGTGCCTAAAAATTTTAATATACTGCAAGTTTCATTACTTACTTAACCATTGACTTTTTTATAGTCTTCCAGAAACTTCTTCAATCCCGAATCCGTCAACGGATGATTCAATAAACCCTTGATAGCACTCAACGGACAAGTAGCAACGTCCGCTCCCACTTCCACACATTCGATAATATGTTTCGTATTGCGGATAGAAGCAGCGAGCACTTGTGTCTTGTAATCATAGGTACGATACATACGTACAATATCTCCCACAAGCCCTACTCCATCTTCACAAATATCGTCCAGACGACCGACAAAAGGCGAAACATAGGTAGCTCCGGCTTTAGCTGCCAGTAATGCCTGTCCTACTGAAAAGACTAATGTACAGTTAGTACGGATTCCCTTTTCCGTGAAATGTTTGATCGCTTTAATGCCATCGGCAATACAGGGGACTTTTACTACAATATGCGGATTGAGCGCGGCAAGTTCTTCACCTTCACGAATCATTCCTTCATAATCGGTTGCTATCACTTCGGCACTGACATCTCCGTTGACAATCTTACATATCTTGATATAATGTTCACGCTGATTCTGCGTTCCTTTGATACCTTCTTTCGCCATCAGCGAAGGGTTGGTAGTCACTCCGTCAAGTACTCCGAGGTCATAAGCCTCCTGAATTTGCTCCAAATTAGCTGTGTCAATAAAAAATTTCATACTCTTAATTTTTAATGGTTAACGATCTAATAGTCAAAGATAATAATTTATTTCCATTCATCTCTGATTATGCAATCGTTATTGACGAATCAAGATATACATCCTGAATAGTATTCAATAATTCCACCCCTTCGTTCATTGGTTTCTGGAACGCTTTACGTCCGCTAATCAATCCCATACCTCCTGCACGTTTGTTGACTACAGCTGTAATGACGGCATCACGCAAATCGGAAGAACCGTGAGATTCTCCACCGGAGTTAATCAAACCAACGCGTCCCATATAGCCGTTGGCTACCTGGTAGCGGCAAAGGTCAATCGGATGTTCGGAAGCAAGTTCGGTATACATACGCTCGTCGATCTTTCCGAAACCGATAGCTTTGAAGCCACCATTATTAGTCGGAAGTTTCTGTTTCACAATATCAGCTTTGATAGTCACTCCCAAACGGTCGGCCTGTCCTGTCAGGTCGGCGGCAGCATGATAATCGACAGCACCTTTCTTGAAATCATTATTGCGCAGGTAACACCAAAGAATGGTTGCCATCCCCAGTTCGTGAGCATATTCAAAAGCTTCGGCTATCTCCACGAGCTGACGGCGACTCTGTTCCGAACCGAAATAGATAGTGGCGCCTACCGCTACTGCTCCCATATTCCAGGCTTCTTTAACGGTACCAAACAATACTTGGTCGAAACTGTTAGGATAAGAAAGTAATTCATTGTGATTCAACTTAACGATAAAAGGTATTTTATGGGCATATTTACGTGCTACGGATCCAAGAATCCCAAAGGTAGAAGCTACTCCATTACAGCCTCCTTCAATAGCCAGTTTTACGATATTTTCCGGATCGAAATAGATCGGATTGGGGGCAAACGATGCTCCGGCAGTATGTTCGATGTCCTGATCGACAGGAAGTATAGACACATAACCGGTATTTGCCAGGCGGCCATGTCCCAACAACGTTTGCAGACTGTTCAATACTCTGATGCTCCGGTCCGAATCAATCCAGATTTTATCTATTGTATCGGGAGACGGAACATGAATCAATGATTTATCAATGGTTTCGCAAGTGTGGTCCAGGTAATAACAGGCCTTATCTCTTAATAATTCTACTACTTTACTCATAACTTCTTTTTTTAATGTGTAACTTTTCTATTTTTTCTTTCCCTGATTGGCTACTGCTTCCATCAGTTTTTTGATCTCTTCCGGGTTTCCCAGGAAATAGTCATTAGCAACGTTCAGGTTTTCATCAAACTCAAATACGTAAGGCACAGCCGTAGGTAGATTCAGCTTGACAATATCTTCATCGGAGATGTTTTTTAGATGCTTGATGATGCCTCTCAAACTATTGCCATGAGCGACCACCAACAGCGTATGAGCTGTTTTCAGACTAGGAAATATATCACTTTCCCAATAAGGCATAATACGTTCAATGGTATCTTTCAACGATTCAGTACGAGGCAACTCCGCATCGGGTACTTCATGATAACGGTAATCAAAACGGGGATTTCTCAAATCACTTTCTGAAAGAGGATGGGGAGCTATATCATAGCTACGACGCCACACTAGCACTTGTTCTTCTCCATATTTCTCGGCAGTCTCGGCTTTATTCAATCCCTGCAATTCACCATAATGCTTTTCATTCAAGCGCCAGCTTTTCTCTACAGGTATCCAGTCCAGATTCATCTTATCGAGAACACAGTTCAAGGTTTTCACCGCACGCTTCAAATAGGAAGTATAAGCCTTATCAAAATTGAAACCATATTCTTTCAATGTCTCTCCGGCTTTTTCAGCTTCGGCAACTCCCTTTTCTGTCAGATCTACATCTGTCCAGCCCGTAAAACGATTTTCTTTATTCCATGCACTCTCTCCGTGACGAAGTAATACTATCTTTTTCATTTCTAAAATTCTCCTTTCTTCTTTTTATATATACAACAGATTGTTTCTTCACAAAGTTCACTAGAAAATAAATAGTTGTCAATACCCAGAAATAATGATTCTTTCTACAAAGAAGCGGGATGCAGTAATCAGGGATATAAAAAATACCCTCCTCTAATTCTAAGCTTGCATTATGGATGATGATTCATCAAAGCAAGGTTATCATTAGAGAAGAGTAAGTCTGTAAAAGTAATAAGAGAGAGTTTATATATACAAGAAAATCTGTTCTACTTTTCTATTCTTCGTTTTCCTCAAAGCTATTTATCAGAAGACCGCGTATCAGCATCTTTTCCATAATATCCTTCTTTTATTTTCTGAACGTTGCGCAGCAATGCCGCATAATGCCGGTAATTGAGATCTCCCTCCTTAGAAGCAGCAAGTTGCTCTTTTACTGACTCTTCAATCTTATCTAAATGCTGTTCTACAAAAAGCTGAATATCAGAACGGCTGATTGCCAGATTTGCATTGGCACCATCTTTGCTACTAGGTTTAATCATTCCTTCGACAAACCCCAGATAAGTCCGGTGCAACTGACGGCGGAAATTATTCTCCAGTTCACTGGGATCATTCAACGGTTTCCATATTGCAGTAAATACATCGTTCAAATAATCATCGAGTGCATACGATTCCGAAGAACACAATGAGGTTGAGTAAATATTATACAACATTCCCGGTGCAAGTAGCAAAGCTACAACAGAGCTTTGGCGGTCACGAATCTCATCCACCGGCTTGACTCCGGTACGACTCACCACTTCATCAGGATAGAGCCAGAGCGGAGCTACAAACAAATTGCGTCCCAACCATTCAACAGCTTCTTTCTGCAAACTGCGTGGCAGATAATCATGCACTTTGAGATCCGGCAAATTATTGGTATAGCGTCCTCCTATGTTCTTCTGCACTTGCAGGGTATACTTCAGATGTTGGGCACGAACCGAATTATAAATGGTGGTTAAGTCAGTGTACTCTCCGTCAGGCTGTGCTGTCCAGGTCAGTATGTTTTCCATCACTCTTTTCAGGTTCTTTATACCGTATTCATTGGCTTTCATATTATTGTCGCCCAAGTCCTCACTCTGGCTACGGGGATCAAATCCCTTTCCTTCATCACCAACAAACCACAAGCGATGATCTCCCCGCAGTTTTTTGGTTACTTCGGCACGTAATACGTCTTTTTCTTTATAAGGATCCTTAAATTCCGGACGATAGCGATATCCCCATTGGATAGCCCATTTGTCATAAACACCGATACGAGGGAACAATCCTTTTTCGGAAATCCGATCTTCCGGTTGGGCTACATAATTGAACCGCGCATAATCCATGATTGATACCGTATGACCATTGGCTTCTACCCAAGCTTTATCACGCAGTTTCTCTACCGGAGTAGCCGAACTGGCTGCCATATTGTGCCGTAAGCCGATACTATGCCCCACTTCATGTGAAGAGACAAACTGAATCAGACTGCCCATTAATTTGTCGTCAAAAGTCATCGTGCGTGCGCGCTTATCCAGTGGCCCGCACTGCACCATATACCACTTTTTGAGTAAGTTCATTACGTTGTGATACCAACAAATATGACTTTCCATAATTTCTCCACTACGCGGATCGACAATACGCGGACCGTAAGCATTCTCCGTTTCGGAGGGTAGATAACGTATCACACTATAACGCGCATCGTCCAAACTCATATTGGGATCGTTCGGCCATTCTTTAGCTATTATAGCGTTCTTGAATCCGGCAGCTTCAAATGCTGTATTCCAGTCTTCGACACCTGCTTTAAGATAAGGTATCCACTTCTTCGGTGTTGCCGGATCAATATGCCAAGAATGGAACGGTCGCTTGAGGTAAAGCCACACAATTTATTATCACCTAAAAAGAGTTTTGATACATCAATGAGCTGTGCCTGAGTCTCCGGATTTCTACCGATTACATCAAACTTATAGATTACAGGATCTACAGTCGATTGTTTCAATGCCTCGGCAATGTTATCACCCGGACGGGCAAACTGTGATTGCACATATTCGCGTAAAAAGAGAGTCTTATCATCATGCTGTTCCCAATAAACAACACTCCGGTTCACCTCTTCTCCGCTAAGCATTTTGAAACCCTGTGGCACTGCTTTAAACCGGGTCACAGCCAACAACAACCGTCCTAAAAGAGTATCCGGCACTTCAAAATACCAGTTATCTTTGATGTGGCGTACCGTAAACATACCCTCACATTCACTTCCTCCATCTTTCAACAGTTTTTCATAAGCCGTTACTTTCTTAACAGTGTCTTTCTTGACCGTATCTTCCTGTGCTACCAGTTTCTTCTTTCCACTTTCCAGAAGAGATATACCACTGGCACGAGCTCCCACACCTTGCAAGGACAGGAACGCCAACACAGCCATCATCAAAATCTTTCGCATAGTTTTCTCTTTATTTTTTTTATTCGTTAGTGTTCATTGTCAGGTTCGGATTTTTTTCACGGGCAGCCAACGGGAATGGAATGATATACAACCGTGAATCCGGCTTCAACGTATATGTCTTTTTCTCGACATCCGTAGATACCAGCGGGAAAGTACGGGTGATTGTCTTTGCGTAATCAGCTTCCGTATTGTATCGTTTCAAATCCCAGAAGCGACTAAATCCGGAGATTAACTCCTTACGGCGCTCATCAATAACTGCCTGCACCATCGCACGTTCGGTAGCAGGTTCCGGCAATACAGCTTCGGCTCCCTTGATTCGTTTTTCACGCAACTGATTCAATGTTTGGACAGCTCCCGGTATATCTTTCAGCCGTGCTTTCGCTTCTGCCAGAATCAGGTAAACTTCGGCAGTACGCATTCCCACAGACATAGGCTGAAACTTAGAATAAGTAATCGAAGTATTCCACAAAGCAGCTCCTGAACCTTCGTCAAAGTAGTATATACTGTTGTCACTCGTTTTAAAGAATTGGTTCAAACGTTCATCATTCTGCCCGAAAAGTTGTACCATCTCCGGGCTAAGCATACCATAACAAAAGGCCAAAACTTCAGTAGGACCACCCATATAAGCATAGTTCAGCACTTCCGGGTTACCGCCTTTGGCATAAGTAGTAACCTTAGTCGGACCTCCTTTAGCTCCCAAATCAATATAATCAATCAGGGTATTATTCAACTTCAATGATTCTTCGGCAGCTTCTTTCGCTTTTTTCCAATCTCGATGGAACAGATAAACACGGGCAGCCAACGCATATCCAAAAGCTTTTGACGGATGATATACATTCACCGGCTCTTCCTGTAAATAAGGAAGCGCTTCTTCTATATCCTTAATAATAAAATCGTATACTTGAGCAACCGTAGATTTGGTTGGAGTAGCCTCCAAATCATATTTATCAATGATAGCAACTCCACCGTCAGTGGCTGCAGTTTCCGGATTATATGCTTTCGCAAATGTATTTATCAGAATAAAGTGATCCCAGGCACGCATGATCTTTGCTTCCGCTTTTGCCAATTCCTTAACATCTTTATCACCCAGACTAGCATCAACCAATGAAATTACGATATTTGACCGTAGGATATATGTATAACAATTTTCATATAAATTGTTATCACTTAGCTCTTTCCGGTTAGCTGCCTCATTAAAAGTCATGTTAATACCATCCCATGAAATAAATTCATTACCTATGATATTCGATTCTTTCGACCAGAAAATGGTTAGAAACTTGTTGATAATCCGATGGAGTAAGTCTTGGGAGAAGCGATGCCACGTGTACCGTCATTCATTCCATAGCTTTCCGGATCAATATCACTTCCTGCCTTACACCAGGTAAACAGATTATTTACCTGCACTTTCACTTTCAGAGAAGAGAGGCGGAGGTGTTGGCAAACCGTAAACGGTAAGTTATACCCTACACTCAAGCTACGCAATTTTACATAACCTGCATCTTTCACATTGATGTCACCGTATTGCCACCAATCTTGGAAAGTGCTGGCATAAGTTTTCACCTGTGCCGGTATATCGAGGTACATACGTACCTGTGCATTCGAATCATCCGCAGTCCAACGGTTGGCAATTCCTTTCAAGGTTTGACTTTCAACATTTTGTTCTTATTATAGTCAAAGTTAAAATCTACAGCGAAGTTCCAGTCTTTCTTACGTATGATATTGGTTGTAAGGGAAAGTTCTACGCCACGATTACGCATCTCACCATTATTCACCACACGTGAACCGGCTCCTAAAGTAGGGTCCATATATCGGCGTACCAGCAAATCAGATGAGTGACGATTGTAATATTCCAGACTACCGCTTATCAGATTCTTGAAAAGACGGAAATCTAATCCTATATTGTAGGTGGCTGTTTTCTCCCAACGAAGCTTCGGATTCGGCAAATCATCATCCTCATAAGTCAGATAGGTCGTTTTAATAGGATTACTTTGCGTTTTTTTCTTTACAACAAAATAGGTAGTTGAGCTTTGATCGACATTACCGTTGATACCGTATGTCATACGTAGTTTAAGGTAATCCAGCCAGGAAATCTCTTTTATGAACGATTCTTCCGATAAAATCCAAGAAGCACCGATTGACCACAAAGGATGGCGCTGATTGCGTATATCGAGCCCGAACAAGTCAGCTTGATCCCAACGTATACTTCCGGAAAGATTATAACGTGACAGATAAGAGTATCCTGCATTTGCATAAAAAGACGCATAACGATGGCGTGACT
>PPYF01508034.1_pt1 | contig 12160 bp, 6 predicted proteins | sample 1559871 | NCBI WGS metagenome assembly PPYF01 (sample SAMN08240021, study PRJNA423297) | Human gut metagenome, whole genome shotgun sequencing project. | reverse complement strand
TATATGAAGAAAGCCTTATTGAGTAAGCCCGGTGATCTGGCCTGGTTCCGCCTGCAATGTGATAAACCTCTGCCGGAAGGTGAAGGATTGACAGCACTCCCTGCAGGATACGTCTTCCCCGCAACAGGACTTGCCTCTTTCCAGACGAACTGGGACAGAGTAGGTGGAAATGCGATGTGGAGTTTCCGGTCAAGCCCTTATGGTTCTACCTCTCATGCACTTGCCAATCAGAATGCTTTCAATACGTTCTATGGTGGAAAACCATTATTTTACAGTAGCGGACACCACATTGAGTTTACCGACGTACATAGTATGTTGTGCCATCGTGCCACGCGTGCTCACAATACGATTCTGGTGAACGGTATGGGACAACGTATCGGTACGGAAGGATATGGATGGATTCCCCGTTATTATGCCAGCGAGAAGATCGGGTATGTGCTGGGTGATGCTTCCAATGCTTACGGAAAAGTGATTTCACCGCTTTGGCTGACACGCGGCGAACAGTCGGAGGTGTATTATACGCCCGAAAATGGCTGGGATGAGAACCATGTGAAAACTTTCCGCCGTCACATTGTCAATTTGGGAAAGACAGGACTCATCTTTATCTATGACGAACTCGTGGCAGACGAACCTGTAAACTGGAGTTATTTGCTGCATACCACAGAAAATCCCATGACAGTGGATCAATCGAATCATCGCTTCGTGCATATTCAAGCCACGAACCGCGGAGGAGCATCAGACGCTTATCTTTTCTCCACCGGAACATTGCAGACTGATACGACGAGCCGTTTTTTCTATCCGGCAGTCAACTGGCTACGTGCTGATGACAAAGGGGTGTTCAAGAAGTATCCTAATCACTGGCATTTCACCGCTACATCGGAAAAGGCACAAGTATATCGTTTTGCCACTGTCATCAATACACATGCACTGAAATATCCTGCCAAAGATCCCGAAATCTTGTCCGACGGACGTATCAAAGTGGGCGGATGGCTGATCAGTGTTAACCTGAAATCCGACGGTGCTCCTTCATTCTTTATCCGCAGCACTCAAGAGAAGGTGAATATCACTTATAAAGGTGAAGCTACTGTCATCAATGAGGATGGGTACGAAACGGTAATGAGGGATACAGTGCCCGAACTGGAAATCTGATCAATGAACATGAAAGATACGAATATATGAGACACTCTACTTTTAATATGAGAACTATATGTCTGTTGGCTGCATTATCGGGCATAACCGTCTTGTCGGCACAGACTCCCGGTAAACCCCGTGTACAGACTTCGGCAGCTCCGGAGGAAACTACGGTTTACAAGCCCGACGGCAAAAAGCAGGAAACAGCAGTTGCGACTTCTTCAAAAAAGGAGGAGGATAAACGCCAATCCGGCAAAGAGAATGCAGGAAAGAAAGCGGCTGCCTTTGATGGTCAACGCTATCTGGCACTGAAAACGAATGTAGTATATGATGCTTGTGCTTTGCTGAACCTTGCCGTGGAAATGCAGGTGCATAAAAAGATCACGGTAGAGTTGCCGTTGACTTGCAGTTTGTGGGACTTGGGGGATAAGCACGGCGTGCGTACGGTAGCATTGCAACCTGAAGCCCGCTGGTGGATAGGAAATGAAACAGGACGGGGACACTTTGTCGGACTGCACGCTCACATGGCATGGTTTAACGTGAAGTGGAACGATGACCGTTATCAAGATACTGATCGTCCGCTGTTGGGAGCCGGAATAAGCTACGGTTACAAACTCCCTCTTTCCAAACACTGGGGAGCGGAATTTAATCTGGGAGTGGGATATGCCAACATGAAGTATAACACCTATTATAATGTAGACAACGGCGCACAGCTGGATACGCGTGTCCGTCATTACTGGGGGATAACCCGTGTGGGAGCATCGTTGGTCTACCGCTTCTAACCTTAGATAGGAACATACATATAAATAAGATAACAATATGAGAAGAAATTTATATATACTGGCACAGTGCACTTTCTTGTTGTTCATCACCTTGCTGGTGAATGGATGCAGCCTGCACGAAGAACCGGAAATGACTCCCGAAGGAGAACTGGGAGTGGACCCGACAGCTGTAACACTCAACCTTAATCTGGCAATGAATCTAAGTTTGGCAGAAAGAGCACCGGTGACCATCACCCGTGCGTCGGAAACCAACTATCTGCGTCGTTTCATCGTAGAAGCCTATCTGGATAGACAGGTGGCGGCACGGCAAACGGTATATGAAGAGGATTTTAACCGTGCCAGTCTGTCTGTTAGTATGAAGCTGCACGCCCGTAATTACCGCATCCTGGTGTGGGCCGATTATGTGAATGCGGAGACACCGGAACAGGGACTTGTTTACGATGCCAAGAATCTGGCTTTTATCCTTCCTGCCGGAAAGTATATAGGGAATAGCCGCTATAAAGATGTTTTTGCTGCTTCTGCTATGGCAGACCTGACTTCTTTCCGCAATCATTGGGGAGCTGAAACAAGTCTTGACGTTGAACTGTATCGCCCCGTAGCACGCTATGAACTGGTGGCTAAAGATGTGGCAACGTTTCTCAATAAACTGTCCACAGGCGGACTGAAAGGTGAAAGTTTTACCGCTCGTGTGAAGTACAGTGATTATTTGCCTACCGGTTACAATTTGTGGGATGATGTACCCAAGAACTCGCTCATGTACATGGAATATAAAGTGGCCTTTGAACGCCCTGCCGATGGTACGAAAGAACTGATACTGGGATTTGACTATGTGTTGACCGATGCCGGAGAAACCGTTTCCATCCCTGTAGAGCTCGAAATCTTGAATGAGAAGAATGAAGTGCTGGCACGTACAGCTTTCCGTATTCCTTGTGAACGGGGCAAAAACACAACGGTACGCGGTAACTTCCTGACTTCCGATGCTAATGGAGGAATAGGGATCGACCCCGATTATGACGGTGATCTGGAGGTAGACCTTGGAGAATTATAAAATAGATAAATCAATTAAGAATTGCTTAACCATAAAACAATTAAGATCATGAAAAAGAACTTATTTTATTCGCTAATGGCTTTGTTCGTAGTGCTTTTTGCATCCTGTGGACAAGAAGAAATCGTTTCGGACAACGGAACAGAAATCAATGCTCCTGTTACTATCTCTGTACAGGCTCCTGTAAATAACGTCTTTAGCCGTGCGGTTACCATCCCTGACGGTTATACGATGCAATGTATCATGCAATTACTGAATGCTGATGGCAATAAGATAGGCGATCAGGTAACTAAACCGGTTACAGACGGTAAGGTATCTTTCACTATTTCCGTAGATGAACAAAAAGAAGTGTCGAAAGCATTGTTTTGGGCTGAATACGTGCCGGAAAGTGGTGCCGCTAATAAAGTATATAACACTGCTGATTTGAGAGTAGTAGGATATAATACTGCGTCATTCGATCTGACAAATGATGCGTTGATGGCAGCCAGCGACGCTTTCTGCGGAAAATTGGAAACGATTGGTAATGCCAGTGTGACATTGAAACGCCCGTTTGCTAATGTGAGCGTAAAACCGAAGAATCCGGAAGTAGCTGCGGCAGCTAATAAACTGGAAATAAAATATAACGCTTTGAGCGGATATGATATTTTAGAGGGTAAATGTTCTGCTACGACTCCTGTGACTTATACAAATGCAAGTTTTGCTTCTGCGGATGGCAATTGGTTCGCTAATTTCTTTTTTGCTCCTTCAAATGTAAGTAAATTTACAGAAGAAATAACCATGGCATTGAGTGGCGGATATAGTAAAGAGATTAAAATACCGGCAAATACATTACCTTTGGACGCTAATATGCAGAGTAGTGATGTGCCGGCTAATTATCCTGTAGCACTTCAAGGTAAGACAATTGCCGGATATGCGGTAGCGATTGAGAATGTGGCGACTGCTCGTCAGACTCTTAATACTGAATTATTGACTACTTTGGCTGAAACAGCTGCAGGTATGACAAATGGTACACAGACTACGGACGTTTTATTAACAGGTCTTGGAGATGTTGCCTTTAAAACAACTTATGAGAAATGGGTGGGAGAACATGCTCCTGATAGTGAGAATTTGAGTGCATGGTATATTCCTACATTGTCGCAATTGAGTGCGTTCATGGGTACATTGTTTACTATGAAAGAGATACCAGCTACTGGTAGTGAGGACTTCAGAAACATGTCGGAGTTTGAATTTGTCAATGGCAAAATGTTTGATAGAGAAACGATTGCTACAGTGAATTATGCTTCTAGTACTATCAATAACCAAGGTAATGTTTCTGGTGTACGTATTAATGTAGCTGATGGTGTTGTTACTAATGCACAAGAGGCGGGTATCAGTGTTAAGACAGCTCTTAATCAACAAGCTCTTTGCCGCCCAATGATTACAATCTTTAAATAGTCACTGAATATTCGACCTTACTCAATAGAAATTCAAGGAAAGTGGGATCCCCCCATCCCGCTTTACCTTCTTCTTACATTGAAACTTTTGAAAATAGCCCTCTAATCTTATACCAAGAAAAGAAAATAATATGCACACCACATTTCGCCTATCGGTTTTTCTTTTGTTCATGGTACAGCTGTTCTGTAGCTGTACATCTGACTCGCTGCCCGAACCGGACAGTACGCAGCCAGAGACGCCTGCCGGAATTCCCGATGCCTATCAGGATAAAATACGAACGCAACCTTATCCCAAAGCAGATAATGAATTGTATCTGAATCCTGCTCCTCTTATTGTTCCTCAAGCCATGAAGACGGGCGAAAGACTGCAATTTTCCCTTTCACGTACTGAAGATTTCAGCAGTTCCGAAACGCTACTTTCCGAACCGCAGGAATGGTGTATGTATAATCTTCATCGTCGTTTGGAGGTCGGCACATGGTATTGGCGCTTTCGTTCCACCAATCTTAATGGAACTACGCCCGGTGAATGGAGTGCTATCTATCGTTTCGAAGTAAAGAATGATACACCGGAATTTGTAACACCTCCTTTTCAGACATTCTTAGCAAATGCTCCCCGTCTGCATCCTCGTATTTACTGTTTTTTAGACGACCGTATCGGAGAGGCTCGTAACCGTGTCACTTCACACCCTGAATATGCAGAACTACAAAGTCGTGCTTCACAGGCATTGAAAGCCGAATACACCGGAATGACTGATTTATATAGCCGTGCAGAAGAGCTCCGGCAACATGCCACTTATCTTTATCAGGCCTATCATTTAACCCAAAAAGAAATTTATGCCGAAAAGTTACGCCAGCTTCTCGAAGCGTTGATTGTCGCTCCCCCTGCTGATGGACAGCTTTTTGCATCCAACTTTACTGCCAGCAACATCGCATGGTGTCTTGTTGCAGCTTACGATCTGCTTTATAATAACTTGTCTGCTTCCGATCGTACTGCTGCCGAAGAACTGATGATGCGTGTGGCACGTTACTATTACAAGGTAAATTGCGGTTTTCAGGAAAACCATCTCTTTGATAATCATTTTTGGCAGCAGAATATGCGCATCCTCTTTCAAGTGGCTTTGTCGCTTTACGACAAACCGGCCTATTCTTCCGAAGTGCTGCCCATGATGGAGTATTATTATGAATTGTGGACAGCCCGTGCTCCTGCTTCCGGTTTCAATCGCGACGGTATATGGCACAATGGTACCGGTTATTTCAGTGCCAATATCTTGACTTTGGCGTATATGCCGTCTCTTCTTTCATTTATCAGTCGGTACGATTATCTATCGCATCCGTGGTATCAGAATGTCGGACGTTCGCTGGTTTATACTTGTCCGCCGGGATCGAAAAGCAATGGCTTTGGTGACAATAGTGAAAAGGGTAGCGAACCCAACCGTTTGGTTGCTGCCTTTGCTGATTATCTGGCGTGTGAAACGGGTGATTCCTATGCCGGATGGTATGCCGGAGAATGTCGGGAGCTGTTGCGCCGGGATTATGAATTGCGTCTTTACCGGATGTGCACCGAGCAGGATTACAATACAACTTTTCCTGCCAGGGCTGATAAAATGGTATGGTATAAAGACGCTGGTGAAGTAGCCATGCACAGTGCTCCGGAAGATACGGGAAAGGATCTTGCACTCTCGTTCCGTTCCAGTACATTCGGGTCCGGCAGTCACACTACTGCCAGTCAGAATGCTTTTAACCTGTTGTATAAAGGTGTCGATGTGTATCGCAGTACGGGTTATTATCAGAATTTCAGCGATGCTCATAATCTGATGTCCTATCGCCATACGAGGGCGCATAATTCACTGTTGGTAAACGGCATCGGGCAACCTTATTCTACCGAAGGTTATGGCAGTGTGACGCGTGCTATGGGCGGACAGCATATCAGTTACTGTTTGGGAGATGCTTCACATGCTTACAGAGGTATCAGCAATGACCCGATGTGGGTTGGCTACTTCAAGCAGGCAGGTATTGAGCAGACGCCTGAAAATGGATTCGGTGCCACTCCGTTGACTAAATACCGCCGACATGTGTTGATGCTTCATCCTCATACGGTGATTGTGTATGATGAACTGGAAGCATCGGAGGCTGTCCGCTGGGAGTGGCTGTTGCATAGTCCTACGGAATTTAAGATGGATGCGACAAAGAAAACGTTGTCTACAAATAATAAAATCAAAGGATGGATGGCTGTGACACAACTTTTTGGAGGACATGTTTTTACGCTGTCCCAAACGGACCGTTTCGTAGTGCCGCCCGCCATCACCGGAGCGGAGTATCCTAACCAGTGGCACTTGACTGCACGGGTTGACGGTTGTTCTGCCACCCGTTTCCTGGCTATTATCCAGGTAGGAGATGAGGCTGTCCCTATTATCAACCGTGACGGTGATACCTTTAACGTAGGCGACTGGACGATCAAAGCGGTTTTGGATGCTTCCAAAGCACCCGAACTTGCAGTGAGTCATCGCACCGAACAGGCGGTATTTAGTTATGGAACAGACAATCCTGCGTTGAATGGCAATTTTTACTCTCGACAATATACGGGTTCCTCGTTGCTTTACGACGAGATAGACGGGGCTTATCAGGTGGTAGAAATGACCGACCGGAGTCCTATATCTACCCGGGTAGTAAATCAATGATAAACAATGAAATATAGTGAATATAAATAACAAACAGAATATGATGAAAAGTAGAATTATTTGCATTTTGTTGCTTCTTGTCGGTGCATCCGGCATTTATGCCCAGAGTTTGACCGTTACCGGTAAGGTGGTGGACAACGAAGGCTTGGAAGTGATTGGAGGAAATGTAACCGTGAAAGGAAAACAAAACACGGGTACCATTACCGATATCAATGGTAAATACACCATTACCGTTAGTGATCCGCAGAAAGATGTTTTGGTCTTCTCTTTTATCGGATTGGAAAATATGGAAGTAGCCGTGAAAGGAAGGAAACAGATTGATGTGACCATGAAGGCTGCGTCGGTATTGTTGGATGAGGTGGTAGCTATCGGTTATGCAACGGTAAAGCGTAAAGACCTGACCGGTTCCGTGGCTTCTGTGAGAAGCGACGATTTGCTCAAAGTTCCTTCGTCTGATGTAACCCAGGCTTTAGCGGGACGTATGGCAGGTGTGCAGATTATACAGACAGACGGTCAGCCTGGTGCTACGATGTCAGTGCGTGTTCGTGGCGGTATATCAATTACGCAAAGCAACGAGCCGCTTTATATTATCGACGGATTTCCGACGGAAGATGGCATGTCCAGCCTTGATCCTGCCGATATTGAAAGTATCGACGTGTTGAAAGATGCTTCGGCAACAGCTATCTACGGCGCCCGGGGAGCGAATGGCGTAGTGGTAATCACCACCAAAAGCGGTGCGAAAAGTGAAGGGAAAGCGACTCTTACTTTCGATTCTTATGTCGGTGTGCGTACGCTTGCCAAGCGGTTAGATGTATTAAGTGTGGAGGAATTTGTGTTGGCGGATTATGAAAGAACATTAGGCGATGCTACTGATCCCGAGGAAAGTATGCGGTCATGGCAAAACCGTTATGGTGGTTTTGTCGATCTTCATGAAAACTATGGTAACCGTAAAGGTATCGACTGGCTGGACCGTACGATGGGACGCACTACCGTTACGCAAAATTACCGGGTAGGCGTCAACGGTGGTAATGATAAGTTGAACTACAATATGTCTTATGGTTACTTCAAGGATGAAGGTGCGATGGTATATAGCGGCAGCGACAAACATAATATTGCGCTTAGCGTGAAAAGCGAAGTGAATAAGCGGCTCTCCGTTACAGGACGTATCAACTTCGATTATCTGAAAGTGTATGGAGCAGGTGTTGCCGGAAACGGTACGAATGAAGGCGGAAGCAATGTAGATGCAAAGTTTAATAAAATGGTTCAGATTTTGCAATACCGTCCTACCATTGGTATACGTGGCAATGACCCGGATTTGTTGGCAGGAGAAGACCCTGTATTAAGCGATGCAGACGGAAACGTGATGCAGAACCCGTTGATTGCCGCAGCTGAAGAAAAGGATAATAAGGAAACACGTACTTTGCAAGCCAATGGCGGACTGACTTTCAAAATCATCAAAGGATTGACCTTCCGCAACAATACGGGTATGCGTTATCAGCTTTACCGCCGGGAACTTTTCTATGGCGACCAATCTATAATGGGAAGACGTAACGGTATTTACGGCTCTATCAGAAATACGGAGACCGGAAGTTTTCAGACTTCTAACGTCCTGACTTATGACAAACGTTTTCAGAAGAAGCATAAAGTGGTGGTACAATTGGGACAGGAATTTGTAAAACGCTGGACTCGTGTACTCGAATCCGGTGTCAGTGGGTTGCCTACCGATGAGTTCATTTTGGGAGATATGAGTCTGGGTACTCCATCCGTTGCTTCGTCCGATGAAAACTATGATGACAATCTGCTCTCTTTCTTCGCTCGTCTCAACTATGACTTTACCGATAAGTATTTGTTTTCCGCAACTTTCCGTGCGGATGGCTCTTCTAAATTCGGTAAGAATAATAAATGGGGATATTTTCCTGCCGTATCAGCAGCATGGCGTGTGGGTGAAGAGGATTTTATAAAGAAACTGAATGTTTTCTCCGACTTGAAATTCCGTATCGGATACGGTTTGGCGGGTAACAACAGAATCGGTAGTTATAACAGCCTTGCTTTGATGTCTTCCATCATCACAGCTATGGGAGATCAGCTTACTCCCGGTTATGCTTCCAAGCAGATACCGAATCCCGACCTGAAGTGGGAAGCGAACAAGACTTTTAATATGGGGGTCGATTTAGGATTTCTGAATCAACGTATCACCATTTCACCCGAATTCTATATAAATAGGAGTAGTAACTTGCTGCTTAACGCCCAGTTGCCTTATTCTTCCGGTTATCAGAGTATGTTGATTAATGCCGGAGAAACGAAGAATGTAGGTGTGGAACTGACTGTGAATACTGTGAATTTCTCTACAAAGAAGTTTAGTTGGAACACTACACTGACGCTGTCGCACAATAAAAATTCAGTGAAAGCATTGACCGGTGAGGCGGTGCAACTCTATGAAGCCAGGTTCGGCTTTAACCAAAACACTCATCGTATTGCTGTCGGAGAACCATTAGGACAGTTCTATGGTTACATCACCGAAGGGCTGTATCAGGTAGATGATTTCAATTATGATGCTTCTACGCAGACCTATACCCTGAAAGATGGGATACCTTATCATGGTGATAAAGGCCGGATTCGTCCGGGTATGTGGAAGTTTAAGAACTTGGCCGGAGACGATAATGTGATTGATGAAAATGATAAAACGGTCATTGGTAACGCTCAACCGAAATTCTACGGAGGATTGAACAACTCTTTTACTTACAAAGGATTTGATTTGAGTATATTCCTGACTTTCAGCTATGGCAACGAAGTGCTGAATGCGACCAAACTGGTTACCAGTAAGGTAGGTAGCTTGAACTACAACGCATTGGATGTGATGAATAGCTCTAATCGTTGGATGACCATCAATTCGGATGGACAGAAAGTGACAGATCCCGGAGAACTGGCTGCTCTGAATGCTGGTAAAACCGTAGCTGCTTATCATGATGCCCAACAAGGAGACAATTATATTCATTCATGGGCAGTGGAGGATGCTTCCTATTTGAAACTAAGTAATGTGACTTTGGGATATACATTCCCTAAAAACCTGATTGCAAGGGTAGGATTGAAGAACTTGCGTTTGTATGCCACCGGTAATAATCTCTTGACTTGGACTAAGTATTCAGGTTTCGATCCGGAAGTCTCTACGATGAAAAGCGGTTTGACACCGGGTGTTGACTTTGGGGCATATCCGCTTAGCCGTTCTTTTATTTTTGGTCTCAACGTAGCATTTTAATTCTTTAAATACATAGTAATCATGAAAAAGATACATCTATTATATGCCGTATTCGCCCTATTGGCAACAGGATTTTCCTCTTGTGAGGATTTGCTAACGGAAGAACCTAACTCAAAATATGACCGGGACCGCTATTTCGATTCGGAAGATAAAGCGGAAATGGCAGTGATGGGAATATATAGTTCATTGTCGGACTTTAATCATTACGGTTGGTACGAAATGGCTTCTCCCGCATCGGACGATACCTATTATACGGCTCGTACGCAGTCTGACAATCAGGTTCACGATATTGCACATTATCAGCTAAACTCCACGAATACGTGGATTGAAAGTATCTGGAAACTGAAATATGAGGGAATCGACCGGGCTAACCTCACCATTGACGGAATCTGTGGCATGACAGGATACGCAGAAAATACCCGTCTGAAAGCATTGGAAGCAGAAGCTCGCTTTCTGCGTGCTTTCCTCGCATTTGATTTGGTGAGATATTGGGGAGATGTGCCTTTCAAAACATCTTATTCTTCATCTTACGAATCTGCTTTTGGTGAACGTGTGGACAGGGAAGTGATTTATGACGAGATTATATCTGACCTTACTTTCGCTAAGAACAATCTGGATTGGGCAACTGCTTCTTCCAGTCCCGAACGAGTGACGCAAGGAGCTGCCCGTGCATTGCTGATGCGTGTCTATTTGCAGCGTGCAGGATATAGCCTTCAGTCGAATGGACAGTTGAAACGTCCGGAGGACAGTAAGCGAATGGAATATTTCGATGCAGTGATAGAAGAGTGGGAGGCTTTTGAAAAGAAAGGGTACCATGATTTTTATGACGGTGGTTATGAGGCACTCTTTAAAAGCTACTCGCAGGGGGTACTGAATAATAAGGAGAGTCTTTGGGAGATTGCTTTCTATCATTCGCAAGGACGTCGTAATGGTGGAGCATGGGGGATTTATAACGGTCCGCAGGTGGCGGAACCTACCGGAGTTTCTGTATCTGAATCAAGTCAGTATATGGGACGTGCCAATGGTTTCTTTATAGTCGTTCCCGAATGGCGTAACTTCTTCGAAGCGAGCGATAAACGTCGTGATGTTGCTATTTGCACCTATCGTTATACTTGGAATGGTACTAAAAAAGAGCATGTAAAAGAAGAAAGAAGCGCAGGTAGCTGGTATGTAGGAAAATGGCGCCGGGAATGGATGCCGAAAGAGTCGTGGAACAAGAATATCAATTATGCGGATGTGAACTATTGCCCTTTGCGTTATGCTGATGTGGTATTAATGGCTGCCGAAGCGTATAATGAAACGGGAACGGACAGACAGAAAGCATGGGATTTGCTGAATAGCGTACGTACACGTGCTGAAGCAACCTCTATTACAGAAGCGAATTATGATGAAATGATGAGCGTACGGAAAAAGACACATAACCTGACTTTCATCGACGACTCTACACCGGAAGGAAAGTTTCGTACAGCTCTTTACTGGGAACGTGGCTTTGAGCTGGCTTTTGAAGGACAACGCAAATATGATCTGATACGTTGGGGAGTACTGGGCAAGGCTCTGAAACTGTTTGGTGAGATCAGTTCCGTCAATCAGAAAGAGAACAAACCATATCCGGCTTACCGTAATTTTACGGAGGGCAAACACGAACTTTTCCCTATCCCTCTGAAAGAGATACAAAGTAATCCGAAACTCAATGGAATGAATAATAACGGGTATTAAGAAGACTCTCAATAGAATAGGCGACTGGAAAAATATACAAAAATAGTTTGCCAATTCAAAGAAAAGCCGTACTTTTGCAAGCCGATTATTATCACAAAATGATAAGAGATTAATTCATA
>PPYF01220835.1_pt1 | contig 12163 bp, 7 predicted proteins | sample 1559871 | NCBI WGS metagenome assembly PPYF01 (sample SAMN08240021, study PRJNA423297) | Human gut metagenome, whole genome shotgun sequencing project. | reverse complement strand
CTCCTCAATAATGCGGAAAAGATATACGAAGGATAAGCCATGGCTCAGATAAAAAAGCTCATTGAAGTTGCGCTTCCGCTGGACGTCATCAACGCCGAATCCGCTCGGGAAAAATCCATCCGTCACGGGCATCCTTCCACCCTGCATCTGTGGTGGGCGCGACGCCCGCTGGCGGCTGCGCGCGCAGTGCTCTGGGCTTCATTGGTGGATGACCCATCGTCGCACCCGGAACTTTTCCCTACGGAAGATGCGCAGGTTATGGAACGGCAAAGGCTGCATACCCTGCTGGCAAAGCTTGTAAAGTGGGAAAACTCCAACGACGAGAATATCCTGAATGAAGCACGAGCCGAAATCAGAAAATACACGGGCGAAGAGCCGCTGATCTTCCTTGACCCCTTTGCAGGCGGCGGTTCTATTCCATTGGAAGCCCAGCGTCTGGGGCTGGAAGCGCACGCACACGACCTGAACCCTGTGGCCGTGATGATAAACAAGGCCATGATAGAGATTCCCCCGCGTTTTGCCGGGCAATCTCCGGTGAATCCTGATGCCCGAACTAAGCTGGGCAGTGACCGTTCGTGGAGCGGAGCTAAGGGGCTTGCCGAAGACGTGCGCTACTACGGCGAGTGGATGAAGCAGGAAGCCTTCCGCCGTATCGGTCACCTTTACCCCAAAGTGCAGGTTCCGGCAGAACAGGGCGGCGGCGAGGCTACCGTTATCGCCTGGATATGGGCCAGAACCGTAAAGTGCCCGAACCCGGCCTGCGGCTGTGAAATGCCGCTGGCTAGGTCCTTTGTGCTGTCGAAGAAGAAGGGGAAGGAAGCGTGGGTAGAGCCGCAATTTGAAGACGGGAAGGTAACGTATGTCGTGCATCTTAAAGGTAAGCCGAAAATAGAAGGAACCGTTAACCGCCAAGGGGCTGTGTGCCCGTGCTGTGGTACTGCCGTACCTTTCAGCTATATCCGGGAGCAGGGCAAGGCAGGGGGCATGTCAGCCCAGATGATGGCTGTGGTGGCGGAAGGAAAAAACGGGAGAATTTATCTGTCGCCGAATAGTATACAGGAGAATGTAGCTGCGATAATAGGGCCTGAAGAATCCCCTGATGCGCTCCTTCCCAAAAATCCTCGGGACTTCAAGACTCCCAATTACGGACTACGTACATTTGCCGACCTCTTCACTCCCCGCCAGCTTACGGCCCTGACCACCTTCAGCGATCTGGTGGTTGAAGCGCAGGCAAAAGCCACACAGGATGCACTAGCCTCAGGTATGCAAGACGACGGTAGGGGGTTGGATGAAGGCGGATGCGGCGCAACGGCCTACGGTCAGGCCGTGGGTGTGTATTTGGCGTTTATCGTAGATAAGTTGGCGGATCTTCATTCATCAATATGCTCTTGGATCAATACCCTTGGGGCAATAAGAAATACTTTTGCCCGTCAGGCCATTCCCATGACTTGGGATTATGCGGAAGCAAATCCTTTCAGCTATTCTTCGGGATGTTTTGATAATATGTTAAGCTGGGTTTTCAAGAGTCTCGTAGAATTTCCAGCAACTATAACAGGAACAGCCATTCAGCATGATGCACAAACGGACTGCGGTCTGCGAAACCTCGTTATTTCTTCCGATCCGCCGTATTATGACAATATCGGCTATGCCGACCTTGCCGATTATTTCTATATCTGGATGCGGCAGTCGCTGAAAAGTACATATCCTCGTCTTTTCCGCACTATGCTGGTGCCCAAGGCGGAAGAGCTGGTGGCTACGCCCTACCGCTTTGAGGGGAGCAGGGAGAAGGCACGAGATTTTTTTGAGGGTGGTATGATTCAGGCCTGCCGGCAGTTCTACCTCTATGCGCGGGAAGATGTGCCCGTTACCATTTATTACGCCTACAAGCAGAGCGAAAGAGACGAAGACGACAATGCCTCGCAGGCTTCTACCGGCTGGGAAACCATGCTTTCTGCCATCATTAAAGCAGGCTTTGCCATTACCGGCACTTGGCCCATGCGGACAGAAAGAAGTAATCGTTCCAACGCGCTGGAAACAAACGCTCTTGCTTCATCCATCGTGCTGGTCTGCCGCAAACGGCCGGAAGAGAGCGCTTCCTGTTCACGACGTTCCTTTATAGCAGAGCTCAAACGCGAACTCCGCGCAGCCCTGAAGAATCTGCAAGCCAGCAACATCGCCCCGGTGGATATGGCGCAGGCCGCCATTGGGCCGGGCATGGGCGTGTATTCCCGCTACGCCAAGGTGATGGAGGCCGATGGGTCGGCCATGACGGTGCGCAGTGCCTTGCAAATCATTAATGCCGAACTGGACGCTTATCTGAAGGAGCAGGACGGAGACCTGGATGAAGATTCCAGATTCTGTCTAGGTCTCTATGCCCAGTGTGCCTTCAACGACATAAAGTTCGGAGTGGCAGACGTGCTGGCACGCGCCAAAAATACCTCTGTTGCCAGACTGGCCGATAGGGGGCTGGTGTTTGCCCAAAAGGGGATTGTCCATTTGCAGGACCGGCAGAATTTGCCCGCCCCGAATGCTGACAGCGAAAAAACGCTCTGGTTGCTTACCCAGCAGCTTGTCTTCGCCATGCAGGAAGGCGGCGTCAGCGCTTGTGCGAAGATCGTAGCCCGCATCTATGGTTCCGGGCCGGACAGGGCAAAATCTTTGGCCTACCGTCTGTACACTCTCGCAGAGCAGAAAGGCTGGACGCAGGAAGCTTATGCCTACAATACGCTGGTGGTCGCTTGGCCGGAAATCCAGAGCAAGGCTCTGGAGATGAAGAACGTACACATGGTGCAGGGAACGCTATAAGTGACTCTCAAGAGGATGCCTATGTTGAATACAACAATTATTTTGCCTAAAGTCTATAATGGAATTCACTTTGGAGAAAAGGAAAACACTACGGAAATTATTTTCCTTGGTAAATTTTACGAGTCCAGCGGTACTCCAAACGTTCCCCGTGGAGGTGGTGTAAGATATGGCAGAAAAGGCGATAAATATTATGTAGCTGTTGACAGCTATTCATACTTATCTAAAGCAGTGGATGATATTATGAAAAGACATCCTCAATACAAAATTGAATGTACTGTAAAAAAAGAAGGGAAAGAAACACACGGTTATGTTTGTGCATATGAAATACCCTGTCAGGAATGGGAGCTTGGATTAGTAGTCATCTGCCTTGATCCTAACTTTTAGATATAAAGCCGGGAATACCATGTCTGCATCAAATACTAATCATACTCGCATAACACAAGGCTTTCAGTTCCTTCTACAGGTTCTTTCCCCGTATATTGCCCGCGAACTGCGCGGTGTATTTGGATTAGTCTGGTGGGATACGGGGGTTCTCGGCAGACTGTACGACGAGCAGAAGCGCAACCTTCCCCGGAATGGAGACGATGAAACACTTGCTGCGTCGCTGGACATCTATCTTTGCCTGCTTCTGCTTGATTTGCATTGGAATGAGACTTTCCGCAAAAAGCTCCCCCTGGATTGCCGTACCTGGGCCAAGGAACTGGTGGGAGTGCGCAACCGCTGGGCACATATGGGTAATGAAGATTTCAACGACGACGATACATGGCGCGCTCTCGATACCATGTCCCGCCTGTGTGAGCAGTTGGACGCCAAAGCTGCAGAAGAAATTCGTACGCTGTTGCGCGTTGCCCGATATGGATCATCGGCTGGTTCCATGTATTCTGTCTCGTCTGGACAGACTGCACCGCAGACTGCAGGTAGCAACGGCAATGCCGGAATGCTGAGAGTTTCCCCTGCCGGACTTCCCTGCTGGCGTGAGGTGATGGAGCCTCACCCAGATGTGGCTCAGGGGCGCTATCGTAACGCTGAATTTGCGGCAGACCTTGCGCAGGTGGCACGTGGCGAAGGTTCCTTTGAATATCGTGATCCCGTAGAGTTTTTTGCCCGTACCTATGTGACGGAGGGCATGAAGGGCCTGCTGGTGCAGTCTGTGAGACGTGTGACCGGCAAAGACGGCGAGCCGGTTATTCAGCTGAAAACGGCCTTCGGCGGCGGCAAAACACACAGTATGCTGGCGTTGTATCACTTGCTGCGCGGCAAGGCCCCGCTGGAAAAAATCCCCACAGTCCGCCCAGTGCTTGCAGAAGCGGGCGTAGGACACCTGCCCGCTGTACACGTAGCCGTGCTTGTAGGAACGGCGCTGGACCCCAGTCGCAGTCGAAGGCCGCAGAATCTTCCCGGTGTTACTATCAATACCCTGTGGGGCGAAATGGCCGCGCAACTCGCTCTTTCAGCAGGGAGTCCCAGACTTTACGATATCGTTAAGGAAGCGGATAAAAAAAGGGTCTCTCCAGGCTCTGAAGCCTTGAAACGTTTGTTCGATGCATGTGGCTCCTGCCTTATTCTCATGGATGAGCTCGTGGCCTATGCCAAACGAATCTATGGCGTAAACGGACTTCCGGCAGGAAGTTTCGACAATTTCATTTCTTTCATACAAGAAATAACCGAAGCCGCGCGGGCCAGTAAAAGCAGCTTAGTGGTAGCCTCTATCCCGGAATCGGATATAGAGGTGGGCGGGGAAGCTGGTAAAACCGCACTGGAAGCCATTGAACATACTTTTGGCCGCATGGAAGCCATCTGGAAGCCCGTGGCTGCCAGTGAAGGTTTTGAAGTGGTACGTCGCAGGCTTTTTCTGGATTGCAAAAATCCTTCCGCACGCGAAATGGTGTGCAGTCATTTCAGCGCTCTGTACCGGGAAAATCCAACAGATTTTCCTCTGGAAGTCAGAGAAGTGGAGTACAGGAACCGCCTGCTGGCCTGTTATCCCATACACCCGGAAGTATTTGACCGTTTGTATGAAGACTGGGCCACGCTGGAGCGTTTTCAGCGCACACGCGGTGTGCTGCGCCTGATGGCCGCCGTCATTCATGAATTGTGGATGGGCAGCGACGCGGGGCTGTTAATCATGCCCGGTTCCCTGCCGCTGGACGTGTCAGCTGTGCGCGACGAGCTGACGCGCCATCTGCCGGAAGGTTGGAACAGCCTTGTGGACAGGGAAGTGGACGGTAAGCGTTCCGTTCCCTGGCAGCAAGATAAAAATGTTCTTCGTTACGGCAAAGTTCTGGCCTCAAGGCGAGTAGCCAGAACCATCATGCTGGGTAGCGCCCCTACAGTGAGGCAACAGAACGTACGCGGCATAGAAGCCTCACGCATACGTCTCGGTGTGGTGCAGCCAGGCGAGCAGATTGCCGTGTTCAATGATGCGCTCGGTTCTCTGCAAAACAGCCTTGCTTACCTGTACACGAACCCTTCAGGGGATCGGTTTTGGTATGATACCAGGCCGACGCTACGAAAGACGGTAGAGGATCGTGCGACACAGTTCTCGGCTTCTGAAGTGGAATATGAGATAGAACGCCGCATGAAAAAATTGCGGCTGGAACCTCCATTTAAAGGCATACATATTTGCCCTGCTTCCTCATTGGACGTGCCTGACGACCAGACTGTCCGCTTGGTGATACTCAGCCCCAGCGAGACAGTGACGACTTCATCTCATGGCTGCACAGCCTTGGACGTTGCTGAAAAAATTTGGGAAAGTCGGGGGAATTCTCCGCGAATTTTCCGCAATATGCTGGTTTTTCTTGCTCCTGACCAAACATCCATGTCGGCATTGGAACAAGAAACCCGTCGCTATCTGGCGTGGCAGTCCATTAAAAATGACAGTCAGGACTTAAACCTTGATGCTGCACAAAACAGAGAGACGGAAAACAGCCTCAAACGCAGTAATGAGACTGTTGATCTACGATTGAGTGAAACATGGTGCTGGCTTCTGACTCCGGCTATTGCTCGCTCTGACATGAAAACTCTGGATTGGGAAAAAATAAGGCTCAGCGGTGGCTCAGAGGGAATTATAAGCCGGGCTGGCAAAAAGCTGTTGGAGAATGAGACGATAATTGATAGGTGGGCTCCTGCGCTTCTGCTGATGGAGTTGGACAGCCTACTTTGGAAAAATGCAGATAGCCTGCAAATAAAAAAATTATGGGAGTATCTCTGTACCTACTGCTATCTGCCGCGTCTTTCCGATTACAGCGTACTTGAAAAGACCATCCAGGAAGGTGTGCAGGGAGAAGATTACTTTGCCTATGCAGCTGGCGTAAGTGAAGGGCGGTTTATAGATTTAAAATATGCTCAAAAGGCATCTATAGATCGCAATGGCTTCATAGTGCGTAAAAGTGCTGCAAAGAATCAGCTCGAACTGAAACATATGCAGAGTAATCCATCACCTTCTGGATTTGTTACTGATGCGGGAGTTTCGAATCCTCATTCTTCCGTGCAACGGGAAGGCGGGACACCTTTGACTACGGAGCGGACGGGCACAGAGCCCTCCACCTCTCCATCGCCCCTGTCTACGCCCAAAAGTATGCGATTTTTCCTCTCCGCACCCTTGGACGATACCCGCGTTAATCGAGACGTACAGCGTATCCTTGAAGAAGTTATTTCTCAGCTCGCAGCAGACAATGGGGTTACGTTGAGTCTGCGGCTTGAAGTGGAAGCTGGTGCCTCAAAAGGTTTCTCACAAGAGACAATACGGGCAGTATCCGAGAATTGTCGGACATTGAAAATCAAGGAGTTTGGCTTTGAGGAAGAAGAGTAGCTTTGCTTTTGAAATAATTACCTTATTGGCCTTATTGTGAATTGTTGTAATCAAGCTAATGCGTTCAGCGTCTAACGGCGTCCCTAGAAGTTTTTTGAACTATTTTAATTTTTGAGGTACTTTTGTAGGTATTATCTTTTTGTATATGTAAAAATATTTTTAATTTTAGTATGTTATAATTTAAAATTTATCCGCTTGGGGACGCCAAATGAAATCAAGCCTTTACGAGAAATCGTGAGGGCTTTTTCATTGTGGGGCAGATTTGCCCCACAATCTGCCCCACAGATTTTCAAAATTTTGTTTTCCTTGCAAGCTGGAACAGAGAGAAATGGCTGTTCCTCCCAAGAGTGGGTATTTCAGCCCCAGATGGATACCTACTAAAGAGAGACTTTCGGAGAGCCTCTGCCTCCGCACTCAGTTCTTATTAGCTGTACATTCAGCAGAACTTGGCACAGGCAAAATGAAAGGATGCTCCTCCGTCAGAAGAAGCACCCTTTGTGATATGGAAGGCGATATTCTCTCTTCACTCGCGGAAAAATCTCGAAGGCATTTCTCCTGCATGAAAGTAGGAAATTGATAGGGGTCGGCAGAAGCTGCATCCCATGTCTTTTTCCCATGACAGGAAAACCGGACACGGCGTCCTGTCCGCCGTGCCCGGTTTCATGCCTTAGAATGTCCACTTCAGCCCGGCGGACACGTTGTATTCGCGGGTGAAATGTTCGCCATGTTCACGTTCCGCCTGCATGTAAAGACGGAGGTTGTCCGTGGCCTGCCAGTCCACGCCCACGCCGTAGTAGCCGCGAGTACCTTCCAGATCGGAAGTCATACGGACACCATTGAGACGGGCTTCCTGCTCTCCCAGAAATTCATGATTCAGACCGGCCTTCACATAGGGCTGGATGTAGCGGGAGCCGTTGCCTCCATCCAGAGCGAATTTTTTGCCGAGCACAAGACCGGCGCGCCCGGTCAGGGAGTCCATGTCCTTCTGATCGATTTTCATGCCGTTGCTGGCCGTGAAGTCTCCACCCTTCACCCAGAAATAGGAAAGCTGCGCCTGTGGTTCCACGAACCAATGGTCGCGTCCTTCGTTGTTGAAGCCGAAGTCTATCTTGCGTCCGGCTTCCAGCGAAGCGCCAAGTCCGTAAGAAGATCGCTCGTCATGTACTCGTGTGCCATCCATCATCGTGGCGCGGATTTTGTGATTATACCAGTCCATTGTGGCGGCGGCGTCCACATACCAGCCGTCGGCATGACCCCATGTGGAGTACAGACTGCCTCCCATACTGATCAAATCACCATGTCCGCCCCCGTTGGTATGTTGGTCGGCATGGGTGCTGCGGAGCTGCATCCCCACGATCCACATGTATTCTTCGTGCTTGGCAAGCAGGGTATCGTAACCGATGGAACCGCCGACAAGGTTTTGCGTGAAGCTCGTCCCTCCCAGCCCGTCCAGGCGGGACTTGTCTGCAAAGCCGCGTACCCACAGGCCGGTCTGCGTGCCGTAACGCACTTCGCCCAGGCGCTTGCGAAGGTCGGTCTGCTGGCCGTACCACAAAGCATAGTGACCAGCGAGGCCTGAAAGCGCAGCTTCCGCCTCCCCTGTGGGGGAAAGCTGCTCAACCCGCGTCAGATACCATTCCCGGCCGTTGTTCCTCTCCGAAGTGGCCAGCGTATAATTATAGAGGCCGATGTCGATCAGTTCCTGCCCGTTGACGTTCCGGCCTCCTTTCAGGGCAAAGGCTCCGGATGCGGCTCCCACCTGCTGTTCCGCCCGCGCCAGATAGCTGGCCGTCTGCGTTTCCACAGGCTTTGCTCCGCTGGCCTGCACATGGAGCGCATGGTTGCCGGAAAGACCGTCCGTCACGTGCACACTGTCCGAAATATCTTTTTCCATATCCGTGCGGAGATAAAAATGCCCGGAACCGGCAAGCGTTCCGAATAGACATGAGCGTCGTCCAGTGCGAGTTTCGTCAAGTTGGCGGCGTAGTTCCCGTCGTTTCCCTTCGCGAGATTGTTGGAGGAAACCATTTCCCATACGGCGTTCTTACCAAAGGTCAGTTCCAGCTTCCCGAGGCTACGTGTCCAGCCCTTCATCTTGCCGCCGTCCTGAAAGACAGCTGTCACGGAGGCGTTGCTCGTCTCCGTTGCCATGTCGCCTTCTATGACCGAAGCGCGTTCCACATTGATCGCACTCGGCTTGTTCCCCTTGGCATAGAGCGAATATACCTCCCCGCCGGATGTTTCGGCAGCAGCTGTGATGGCGGTAGTGCCCTTCAAGGCGATATTGCCCGAATCGCTGTAGGCGCCGTATGCGTCAGAGCTGCCAGCGGTCACCCGGATATCGCCGTTCGTCAATTCAACGGAAGCGGACTTCCCGTCACTGGTCGTTACGTTGAGGTTCCGGGCTCTGATTCCATAGGCTTTTTCCATGCCTTCCACCTTCACCCGCGTTGTGGCGTCGGCATTTCCATATGCGATCCTGCTGGCTCGATAAGTCTTATCAGGGTGGGAGTTATCCTGGGCGTCCAGGCCGACGGCATGGCCTGTCAGGGAAGAGACGTAACGTCCCCACCTGACTTGGTGATGCTGCTGCCGGAGGAAGCTTCCAGCCCCACAGCGCCCATAGGATCGTACGCCGTCTTATCACCTGACGCGATTACGGCTCCGCCGAGGGCCGTGATCACTGACTCGCCTTCCGCATGGAGGGCAACAGCCTTGCTGCCCTCGGCCTGGGCCGTGAAGTCGATATCGCCCGTAGCCGTGAATGTCGTCTCTCCATTGGCGTTCAACCCCTGCGCTTGCCCTCCGTGGGCTTTCGCCGTAATGCTTCCCCCGGCCATATCCATCGTGGCGTGGGCCAGCGCAAGGCCGCTGGCACCTTTCCCTTCCGCCTGAATGTCCACCGTGCCCAGCGAAATCGTATAGCTGTCGCCGCCGGAGTTCGTCATTATTCCGACGGCATCTCCGGTAAACGCCTTTCCGCTGATATCAGTGGCGGCCACACGGATGGAGCCGTCCCGCATTCTGAATATCGAGTCTCCTCCCAAGCTGACACCATAGGCATTATTATAGTCAAGTTGATGGTCAGTCTTCGTTTGTACGGTGATATCCGCATTATTCAGGGTAACCGCTGAGTCAGATTCCGCATTGATCCCATATACGAAAAGCTGAGAGGCCTTTTCACGAGAAGTAGCCGATGCTTCTATCTTTGTCAGAGGATTCGTAGCTGTAAAGGAGCTGGAGCCATCGGCCTGAATCCCATAAGAATACACCCAGGCATCACTTCCGCCTGACGAAGAAAAAGCCGTAACGGAACCAGCTCCTGATGTCACATGACTACTCTCTCCACTAAAAATACCGTAGACTGTGCTGTCTCCATTTTGGGACTCCGCCGAAGAGGTGACGGAACCTCCTTTCATGGTGACGGTGCTGTTATCATAACTGTAAATACCGAAGCTGCGGCCCTCTCCATCCTCCGTGACAGCTTGGGAGCTTATATCAAGTGAACCTAGCTGTACTGTCAGCGAGTTGCCTGTATTGCTTTCAGAAAGCACCCCGAAGGAACGGGCTCCCTGCGTTCCCGTAGCCGTCGCTTCAGCGCGTGTTATTGTATCGGGAACAATGTGGTTTCCCTCTGCAAAGGCATTGATGCCGCGAGCATCTGCTTCCGTCGAAACGTCTGTCCCGGAAACGGTCGGGCCAGTAGACGACGGAGATGTGACATCATATCCGATGAACTGACCAAAGGCTTCCCCTGCCGATGCCCGCGGTTTCAGTAGTCCGAGGAACCGCGACGGACACGGTGGACGGATCGGCCCGAATACCTACCCACAGCTTTTCAAGGTTCCTGTACCGCATCAGGTCCCCAAGCCAGACAGACTTTTGATATGCTGACATTGTTCAATCTTTTTTCTTGTCTGAATTTTGCTAGTAACTCTTTACCAGCAACGATAACGTAAGAGAGGATGCTATGTACAGAGATGGTACACTTGAGGAACTAATAAAAGATCTTGAAGAAGAGCGTGCATCTAAAAGACTTCGTGAACTTGATCCAGAATTGCTACTCAAGCCTGATATTTGGATTGTTACACCAGAAGAAGGAGCTTGTGAGAAATGCAAATCTTTTGCTAAAAAACTTTTTTTTGAAAAACCACAACGTCCTCATCCAAACTGCAAATGTAAAATACAACGAATCTTACCCGAAAAAACAGCTCAAAAGGCATTGATAAAAAATACACCTATTGTTACAGATCTCTTGAGGGGAGATACTTCGCCTCTCTTTTTGTTTTTTTCAGCAACTTCAGTTATTAATGTACATATAAAGAATTTAAATCCAGTACGTTGTGCAGATGTAAATATTGACAGTTATAATGAATTGGGTAAGAATCAAAAAGTTCTTATTTGCTTCCTCTTAGTTCCGTTGTTTTTACGTTTTCATATTTTCGTGAAGCTCCTGTGGATTGGAAACTTGTACTTGTAACAAATTTTGATGATGCACAACTATTATGCACAGTAAAAAATATAGAATAGTACAGTTGTTTATATTCTTAATATCTATACTTATTTTTTTTGTACATGCACAGGCAAAAGAAATTATTCTTGACTGTATTGACGTTAAAGAAATTCAATGTATTGCATTAGAATTGAAACAAATAAACAAATGTAGTTTGTTGTTTAGTGCTGATGCAAGATCAAAATTCGACTTAAAAGATGTACCTTCTGAAGAAATGATCACTATTTTTGTATCAGAAATGGCTGTTTCATCGATGACATCCAGTGTTTTTTTTACTGGTTTTCGTGTCGAAATGGATGTGCCTAAAGCGAGAATACTTCATACACAAATATGTAAAAATATTCCAATGAGGGCATATTATTTTGATCAAAAGACACACAGAAGAGTATCCACGTCATTTTAAAAAACACTCCACGACGGCAATATGCAGAAAGGAAACACCCACAGCCAACCAATAAGGTTGCGAGTAGCCCCGTAGAGCGTATTTTCTGCCCGCTAGTACGAAGCACACTGATTGCTGCGCTTGAAGAAGAAATTTTGAAGTAGTGATAAAGCCCCGGAAAGCCCCTTTTCCGGGGCTTTCTTTTTTTGGGCATATCCCGTGAAACGCTAGAAAAACGATTCTAGGCCCATTTCTGAGGCGAAAAGGAAGGCAAACTTCCCTTATGCTACTACCTCTGTAATATCATATTCTTTCTGGATTGTAAGTTCCCACACGCTGACTTCCCCCGTATCCCTGTTAAGCACGGCGATACGATTTTCATCTTCTTCATTCAAATTATATGACTCAGCGAAATCCTGAACTGCATAACGTGCATCTTTCCATTGTCCTGCGTGTTGCCAATTTTCTTCCCAATTAAATCCAGGTAACTGTATTACACTTTCAAAAATACAATAAAAAGCATATGAGACTACGGGATATTATCACTTATTTATATAGTAACTGTACTCACAGCGTCGATGTATTTGCCTCAATACCACATAGTTGATATTGAACCCACCATTTTTTGTAGCAATGCAAACATATATATAAT